>MKWU01003884.1_pt1 | contig 18686 bp, 18 predicted proteins | sample 809101 | NCBI WGS metagenome assembly MKWU01 (sample SAMN05860141, study PRJNA318959) | sponge metagenome | host: Aplysina aerophoba | place: Slovenia: Piran, Adriatic Sea, Gulf of Piran | collected 2013-05-07
GGTCGCGTCCGTGACCCTCGGAGGTGGCGGCGGGGGTGGGAAACCCAAGGAAAGAGGCACCTTCCCGCGATTTTCGCGTTCTCGGGGTTCGGTGGGGTGGAGGTGTAGCCCGCTCTTCTGTGACGAACTTCCGACTCGGGACACTAGGAGGGTGCTGAAAAGTGACGATTGCTCGGGCCTGCCGCCCGCCAGCCCAGGAATAATGCCGGCGGTTGGCAGGCCGCTGGTGGATTGCTCAGCACCCTCCTCGGAGGGTTCTCGAGGAGGGCGGTCAGGACCTGACCTCGATGGACCCGAACATGCACAGGCCAGTAACGACCACCCGGTTGGATCCGTCGCCCGGAGGATCGAGCCGATCGTCCTGAGCACTGCCCAGGACGTTGGTGGAGCGCAACTCCACGGTCCAGTCGCTCGGGACCCTCAGCATGATGCTGCCGAACAGCGCCGTGACGTCGATTACCGCTTCTCTTCCGGCAATCGACGCACCGTGCAGATCCACAACCGCCGATCCGAACACAGCGCTGATCTGTCCACCGGAAAACGCCGATCCGGTCACGCGCTCCTCCGTGCTGCCGAAGATGCAGTTGACATTCATGCCGTCCGAAGCCGGGGCCGAGGCCGAGGCGGATCGGCTCGAGGAGGATCTCCGGGACCGGCGCCTCTTGCCTCCGAACATGATCCGGATGCCTACCAGAACCAGGATGGCAGGCCATAGACGCCAGACATCCCCGATGTCGAAGGACCAGACGTCGAGGGCATCGAGCAGGAAGGCCGCGCCCAGACCGGCCAGCACACCGCCCAGCCACCGTGAGGCACCCCGCCGGAAGAGGTTGGCCAAGCCGATGGTGAGCAGGACCACCGGCCACAGGGCCCCACGCGGGTAGTCCCAGTCGCTGTAGTTGTCTACGAGCAGCAGTACGCCGATTGCCAGCACCGCCAGCCCGATGAGGATGCGCTGGCTTTTTCCGGTGGCTCTCATCCCATCTCCTCTGGTTGTCAACGCCGTTTGCGGGAGGCGGGCAAAGGTCCGTCGTGATCGGTCACAGGCCCACCTTCCTCGGGCCAGAGCCATGCGGCTCCCAGCACGCCACCCGAGTCTCCATGATGGTTCCTGGCGAGGCGGGTCGCCACCCCGTCGGAGAATATCCACTCGGACCATAGCCGAGGAACGGTCACGTAGAGCTCATCGACATTGGACAGCCCACCTCCGAGAACCACCACGTCGGGATCGACGATGTTGATGATGCCTGCCAGCGCTCTGGCCAGCCGGGCTGCATAACGGTCAAGCACTGCCCGGGCCGTTTCGTCCTCTCCTGTCCGGTCTGCGATCAACTCGGCCGGCAGATCGATCCCCGCGTCGCGCCGGTATTCGCGGGCCAGAGCCGGCCCCGAAAGGTACAGCTCGATGCAATCCCTCCGACCGCAGTAACAGCTCCGCGACCCGGTCGCTCCGGCAAGTGGATTGTGTCCCCACTCCCCGGTGATACGGTTCGGCCCCACCAGGACCCGTCCGCCGACGACGAGGCCGCCCCCGACTCCGGTCCCGAGAATCACCCCGAATACTGTGGCGGCGTCCTTTGCCGCTCCGTTGACCGCTTCGGACAGGGCGAAACAGTCGGCGTCGTTGGCAAGCCGCACCGGCCTGCCCAGCTTCTCCCCGAGATCCCTGTCCAGCGGTCGACCGTTGAGCATCACCGAGTTGGAGTTGCGGATGAGACCGGTGAACGGGGAGATCGAACCGGGTGTCCCTACTCCCACAGTGGCCCGCTTCCTCAGTGCGGACTCGAATTCGCAGACCAGCCCGGCGATGGCTGCCAGCGTCGCCTCGTAATCCCCCGCCGGAGTGGGTACCCGCTTGCGGGCCAGGACCGTGCCTGTTCTGTCGAGCGCCACAGCCTCGATCTTGGTCCCGCCCAGGTCGACCCCTATCCGCATCGGGACACCGTAGCGAACCGGCAGTTCAATCCTTCCGGGTGCGCCGCCCCGCCTCCCCGCCGGTGAACCAACTGGAGGCGACCAGCACCAGGAAGGCGATCATGGCAGCCACCTGCAGCCAATCGCCCCAGCGAACGTAGAGGGTGGGACCCGCGGTCCGGGCCAGGACGGTCCCGTCAACGGTGGTGGTCTCGAACAGGCCGGTCAAGCCCTCCACGCGGCCGTCGGCGTGGACGAAGGCGGACCGGCCGGTGACCGCGGCGTGGACCACGTCCACCCCGAGTTCGGCGGCCCGGACCCGGCTGATGGCGATGAACTGGTCGCTGGCGGGGGTCACACCGAAGGAGGCCTCGTTGGTGGCCAGCACGATGAACTGGGCCCCGGAGCGAACCGCCTGGCGTTCGTACCTGGCATAGGAGCCTTCGTAACTGATCACCGAGCCGAACCGGACTCCTCCGAGGTCGAAGAGCGATTGTCTATCACCGCGAATCATGTCGCGGGGCACCCGGTCGAGAGCCGGCACCCGCTCGAACACCGGCCGGATCGGGACGTACTCCCCGAAGGGCACCGGATGCCGCTTGCGGTAGACGTCGATGATGGTCCCGCCACGACCGAACACCATGTTCACGTTCTGGAAATGGTCCGGCCCCGCGTCGAGGTCCCCGCCCACGAGGATGATGGTGTCGAGCCGTACGGCTTCGTTGCCGATCAACTCGGCGACCGAGGGGTCGCGGAGCGGATCGGCCCTCCCCCCGGTGGAACTCTCCGGCCACACGATCAGGTCGGCCCCGGCCGGCAGGTTCCGGGTCAGCGCCAGGTGGCTCTCGAAGATCAGTTGCCGCTCGTTCGGGCAGCGCGTACCGGGACACGGGGAATTGCCCTGCACGATCGTCACCTGCCTTGCCTCACCGTCGGGAACGGCCGGCCAGACATTGCCGGCCACCCCGATCAGGCAGATGATGACCAGCGCGGCGGCCAGAGCCCGCTCGGTCAGCCGTTTCCGGATCACGAGGACCATCACCGCTGCCATGGCCGCCAGGATCACCCCCCAACCGGTGGCTCCGAACCACTGTGCCGACGGTCGCAGCGGGGTGGCGCCGACGGTGACGCCCACCGATCCCCACGGGAACCCCCCGAACGGCCATCGCACCCGCAGGAACTCCGCCAGTGCAGATGAACCTGCCACTGCCAGTACGAAGGTCCACGGTGGGGCGTCCCGGTAGCGGTAGCTCCCCGCCGCAACGATCAGGAAGGCCACGGCCTGCACCATCGCCAGGGGGTAGTAGGCGATCAACTCCACCTCGGTCAGCCACAACAGGATCACCCCGAAGTAGGCCAGGCCGAACAGGTATCCGGACCAGAGCGCGATCCGCCGGCTGGGTGCGGTTGCAACCAGCCACACCAGACCCAGCAGACCGGCCCAGGAGACCGTGGTCCACTCGAAGGGCGGGTACCCGGCGGCCAGAAGGCAGCCGGCCAGCAGAGCGCCCACCGCACGGAGCGCCTTCATCATCGAAGTCACGGGCGGGATTCTACGTCCCGGCCGCGGGGCGCCGGCCGCCTGCATTACCCGGCAGTCGAGGTTCAGCGTCTTAGGATGGGCGGCGCGCAAGCTCCGAAACCGTTTGGAGGACCTCGCCCGGCCGAGACCTTCGACCCGACACCATCCCATCACCTATCTGGAAGCACTTCCCATGACCTTGCCTGCTACCGACCGCCACCCGCGTACCGATCGTGAAGTCGCCATTGCCGCCGCGCGGGTAGGTGCGGACGTGATCAGGCGTACCTTCGGCAGGACCGTGATCCCGGAGATGAAGGGTTCGGTCAATCCGGTGACGGAGATCGATCGGGCTGCCGAACGGGCCGTCCTTTCGGTGATCGAATCGGTCCGCCCCGACGACGCCATCCTGTCCGAGGAGCAGGGAGGTCGCACCGAGCCGCACGGACGCCGATGGATCGTCGATCCTCTGGACGGCACCGTGAACTTCGTCCACGGTATCCCTCAGGTTTCGGTGTCTGTCGGATTGTGGGACGGTGCGGTTCCCCTGGCGGGTGCGGTGATCGACGTCACGCGCGGTGAGGTGTTCAGCGCGGCTCGAGGCGAGGGTGCCAGACTCGGCGATCACGCGATCCGGGTTTCGTCACGTACGAACCTGGCGGAGTGCATCATCGCCACGGGATTCCCGTACGACCGGGACGTGCATGCGCTCGCCTACACCAAGGTGATGGGGCAGGTCATGAGCCGGGCACGGGATGTCCGCCGCCTCGGGTCTGCGGCCCTGGACTTCGCCTGGGTGGCATGCGGTCGCGTCGACGGTTTCTGGGAGTACGGTCTGCATCCCTGGGATGTGGCTGCGGGTTTGCTGCTCGTCCATGAAGCGGGCGGCCTGTCCGCCGACCTGGTCACCGAACCGGCTACGCCCGACTCCACCGATTTCATCCTTGCTGCTCCCGGGATCGCCGAGCAGTTGACAGATCTCATCCGCTCGGTCGCTCCTCCCCATGTTCGGGCCACTCGTTGAACGTCGCCCGTCGCTTCGGCAGGCCCCCCGGATGAGCCGGGAGGCAATCGCCGGATTCTGGGCCGCTTGGCCGCGGCTGGCGCCAACCTTGGAGGACGAGTTGGTGGCCGGCCGCTACGGAGAGGGCACCGAAGCCCTCACCGACCTCGTCGAGGCGATGGACCCGGGACTTGAATGGGATCTGCTGCCCGGCCGGGAGGCGGCGTATGCCCTCTGTCTCAGTTCCTCGGCCGACCTTGCGTTGCGGCCGCTTGCCGAGAGATGGTTCCAGGCCGCGCCGCCGGTCGACATGGTATGGGAGTACCACCCGGCCCGGATCCCGGTGAAACCAGCCGTGGTGCAGGTGGGCGATCGCCGGTTCGATCCCTTGGACGTCACCGTGGTGATCGAACCCGACCACTCCACCGAGGAACTCGGCCTGACCGTCGGCCACCGCCGCTTCGGGTTGATGGACGAGGCTCTCCAACTCCAGGTCGTGTTCCGCCTGCTCGACGACCTTCTAGGGGAAGACGGGCTCGAGACCTGGGTGGGTTCGGTCGATGTGGTGCCTCACCGGCTTCCGTGGGGTATCCCGTTCGTCGACCTCGCCGGCGAGGTGGACCGGCTGGCGGGTTCGGCCACGGGCAAGCAATGGGAGTTGATGCCAAGGGACGACTACGAACTGGGCGAGTCGCAGGTGTTCATCAACCGGGCTCTTAAGCGCCTCCATTTCCTGGATATGGAGAACATCGTGATCTTGAGTATCGAGACCTCCACAGCGGACGATCCGCTGCTTCGGCAGGTGGAAGAGGACCTCGCTGCCGGCCTCCGCTCCGAAGGGGTGATATTCGCACACCAGGTCTTCGATGCCTTCACGGAGATCTACGCCTACGCCGCCCCGGGTACCGAGGAGACGCTTGCCGAACTCGAGGATCGCTGGCGACCGGTCGTCTACAACGTCGTCGTCGATCCGGATCCCGCCTGGGACACGTACGAAGACCTCCGCTAGGAGGGTGCTGAACAATGACGATTGCTCGGGCCCGCCGCCCGCCGACCCAGGCATTCTGCCGGCGGTTGGCAGGCCGCTGGTGGATTGCTCAGCACCCTCCTAGTGTCCCGAGTCTTTAGTTCGGTTTTGTTTGGAAGACGTGCGGTCATGCGACGGGTTGGTTGTGTCACAGGTCTGTTGCATGCTTGTAGGTAACCGCAAAGCGCCAACGGTCCGCTTTCGGTACCGACCGGACCGTGATTTGGTTCATGTTGTCGACCCAGCCCCTCGCAAGGGGTACGGCGGAACGCGTTCGACGCCGAGGAGGTGGTGGTTGGGGGAGGGCCCGCCGGAGGAGACCGCCTCGACGGTTTTCGCGGTCTCGGCTCCCCGGAACCGGTGCGTGTCAGGCGGAGGAGGCTGTCTCCAGCGAATTCCCGATACAGGACACCAGACGAGTGCTGAACACTATCGGAGCGGCCCTAATAACTGGTCAGGAGCTCATTTCCCACAACCTGTTCGCCCGGCCCGGACCCCGCATGAGTGACCGGGGCTACAACCTCGAAGCTGCTGTTGCCTCCACCGACGGCCGACACCCAGAACTATTAGGCGGCAACCGTAGCTAGTCTCTCCCCGATGCTGTTCGACTACTCCTCCGCTACGGTCGATTCGGTCTCCGGCGTGGTCGAGACGGCCATCGTCCGGAGCGAATCGCTGATCGCCGACCTCCTGGCCGGAGATGGCGACAAGCCCCACCGTGAAACCCTTGCACTCCTTGACGAGGTGGACAGGCTGACTTCGGTCGCTTACGGGCACGGTCCGTTCCTGGGACAGGTCTCCACCGATGAGGAGGTCCGCGCCGCTTCTCGGGGGGCCGAGGAACGCCTCAGGAAGTGGAGTCTCGATCTGGTCTCCCGCCGTGACCTGTACGAGGCGGTCCGGGCCTATGCCGACACCGAAGATGCGGCCGCCCTTACGGGGGAGCCGGCCCGGGCGCTCGAACACACCATGCGCGATTTCCGGCTGGCCGGCCATCAACTCGAAGACGCCAAGCGGAAGCGGGTCCAGGAGTTGCGTACTCGCATGGTCGAGCTGCAGATAATGTTCTCCGCCAACCTGGCAGAGTACGAGGACGCCTTGGAGGTGGGTGCCGACGACCTCGAAGACCTGCCTGATTCCTATGTGGATGGCCTCTCGCCGGGTTCGACCGCAGGCACCTACCGCATCACCATGGCCTACCCGGACGTGATCCCATTCCTCGAGAACTCCCCTCGCCGGCATCTCCGGGAGGCGCTGGCCTTCAAGTTCGGCAACCGGGCCAGGGAGACGAACACCCCCGTGCTGGAGGAGGCGCTCAGCATCAGAGCGGAGATCGCCCGTATCTTCGGAGCCCGATCGTGGGCGCACCACGCGATGCAGACCAAGATGGCCAAGCGACCGGAGGCGGTGGAGGACTTCTACGGGTCGCTGTTCGGGCCTCTGAGCGAAGCAGGGCGGGGAGAAGTGGTCGCGATGGGTCACCTTCTAGTTTCCGAGGGGCACGATCTTCCCGTCCGGAGGTGGGACAGCGCCTACTGCCACACTCGCCAGATGAAGCGCGACTACGGGGTCGACCCGATCGAAGTGGCGGCCTACTTCCCCCTGGACCGGGTGATCCAGGGTCTGTTCGACATAACCCAGGCGGTCTTCGGTCTCAGGTACGAACCTGTAGAGACGCCGCGATGGCACGAGGAAGTACGCGCCTACCGGATGATCGACTCCAGCACCGGGGATCTGGTGGCCCACTTCTACATGGATCTCCATCCGAGGGAAGGGAAGTTCAGCCACGCGGCGGCCTTCCCGCTGGTGCCCAGCGGTAGGGATCTGGCCGGGACAGAGCACCGGCCGGTGAGTGCCATCGTGGCCAACCTCACCCGCCCGCGTGGTGAGGAACCCGCCCTTCTCCTCCACGACGAGGTGGTCACTCTGTTCCACGAGTTCGGACACATCCTTCACAACTCACTGTCGCAGGCCGGCGTGGCCCGTTTCAGCGGGACGCGGACCGAGTGGGACTTTGTCGAGGCCCCCTCCCAGATCATGGAGAACTGGTGCTGGGACCCCGAGGTGCTGCGGACCTTCGCCAGCCACCATGCCACCGGCGAGCCCATCCCCGAGGACCTAGTCGGTCGCCTCGCCGAGGCCAGGAACCTGAACGTCGCCTTGTTCAACCTGCGCCAGATGATGCTCGGGCAGATCGACATGGACCTGCACACGACCCTGGAAACGGTCGAGCCCTTGGACGTCCTGAGGCGCCGGGCCGCGACCGGACTGCTTCCCCACCACGATGGGACCTACATGCTCGCCTCGTTCGGCCACCTCCTGGGTGGCTATGACGCCGGCTACTACGGATACCTATGGGCCGAGGTGTTCGGTCAGGACATGTTCAGCCGCTTCGCCGAGGAGGGGAGCCTCTCTCCCAACGTGGGTATGGAGTACCGCCGCAAGGTCCTGGAACCCGGCGGCACGAGGGACGCCTACGATCTGTTGCGGGACTTCCTGGGTAGGGAGCCCCGCAACGACGCCTTCCTGAGAAAGCTGGGTATCGGAGGCTAAGCCATCGCCGGCGACTCCGCGAGGTGTCGGAATGGCTGCGTCCATGCGCGCCATTCCCCTAGATGTTCGTCTGGAGGATTGGTCGGATGGAGGCTGGATCCGCCTAGTCGCTGCCGCAGCGTCAAGACCGGAGCGAACTCTTTCAGGTCTTGGCGATGATGTGGCCTCGTACCCTGGGGAAGTTGATGGGAACGTGCGCGTTGCAGTATTCCCTGCGGTTGTAGATCGAGATCTTGGTAGAGCAGCCGCGCTTCTTGCAGACTCGTCCCGCAGCATAGGCCCGGGACGGGCGAACACGTCCACGCAGTTTAGAGCCCCCGAGTGTGTCAGCCACGAGCACCCCTTTCGATTTCTAATCTGTATAACACCCGACACGCCTGTCTTGTTCCGTATATAATCATCTTTTGGTCCCTTTTGTTGCATGACTGGTCCCGCGACCCGTGCGAGTGACCCGGTACAGCCCGACTCCCACAAGACTGGAGGCACGTATGAGGTGGAGGAAGAACCGATCCGCCCGCCGCGGTGACAGCCGCGAGGCCCTCTTCGAGGTCACCGGCATGTCGTGCGGTTCCTGTGTGGCCCGGATCGAGGAGATCCTGGTCGGCCAGACCGGAGTCAAGGACGCCAAGGTCGATCTCGCATCCGGCCAGGCCCGGGTCTCCCTCACTCCGGCAGCCTCGAGCGACGCCATCGTTGCCGCGGTGACGGAAGCCGGCTACACCATGACCCCCCTGTCCTAGGAGGGTGCTGAGCAATCCACCATCGGCATGCCAACCGCCGGCATAATCCCTGGTCGGCGGACGGCAGGCCCCAGCAATCGTCATTGGTCAACACCCTCCTAGCATGCTTCTCACGTAGCACCCCAGCTCGGAGGGTGCTGAGCAATCCACCATCGTACTGCCAATCGCCGGCATGATTCCTGGGTCGGCAGGCGGGAGCAATCGTCATCGTTCATGCTCCTAGCCACCTACCTGATCGGCGAATCTCCAGAAGCGGGTAGCCCCCGAGGCAATCGTCAGATCCCGCTGCCGGGAGTCGTCGGGGGAGCGGTAGCGGACTGTCATCGACCACTGCCAGACTCCGGGGAACGGCAGGCCCCACACGCAGCCGGCCGAAGGAACGTCGCCTGGTTGGCAGCCGTTGCCCAGCCACGTGCCGTCTTCGGGAGTCCCCAGGCCGACGCTCCGCAACGCCCGCCTACCTGTGGCTTCGACTTCCGCCCGCTGTGCCAGCGTCATCGCCTGCCACTGGGCGTGCATGGCCGGGGCAACCCGGCGGATCACATCCAGGTCGTTGCCGTACCAGGGGAACAGCGGACGGGCGGCTGATAGGACCTCGACCATCCGCCACTCGCAACCGCTCGTGTCGGTCACCGTCAGGGCGTCATCGGACGACCACCACGGCCAGATGCGCGGGCTTCCCCCACCCACGCCCGGATCTCCGGTCGTGAACAAGTAGCTGTCACCGCCCGGAATGCCGGCGTGGGCGTTGGCCCGGGGCAGGTCGGATCGCCACTCGATCTCGTCGCTGATCCGCTCGATCTCCGCGGTCGGGATCGTGAGCGAGCACGCGGCCGCGTCCGGGCCCGGGAGCACTTCGAAAGAGCACTCCAAGTCGTCCACGCCCTCCGGACGAGGGTTGTAAGGCGCCACGGCTCCCTCCCAGAGTCCTTCCGCGGTTGGTGTTCCCGACAACCGCTGTGCCCACACCCCTCCCGATCTCACGAGCCGCATCAGCATCCCGTCGGGTATGTCCCCGGTCCACCGGTGGATGGTGGCGCCGGAGGCCACCGGCAGGAGGCGCGTGTAGGAGTACCCCGCAGTGAACGTCCAGTCGCAGGTACCCGACCAACCAGGCGGGGCCGGATCAAAGACGGAGAACGTGCACGTGATGGACGGGCGGGTGGACACCCCGCTGACCACCGCCCTCCACGAAACCGACCACGATCCCTCCGAGGTCGGAGATCCCCTCACCCGCGACGACGAGGACGACAGGCCCGGCGGCAAGCCACCCGCAGGGTAGTACCGGTTCACCAGCACCCCCCGCAAGCGGGGCATCGACAGGTCGTAGGACGCCCCCACCTCCAGGAAGAACTCGCACACCGACGGGTTCCACGTACCGCCGGTCACCGCGATCACGCAATCCTGAGTGGACAGACGGGTCCGGCCCCGCCAGGCCGTCAACCGTCCACTGAACGTGCCAATCTCCTGCGCCTGGCCGTAGAGGTATTGCTCCCCTTCGATCCTGACCCGCTTCACACCCCGGGGTAGCCTCCCCGAGTGGTAGGTCTTGTCCGCCCCGTTGTACCAGGGCAGCGGTATCTCCGGATTCCGGCGGTCCCCCAACAGTTCGCCGAGCTGAAACGTCTCGTAACACGCGCCGGTCCAACCCGGCTCCTGAGTCGGGCGGGAGATCGTCGTCGTTGTCGTCTCCGTGCTACCCGCCACCCGGAACGTGCAGGAAAGCGTGGCGTCCTCGGCCCCGCCCGACATGCGGGCCTTGAGCGTCCCCGAGAACGTTCCCGCCCCGGACGGCGTTCCGGCGATCCTCGGAGGGGAGTTGGTCACCGTCATCCCCCTCGGCCGCCCACCCGAGTACGAATAGCTCGACACCTGGCCGCCCGAATGGGTCGGCAACTCCCGCGAGTAGAAACGGCCAGCCGTGAACGAGAGAGAACATTTCCCGCTCCACGACCCATCGGCCGGAGTCGTCGGAGGGGGAGTGGTCACAGGTGGTGTAGTTGTAGGTGCTGTCTCGGGCGGATGCCGGCGGGGACCCGCCCACCAGCCGCACCCGGCCGGCCCCCCCCCCCCAGCCGCACCGGGCCGGCGAGCCCCTTGAGGGCTGCGCCTGCGACGACCGGTAAACCGGCGACTCCCCGCCCGGCGGATCCGTGTTCGTGGAGGTGGAAGCCGATTGGATGTTCGTACCAGGCAACCGGCAATGGAGCGGCCCTGTAGATCGGTCCACACCAATCCGCCTCGTCTCGTGGCTAGAGAACACCCACTGGTCCTCCCCATCCCGGTAGGTGTCATGACGGTTGCACGTTGCCCCCGTTGGCGGGCTTGGTTCCTCCTGGTTCCGATTCGCGTCGAGCGCGGCCACTACCCACTCTGGGCTGGCCGCGCAGCTGTCCTCGGGGCGGGTCCGGGTTTCACCGGTGTCTCCCCACTCAACACAGTCTAATGTAAACATGTCGTGTAGGCTGCAGGCGTGCCGTGTGTAAGCGTTGAAATGCCAGAACCGGTAACGCAACAGCCGCTCAGTCGTACCCCGGTTCCAGGCGAACTCCCACATTTCGGTGTCGTGGCCTTCATGTGCCACCGATTCCGACCCGCTGGCCAGCAGCATCAGGCTGACTGCCAAGGCGGACGCTGCTCCCAACCAGAGCGTGGCGGAGATTCTGATCCGGCGCGCCAAGGTTCTCCCTTCCGTTTACCAGCCGGGGGTCAGGTTGACCTGGGTGCGGGTGGGGTCGTCGGTCGGGTCGTAGGCGGCGATCACATGCTCAAACTCGACCACCCCTGGGCGTGGATCGGAGGGACAGGGATCCAGCGGCGTCCCGACGTTGTTGTCCGCCCACTTGCTCGACTTATCGATAAACCGGCAGAACCCCTGATAGCTGATCTTCCACTGCCCGTTGACGTAGGTGAACGGCACCACGTTCCACGCCCACGCGAAGGTCCCGTCGGCCATCACTGCTCGGATTCGCACATCGATCCGGTCCGGGTCGTTCCACTGTGCCCCGTAAATCTCAATCCGGCGGGTGGATCGGTTGTCGGCGTCGGCGTAGATGCTGGTCCAGGCGGATAGGTCGTTGGCCGCTTCAACCCCGAAGTACGCCTCGCCGGCGGCTTCCAACTGAGTGAACACCCTGGCGAGAAGGTGGCCGTCCCGGATCGACGCCATCCGCTGGGCGTGGTTTCCTGCTGACCAGGCCAAAAACTCCTTGCGCACTTCGGACAGGACGCATTCGTCGCGGACCTTGAACCACTGGTGGTAGTTGCCCGGGCAGTCCCCGGCCGCCTCCGGGTCAGGGGCGGTGGTCGGCGGTAGCTCGTAGGTGTGGCAATGCGCCACCACGGCTTCGTCGTGGGTGTGGCAGGTGTCCTCGGTTAGAATCGCGTCGGCGTGGTGCTCGTGTTCGCCTGCCTCGACGGGCGCCGGGCGAGTCTCGGTGGTGGTTGTCGCCTCGGTAGCGGGTGCCGCAGTGGTGGTCGGCCGCGCAACCGCCACCGTGGTAGATGCCACCGTCGTTGTTGTGGTTCGCGCCGTTGTGGTGGTGGACGCCGCCGTGGTGGCCGGGTCCGTGGCAACCGTCGCCGGGGCAGTGGTGGTGGTGACCGCCTCGGTAGTTGCTGCTGCCGTTGCCGCGGGACGTGCCGGAGGCTCGGGAGTCGAGGCCTCCCGCATCCCGAGGTACCAGACACCCAGCCCCGCTACTGCCACCGCAATCGTCGTTCCCCATATCCAGAAGCGTCTCCTGGATGGCGGGGTGGGGCTTGTCATGGTGGTCCTCCTTTGGATCGTGTGACCCGGCCTGCGACGGACATCGCCCGGCGACAGGTGACGTGGTTCAGGGAGCGCACTGTCTCACCGCGCTGGTATCGGCGCCGAAGGCCCCGGCGTCGAAGTAGAGGGAGGCGTCCGCCGACGCTGTACCGAGGGGAAACCGCCGCCGCGGTCCGAGGTCGGCATGAACCTCGATGACATCGTTGCTGTGGCGGCAGGCTGTGGTGGGTGGCCGGTCGCACACCAGGTCTTCTCCGCAGTCTGCCAGCAGGTGTCGCTGATCGTGCGACGCGATCTCGTACGCCAGTTCCCGGTCGTTGGTCCATGCGGTGAAGTCGGCGAGGAACAGCATCACCACGACGATCATTCCGACGAGGAACGCGGAACTGAGGGCGAACCTCATTGTTCCTCCTGCAGCTGATCGGTGATCGGGTCGGGTCCAAGCGTTTTCTCGACGGTGGGCGGCCTGGCCACCAGGGGTTTCTGGGAGGTCCGGGTCACCTGCGACGTCATGGCCGGGAGTGGTCCCGGCAACGGCAGGCACGTCACCGAGACCCGCACCTTGCCCAGCTCCGGGCGGCTCCCCGCCCAGTCGGTATTCCCTTCGTAGTCCGAGGGATCGATCCATTCCCCGGCTCGCCGGTCGTAGTAGTCAACCGCCACGGTCGGAACGTCGGTGCACAACGTCGAAGCCGCAATTGCCGCCGCGGACCCGGCTGTCACTCCCGCTCTTGCCTCCTCCGGCGTAGCGTCGGATGGGACGGCGACCGCGGCGGCGGTCGCTCCCCGGTGGGCGAGTGTGTGCAACTGCCGGCTCCGGTCGGCTCCCTCGACGGCGCTGACCATCAGGAGGATCCCCAGCAGAACGGTAGGGACGGTGAGCAGCGCCGCGACAGCCTCGTCCACGTCACAGTTCCTGCCCGCACACCGTGCGCAGACCCAGACCCACACCGGCGCTGGTGGGCGCGCAGCCGATGCTGTGGATGGTCCCCATCCACCAGCCGAAGGTGACCGGGAGCACCTCGAGGGAGGCCAGCACCGTACAGGTCGCGGTGTCCGATTCCAGGGCGAAGTCGACCACCCGTAGCCGACCGCTTCCCCGGAGGCGATCACCCGATGCCGCGGCTGCTGCCGTGGTCGCGGCGGTCCATTCCGTGCCGGTCTCCGTACAGTTCCAGCCGGATCCCGAAAGGGATGCGGCGGCGGCGCGGGCGGCCGAACGAGCCGCGGAGCGGGCCTCGATGCTCCCGGTGTAGGACATCATCACCGACATGACCATCGTCACCGTGGCCAGCCAGACGGTTCCGAGTTTGGCGAGCGCTACCGCCGTCTCCACCGCGCCCCGCTCACTCGTCGCATTTTTTGCCGGTCCCGTCCCAGGTACCTCCGGCCGCTTCGCACACCGTCTCGTTGGTTATTCCCCCGTACGGGTTGAGGTCGTCGATGTCCTCCTGCGCGTTGGTGATCTGTGTCCACATGATCGCCCCTACGGCCGCCATGGCAGCCACGACGAGCACCACGCTGATAGCTAGCGCGATCGGTTTGTCCATTCGGTCCCTCCTTTGTGTGTCGGAGTCACGGCGCGGTGCCGCTGTTGATCGAAACAGCCACTCCCAGCATCAGCACCATCACGCTGAAGGCGACGACGATGGTCCCGAGCGTGCCGGTGGTCCGTCCCAGCCGGTCGGTGCGCTCGGCGACGGCGGCTGCGTAAACAGCTATGGCTCGATCGACCATGTGGTCGATCAGCCGGGTGGCGGCAGCACCTGTCCGCTCCACCGTGTCGACGGTGCCCAGGAGTGTCTCTGCAGCCGATCCGCGGACCCGCTGCGCGGCGGCGGTCAGCGGATCCCGGCCCCCCTCCAGGGCTATCGCAATGGCGCTGGCCACAGGTGTGAATGCTCGTTCGGTGGTCTGGTGGGCAGCCTTCACGGCCGCGTCGCGCAAGGGCAACCCGACCGCGGTGTACAGGCGTACGCGCCTCAGCCAGGAATGCAGGGCACTTGCCTGCCGGCGGCTGTGGGCACGGAGAATCGCTCGCCTGAGGTGGGCAGGGAGTAGCACCGGGACCCACACGCCCGCCGCGATCGCCACCGCAGGTGCGGACCGTGCGCCGGTGAGGAGCGCAAGGGCGGCGAACAGCGACAAGGTGCCGACCACTGCCACAGCCCACGACACGGCCAGGACCCTCGACGGTGTCCAGCCCGCGGCGGCCAGATCCTCCGCGTCGTGGTACTCGGGCGGGTCGGCTACGACCAGGACCACGCCGAGGGAAACGAGCGAGACGACCGCTGCCCAGATCATGAGCGTACCGCCACCGCCGCGGAGGCGAACACCGGGGCACACGCCGCAGCGCACGCCAACGATGCGCCAAGAGCCACGAGTTGGCCGCCGGGGCTGACCAGCCACGCGGCGTAGGAGGGCATCCACACACCCATGCCCACCACGCTTCCCACCGAGAGGGACAGAGCAATGACGAGCGGCACCATCTGAGCAGCCACCCGGCGATGGAAGTGACGCGCGGAGTCGGCCTCGGCGGCGGCCAGTTCCTCGAGAGCGGTGAGAACCTCGCCGACCCGACCGCCACCCCGTCCGGCGACGGCCAGCATGTCGGTCAGCCACACCGAGGCGGTCACGGGCACCGTTTGCACGAACTCCCGGGCCGAGTCGGCCAGCGTCCCGTGCTGGTAGCCGGCCGCCAGCCGGCGGGCGGCCGCACCGACGTTGCCTCTCACCAGCGGCGCTGCCCTCGTCAGCGCCTCCCCGATCGTGGTGGCCGTGCTCGCCTGGTTGGCCAGCACCACCGTGAAGCGCGCCATCCTCTCGGTATGCGTGGTACGGAGCGTGCTACGGGCCCGGATAGAGAGAGCCCAAGCAGAGATACCGTAGAGCGTTACCGCAGCCGCACCGAGAGCCGGACCCCAGCGGAGGGCCAGGACCACGCCGAGGGCAACTCCGGCGAGCGGGGCGAGCACCGTAGCCGGGCGAACGTCTCGAACGGCCTGCCGGGCGCGGGCTGCCCTTAGAGCAAGCAGGGTCGGGACGGGTCGCCGATCCGGGATCAAAACCATCAGGACCGCAGCCAAGGCCGTTAAGAGGATGACCCATCCCGTCCGGTTCACCTCGAGCCTCCTGCGTCAACGACCCTCAGGTCGCGGTCGAGGTGTTCGGAGAGGTCATCGAGCGGGAGAGATACCTCGTCGTATAGGGCTACGACCACCGGGTTCCCGGGAAAAGCGACCGGCCGTGCCCACCGTTCCCCATCCACCAACTGCCACAGGCACCGGGTGCGTATCTGGCTCTGGGCCTCGTCGATGTCGACGATCTCGGTGACGTTGGCGATCACCCGCTCGTTGCGGATGTTGCGACCTAGCCAGACCAGCAGGTGGACACCCGCCGAGATCTGGCGCCGGGCGTACTCGCCGCTCGCCCCCTCGGAAGCTGCGTAGGCGACCAGCTTCTCGAGCACCCCGGAGCCCGGTGGTGAGTGCAGGGTGGCCAGGCAGCCGTGCATGCCGCTGCTCATGGCGTCGAACAGGGCGAGGGTGCCCTCTCCCCGGACCTCGCCGACGACGATCTTGCCGGCGTTGCCCCGCTTGGCGTCACGGATGTGATCGGTCATCGTCAGCTTGCCCACGCCGTCGGCGTTGGCATCGCGGGTCAGGCGCTCGAAGGTCAGGTCGTGGAGTCCGTAGTGGGAGAGGCGTAGTTCCGGGGTGTCCTCGATGGTGTCCACCCGTTCGTAGGGCGGGGTATGGGCCAGCAGTGCCTGGAGCAGGGTCGTCTTGCCCCCGCTCATGGTGGCAGCCACGATCATGTTGGCCCTGCTGGCGCCTGCGACGGCGCCCACCAGAAGGTTGTTGAGCCGGGAGTCCGCGAAGCCGAGTTCGGCCAGGGACTTGCGCCCGCCCATGTTGGCCCTGAGCGCCAGATACATCGGGCTGACCACGAAGCCCTCGGCGTGGAGCCGCCACCGGTCCTTGAGGTTCATGTCCAGCCGGGGTGATTGCTCGTCGAAACGGTGCGGACGGTCACCGCCGAACGTGGCGAGGAACCTGATGGCCTCCTCGAGGCTACTGTCGGTCGGGAACGGACTGTCGCGATCCTCTCGCCGCCCGTCGGGGAACTGGACCTGCATCCGGCCACCGCCGAAGATCTGGTACTCCTCCACCTGCTCGTCAGCCAGCAGTTCACCGAGAATCTGCTCCGCCTGCCGCCGCGCGCCTGCCCGGTGTGCGGCGGCGTCGGAGGCCTCGAACCGGCGGGGCAGTACCGCGTAGGGCGCCATCTGCCGCCCGATCCTGCGCAGGACGCGGACAGACTTCCGGTTCGGCGCGGAGCGGATGGAGCGCATCTGGCTGACCCCGGCGGTGGCCGCCACCACCTGTCCCCGGGAAGTGCGGAGTGCCTCGTCACCCAGCGACTCGACCACGACTACGCCGCTCTCCTTGGTGCGTACCCCCGCCGCGACGGTCCGTGTGATCCAGCCGCGCACAGCCGGCGCCAGGCGCCGGTCTTGTATTACCAGCAACATCTACAGGCCCTCACACTGCCGTGAGTCGGGGTTCCAGGTCCCGCCCGCGCCCGCGCAGGCCAAGGCGCTTCCTGCTGCAACGCCGGGAGTGGGGGTGGCGGTCTCGCCCGACGCGTCGTCGCAGTGCGGCCAGCTCCCGTCGGTAGTCGGGGGCCAGACCGCCAGCACCGGTTCGGCCATCAGGCGAGCCGCGACGTCAGGGGTGGCGGCAAGGGTCACCGAGGGACCGTCGGCCCGAAGCAGGGTCGCGACGAGCCAGGCGCAGCCTGCTCCGGGCGGGCCGACTACAGCCAGATCCCCGTCTGCTGGTCCGGGCGGTGGCCAGTAGGTCGTATCGGCCAGGAACCGCACCGGGGCGGCTCCCGGAGGAATCGTCGGCTCGCAGTGCGGCCAGACTCCGGAGCCGGGCGGCCAGACCGCCAGATCGCCCGCAGAAATGAGCCGGACAGCGTTCTCGGGGGTGGCGGCGATGGTGACATTGCCCCCCACGTCCGAGTCGAGTACCTGGGTGATGACGAGGGCGCAAGCATGCGCCGCCGGGCCGACCACGGCCAGATCACCGGGAACCGGGCCGGGTGCCGGCCACCGTTCCGAGTTGGTCGTCAGGCGCAACCGCGATGTCCGAGGGGGCGTGTCGAGGATCGGGGCATGCACGCTCGGGGGACACTCAGGCCAGGTGCCCGCGGCCGGTGGCCAGACCGAAAGATCCCCGGCGGCGAGCAGGCGCTCGGCCGATGGAGGGTCGACGGAGACTGTGACGCTGGCTCCCTCCGGGTCGACGTCCCGGAGTTCGGTGACGATCAGAGCACAGGAAGACCCCGCGGGCCCGATAACTGCTTGATCCCCACCGGAGGGTCCTGGCAGCGGCCAGAGTTCCAACCCCGCCGCCAGACGGATACGGGCAAGGCCGTCGTCGGCAAGGTCGGCTCCGGGCGGCCGGAGCATCCCGGCGGTGAGGAACGTGTTGGCCGGGATGTCGAATGCGGCGACACGGTCGCCGATCCCGTCAGGGGTCACGAGCAGGGGGCCGAGACTCTCTGGGACATCGAGGACGGCCGACCCTCCGGTACCACCCCGCGGCCAGGGCTCGGTGGCGAGCAGCACGCCGACCACGGGTGGTGGGGTCGAGCGGCCGAACAGGAGTATCGAAACCACCGCTACCACGACCAGCGCGACTGCGATAGCGATCCGCTCCGTTCTACGTGAGAACAACTTGCAACCTTTCACATACGCCTGTACGTGTTAAGAGGAGAGATGCGTGGATTAGCCTCATGCCGGAGACTATAGGTTTCTGAAGTCGACTATCAAATGCTACAGAGCATTAAAGTTTTATCACTCTGGTCACGACCAAGATTGGAGTCTTTCGGATCCCAGATGCTGTAGCAGGCCCATCTACCTGGGAAAACAGACCGCTCGCGGGCTTGCTGCCGGTGGCGGACTGAGTCCGATGACCGATGGACGGGGCAAGAGTGGGAAAAAGATCCGATCCGACTAGTGTCCCGAGTCGGAAGTTCGTCACAGAAGAGCGGGCTACACCTCCACCCCACCGAACCCCGAGAACGCGAAAATCACCGGCAGGTGCCTCTTTCCTTGGGATCCCACCCCCGCCGCCACCTCCGAGGGT
>MKWU01003885.1_pt1 | contig 18683 bp, 15 predicted proteins | sample 809101 | NCBI WGS metagenome assembly MKWU01 (sample SAMN05860141, study PRJNA318959) | sponge metagenome | host: Aplysina aerophoba | place: Slovenia: Piran, Adriatic Sea, Gulf of Piran | collected 2013-05-07
GGCCCTGGAGCCGGACCCGGTGCGCACGGGGGCAATCGAGCCCGTGGACTCGGTCCTCGACCCGGCGTGCGTGCGCACCCGCATCGCCGCGCGCGAGCGCGAGCGCGCGAGCGGCGTACGTCTGGAGAACGCGGACGTCGTGGTCGCCGGCGGCCGGGGCGTCGGCGGTCCGGAGGGGTTCAAGCACCTCGACGACCTCGCCCGACTGCTGGGCGGCGCGGTCGGTGCAAGCCGGGTCGCCTGTGATCTTGGATGGTGCCCCCAGTCGTATCAGATCGGCCTGACCGGGCGCACGGTCGCACCCGAGCTCTACATTGCAGCCGGGATCTCCGGCGCCGGCCAGCACCTGGCGGGCTGCGGTGCCGCAAAGGCAATCGTCGCGATCAACTCCGACCCGGACGCGGCGATCTTCCGGTCCTCGCGCATCGGCGTCGTCGGTGACTGCCTGGAGGTCATTCCCGCCCTGGTCGAGGAAATCAGGAGGTTGAAGGCACCTGGCGAATGATGGAATGGGTCTGCACGTCCGGCACAAGAACTTTGGAGAGATAATCTAAATGATCGGTTGAGATCAAATCGTTTTCGCCTTCAAGCGGGAGTAGCTATCTTTCATGGAACGATGATCCGTTGCTCTGTCTTTCAGAGAGCGTCATCGAATCATGAAACTCCAGCAATGCCGGCGCCACAATCGGCCCGCCACTCCGTTGCAAGACCGATCGCCGGCAACCAGAGGAGGTGAAACGTGGTGAGAACGAATACAAGACAGTGGTCGACCGCGCTCGCAACCTGCGCGGCAGTCGCCTTGCTGAACATTGCGTCGGCCGCGGATTCCAAGGATCCAATCAAGATCCCGCTTCACAACTGGTCGAGCCAGATCGTGGGTGCGTACATCGTGGGCAAGATTCTCAACGGCCAGGGGTACGACACGCAGTACCTGCCGGCCGACAGTCAGGAAGTCTACACGTCCATGTGCAACGGAGACATCGACGTCGTGCACGAAATCTGGGAGGGTGCGCACGCCGGTCCGTTCGAGAAGGCGGTGGCGGAAGGTTGCGCCATCGATGCGGCGACTCACGACGCCGAGACCCGCGAGGAGTGGTGGTATCCGAAGTACGCCGAGGAATCCTGCCCGGGCCTGCCCGACTGGGAAGCGTTGAACGCGTGTGCCGAGAAGTTTGCAACGCCGGAGACGGCACCGAAGGGCCGGTTCGTTGCCGGACCGATCGGCTGGGCCAAGCACGACAAGGAGCGCGTGGAAGCACTCGGCATGGACTTCGAGGTCGTCAACGTCGATTCGGCCGATGCAATCTGGGCCGAGCTCGCAACCGCCTCGAAGAGCAACGCTCCAGTTGTGCTCTTCAACTGGACACCCAACTTCATCGAAGCCGTCTACGAGGGTTCGTTTGTCGAGTTTCCGGCCTACGAGGAGGGTTGCAGGGAAGACCCGGCGTGGGGATCGAACCCCGACATGACCCACGATTGCGGCGATCCCAAGGGTGGATATCTCAAGGTCGGCGTCTGGAAGGGAGTCCCCGACAAGTGGCCGGGTGCGTATGCGGTGCTCCAGAATATCAATTTCAGCAACCACGACGTCGCCGTGATGGCAAAGCTTGTCGACACCGACGGCATGAAGCCGGAAGCGGCGGCCGACATGTGGCTGTCGGACAACGAGACCAAAGTGGCGGCGTGGACGAATTGAGCCGTTGACTTGTTCTTCGGTGGAGGGCGCCGCCTGCGTTGGCGGCGGCGTCCTCCATGTTGCATGGCGCGCGACGTGGTTCCCTGTCGGTCGCGTCGTATCGATCACAACCCCTCGAGCGGCATGGTGTAAGTAGTCGCGGTCCCTGACAGGCAGACCTCGCCACCGGCATCGCGCACGGAGGTTTCCAGCGTGCAGATGGGCTTGTCGTCCCGGACGGTCCTGACCTCGACTCGGCCGGTAATCTCTTCGTCGACTCCGACGGCCTTGAGAAACTTCCACTCGACGCCCAGAAACACCGTGCCCGGCCCTGGCAGATCTTCGGCCACGAGGGCGTTCAGGATGCCGGAGGTCACGCCCCCCTGAACGATCAGCTTGCCGAACGGAGTCTTCTCCGCCAGGTCCCTGTCATAGTGCACGGGATTGCGGTCGCCGGTCATTTCCGTGAAGTTGACGATGTCCTGCATGCAGGTAATCCGGCTGCGTTCCGCCGCCTGGCCAACCGCGGGCTTCCCGTTGATGACGCCCGCCCAACCGTCTTTTGCATTGCGCTTCATGGCTCGCTCCAGTTCTGCTGTTCGCTCTCGAAACAAGGCAGGATGCGCCTCCCGATTTCGGTCGGGACAAAACGCAGGGGATCACCGACGGCGACCCCTCGACCTTGCGCCAGAATGTGGCTCAGCATCGTCGGCCCTTCGGGCAGCTCCACCAGGCCGACGATGTAGGGTGCCGCCCGGGTCCAGCCGGGGTGTCCCGGCTTCCAGACCTCGGAGAAGCTCTTGAGGCGGCCGGCACCACTGGCCTCTTCCCAGTCCGGAGGCTGCGTCCAGCAATGCGGGCACAGACCACGCGGATAGAAAATTGCCCGTTTGCAGGCTCTGCAGCGCTGGATCAGCAGCCTGCCTTCGCGTGCGGCCGCCCAGAACGGCTCGCTGAGCGCGGTCGTCGTCGGGCCCGGGACTCTCAGATCGGACAACGAGGTCATGCCGCGGCACCAAGGACCAGGGCGACACCCTCGCTCATCGTCGCTCCGTTTCCGGTGACGAGGGATGTCCTGCAAGCGTCGATCTGCCGGCCCTCGGCCTCTCCACGCAACTGCCGGACCGCCTCGACCACGTGGGTCATGCCCCCGGCCAGGTCGGGCTGGCCGAACCCGAGCTGGCCGCCATGGGTGTTGATCGGCTGGCGGGCCTCGGCTCCCATGCCGCCGTTGTCGCGGAGCCAGCTCGCGAACTCGCCCGGCGGGGAAAGGCCGGCATCCTCGATCGTGGTCGCCACCATGATCGTGTAGCAGTCGTAGAAGGACAGGAAATCCATGTCGGCGGCGCCCATGCCGGCCTGCGCCAGCGCGCGCGCCATCGAGAGCTTGAGCGGGCCCGAGGTGAGATCGGGCGCCTGGCTGACGGCACGGTGCGTGATCTTCTCGCCCGCGCCCCAGAGCTCCACCGGTCTGTGAGGTCCCCTGGCGGCACGCTCTCCGGTGGTCACGATGACCGCCTCGCCACCCGCAACCGGCATCACGATCTCCAGCAGGTGCAGGGGCGAGGCGATGATCGGAGAGGCCAGAACATCGTCCACGCCGGCGGGTTGGCCATGGAAGATGGCCATCGGGTTGCGTTGCGCGTTTCTCCGCGATCCGGCGGCAATCTCGGCATAGTCGTCGGGGGCGCAGCCGTACTTCGCCATGTGGGCCTGCATGAGCAGCGCATACGAAACGTTGGCGCCGGACGCACCGAACGGCACGTCGAACTCGCGGATCGGGTTGCGATTGGGCGAGCGCGGCGGATCGGGGTTGCGGTGGTTGCCGAGCACGCAGAGCACGGTCTCGCACATCCCGAACTCGATCGCGGCCGCCGCCCGCCAGATCATGCCGGGGCCGGATGCCCCGCCCAGATCCACCACGTTCGACATGGTGGGCTGCATGCCGAAATACTCTGCGACCGTCGCCGGCACGTGCTGCGGGGTCTCGCCCACCTGCGGACCGACCAGCAGGCCATCGATGTCGCAGGGGTCCAGTCCGGCGTCGCTCGCGGCCTCCGCCGACACCTTCAGCAGCAGGTCCATGGTGTTGACGTCTTCGGTCCGCCGCTGCGGCCGGAGCTCTCCGATCCCCGAGATGGCCGCGCGCGATTTCGGATGCCTCACAGCGCGTCCTCCCGCCTCAACGTCCCGTACTCCTCCAGGCAGTGCGGGTTGGCGAGCGAGCCGAGGTTCCTGACGACACCGCCCGCCACCGTCGTTCGCGCCGCGCCCTCGACGCGCTTGCCGTTGATGGTGTAGGGAATCTCGCGAACGACGTGTACCCGTGCCGGCACGTGTCGAGGCGAAGCCTCGGCACGAATCTGCGCGCGCAACCGTCCAATCAGCTCCGAGCCAAGGTCCGCCCCGGCCGTGGGCTTGAGGCACAGCACGACCTCTTCGTCGCCGTCGTGCACGGCGCCGAAGGCAAGGTAGTCGTCAATTTCGCGAAATGTCTCGCAAACCGCGTAGATCTCGGAGATCCCGATTCGCACCCCCCCGGGCTTGAGCGTGTTGTCGGAACGTCCATGCACGTAGCCGCCGCCGGTGTGCGTCAGCTCCGCCACGTCGCCGTGGGTCCAGATCTCCGCCCGATCTCCGAAGTACGTTTCGCGATAGCGTCTGTCGCCCCCCTCGCCCCAGAATGTCAGCGGCATCGACGGGAAGGGTTCCGTGCACACCAGCTCTCCCCGCCGCCCGGTAACCGGCATGCCGCGTTCGTCAAGGACGGCCACGGCGTGACCGAGCGCCGGTACCGCGAGCTGGCCACGACGCACCGGATGCAGGGGCGAACCGATCAGGAAGCAGCCGAGAATCTCGGTGCCACCCGAGATGGAGGCAAAGGACATGTCGGACTTGATCGACGCGTACACCCAGTCGAACTGATGCGGCAGGGCGGGCGCGCCGCAGATCAGGAGCGCGCGCAGGGTCGACAGGTCGTGGCGCTCACAGGGCCGATAGCTTTCCGCCGCCAGCGTTGCGAGGTACTTCGGGCTGATCCCGAGATGGGTCACGCCGATTCTTTCGACGAGTCTCCACAGGGGCGAGGGATCCAGACCGCCGGCCGATTTCAGAATTGGAGCACCGTCGTACAGAACAATTGCGGCACCTGCACCGAGCGCCGACACCATCCAGTGGTACATCATCCAGGCGGTGTTGGTGTACCAGATCAACGCGTCGCCCGGACGTACGTCGCCGTGAAGAACATGCTCCTTCATGTGCTGCAGGAGCACACCGCCCGCACGGTGAACGATCGCCTTGGGAATGCCGGTCGTACCCGATGTGTAGAGAACATAGACCGGGTGACCGAAGGGCAGCCGTGCAAACTCCAGAGGCGCCTCCCGCCCGAACTCGTCCTGCCGAATCGACGCCAGACCCGCAATGTCTCCGTCGCCGCTCAGAACCAGCGTCGAAATCGACGGAATATCGGCCACAACCTCCGCAATTCGTGCACCGATGTCGTGTGTCTTGCCGCCGTAGCGGTAGCTGGCCGCGGCAAACAGAACCTTGGGCCCGACCTGACCGATCCGGTCCACGATCGCCGCCCGGCCGAAATCAGGTGAGCAGGACGTCCAGACCCCGCCGAGGGTGACCGTTGCCAGAAGCGCAACCAGGGCGTCGACATTGTTGGGCACGACACCCGCCACGCGATCGCCGGGTTCGACGCCGGCGGTTCGCAGACCGTCGACAACGCGTGCAACCCGCGCTCGCAACTCCCCCCGGGCAATCGCGCGACAGGCTCCCGACTCGAGCACCTCATGCACCGCCGTGTCCGCGCCATCGCCGCGCAAGAGGTTTTCCGCAAGGTTCAACCGTGCATCGGGGAAAAACCGCGCGCCCGTCATCCAGGCGGCTTCGTCGGGCACGAAGAACCGGGTGCCCTTCTCACCGACAATCTCGGCAAAATCCCACAACGCCGACCAGAACGCACCCGGCTTGCTGACGGACCAGCGATGCAGGTCCACATAGTCCCGCGGATCGAACCCCTGTGAGCCGGCGAACCTCGCCATCGCGGACTCAGTGAACGCCCTGGCGTCCGGGCGCCACAGAATGTCGTCATCGGTTGGGAATTCGCCCACGTACGTCTCCAATGTTGTACGCCCGCCATTCCACTGCGCAAATAACGAATCAGTCCCGTGAAATACTGAACAACAACGCCGTTGCAGGCCATCGTCTCCAAGTCGATCCGAATTATACAACTCGAGTCCCGACACAGCTACAGATTCAAGCCCTCCATCGAACATTCACTATAGCGATCCGGCGCTTTCGAGCAGTGGCAAGCACCTTGCAACTTGATGCCAGGGAATATAGTGACTATCGCCTCACCCGGGAAGGTCAACATACACCATGAACATTGAATCCGCTTGTGTCGACTCACAACTTCGAAAGATTTTTCTTCAAACTTTCCTGCTGCAGAGTCCGCTTCCCGCTCATTCTCCGGCGATTGCAATTCGATGACACCGCCATTCGTGTAGTGTCGAAACCGTACGACAACCAGAGCGCTCCCGCCGCATCGGCGCCGCGACGCGGTCCCCGATCGGTTGCCTACACCGAAAAGGCAAGTCTCGACGCGCTGTTCGCTTGACAAGTGACTCCGGGTGCGCCCAACATGCCGGCGTCATGGAAGCACCTTATATCCGCCGACTTCACAGGGACGTCGAACGGTCAGGTGGGTGGTGAGAATGTGACGAACCGTACCTCGCCGTGACGAATTGGCTGCCATCACTCAACTCCCTCCGGGCCTTCGAGGTTGTATCGAGACACCTCAACTATCGGAAGGCGGCGGACGAGCTCAACGTGACGCCGGGGGCAGCCAATCAGCTCGTCAGCAAGCTGGAGGACGCCATCGGAGCCCCGCTCCTCGAACGACGGGGCCGGAGTCTCGTGCTGACTCCGATCGGTCGTGCGGGTCACGAAGGACTGACCCTGCCGTTTCGTCAGATCGCGGACACGGTCGAACGGATGCGCGCAATGACGAACGCGAACGCCGGACGGCTGATCGTGTCGACCACACCATCGTTCGCCGCATCATGGCTTGTTCCCAGGCTGGAAGGATTCAAGGAAAAGAACCCGAAGGTCGGCGTGCTGATCGAAGCGACACCCCAATTGGTTCAAATCGGCCACGGATCCGCGGACGTCGCGATACGCTTCGGCGTCAAGGACCACGGAAGCTACGTCGTTCATCGGTTGTTCGACGAGGAGCTCGGCGCGCTATGCAGCCCGTCGGTTGCTTACGGACCACCGAAGATCAGCCGGCTGGAGGACCTCGAGAACGTGCCGTTGCTGCGTTGGGACCTGTCGCAATTCGACTGGGCCACGAACACCATCAAGTGGAACGACTGGAAGTACTGGCTTACCGCGCAAGGCGCAGAGCACATCACGCCCGGTGAGGGTGGGCGGTTCACCGACTACAACCTTGCCGTCCACGCCGCCATTGCGGGGCAGGGATTCGTCATCGGAAGCACGCCGATATTGCGGGATCTCCTCGATGCCCGACTACTGGTGAATCCGTTTTTCTCGGGTGTCGCAACCGACATCGGCTACGACCTGGTCACGACCGATACCTCGTCGTCCAGGTCGGAAGTGAGCACGTTCATCCAGTGGATTCTGCGCGAGGCCGGGGAGGACTCGCCTCATGATCCCGGAATGTTCGGTGCCCCGCATTCGTGATCATCCGCGGTCATGCAGCCTCCCGCACATCGGTGTCGATACGATTGATATCCGTGTGAGGGAAGTACTCGACCCATACATGCCAGAACATCCCGGGCTTCAACGTATCGACCCTTCGCAGTTGTCCCTGGTCCGACATTCCAAAGAAGTCGATCTCCGTCACCGCACGGGCGGAATCGTTGTGCCAGAATCCAATGCTCTCGAATGCGGGGTCATATGAGCCGACAATGGCATGCCCAGCTATCGTGGCGTTGACCGGCCGATCGTTGCGAATCAGGAAATCGTCCGTGTAGCAAACCGCGTCTTCCCCGATGTCGATACCCCAGACGTACGTCTTGTTCGGCAGCCTGTCGTCCGAGTGCGTCATGTTGTCGACAACTGGTACTTCGACGCGATGCTGCGTCGTGACCCCCCACGTGAACATCATGTCCTGCGCCGTATCGAGCACCTTGAGAAGCGGATTTCGCGACGGAGGATAAAGAAACACCGTTCCGTCCGGATAGGCCTTCTCGAACCCTCGAAACGACATGCGGAATATGGGCCATGGCGGCATTCCCGCCGGCTCGTCAAGCTCGCGTTCCCGTTTTCCCAGAATCTGCTGCACCGGCTCACCACTGCGATTGTCGCGAAGGATGAGGTTGTTGCCGATTTGCGCCATGACTTCGAGATCCACGGCCTGACCTTCAATTTCGGGTCTGTAGGCAACTCCCAGATTCGACATCCCGCAGTAGGTCACGACGACGTCCTCGCCACCGAATCCCTCCCGGTTGCCGGCAATGTGAGGTCTCAGCATCTGACCGTCCGGATGCGCCCGCGCGACACCGTGGTTCTCGATGACCAGGACGCTGTTCGACGGACTGACGAAGCGACGCGCTTCGTCGATACCGAAGTATTTCGCCGTCCGGCTCACGTTGCGCATTCCCACGTGAAGCCACACGTAGGTGAACGCGTAGAACAGCAGGAACATCCCGACGCCGATCCAGAACACCCACGATGGTCCGGCCCCCTGGTGGAGATGCGCATAGGCCATGAGTGCGGCGGCGCCGCACCCTGCGGTCACGAGCTTGTACTCGTGCCGGATGACTCGGACCAGGTTGTGGCGCTTGATCCTGAAGAACATCTGGCTGATGTCGCCGAGCTCCCGGAAGTAGTGAAATCCGAACACGCCGGAGACGGCGAACCCCACCCAGAACACGATTTCCCAAAGCATTCCACTCTCCCGATACGGTCAAGAGAGCGCAGCAGCCCAGAATGTCAGGCGAGTGCAGAAGCTACCGCACGTTTGGCCATCACGCCGATCAGGTGCTTCCGATACAGGGCCGATGCGTGTACATCGCAATTCACGCCGGGTTCGGAGGCACTGTCCAGCGCGTCAACCACCTCTTTCATGCTGCCGGGCCGCCGGTACACGAAGTCGTACATCTTCGCCTCCGTTCCTGTCTACGGACCTGTGCTCGCGCCCTGCGCGGCCCGCCAGACCTTCTCGGTCGTCGCCGGCATGTCGATGTGCCTCACGCCGAGGGCATTGCAGATGGCGTTGATGAGCGTCGGCGGCGCCGCAATCGCGCCGGCTTCCCCACATCCCTTTGCGCCAAGAGGGTTGTGGGTACAGGCGGTCTCGGTGAACCCGATCCTGAACGACGGCAGGTCATCGGAACGTGGCATGCAGTAGTCCATGAACGAACCTGCAATCAGCTGTCCGCTGTCGGGGTCGTAGATGCCGTTCTCCAGCATTGCCTGACCGATGCCCTGAGCGAGTCCGCCGTGAATCTGTCCTTCGACGATCATCGGGTTGATGACCGTTCCGAAATCGTCCACGGCGACCCAGTCGACGATGTCCACGACGCCCGTGTCCGGGTCGACCTCCACTTCGCAGATGTGCGTGCCGGCCGGATACGTGAAGTTCAACGGGTCGTAGAAGGCCGTCTCGTCCAGCCCGGGCTCGAGGTCGGACGGATAGTCCAATGGCACGTAGGCTGCAAGGGCGACCTCCGCCATGGTCTTGACCCTGTCGGTTCCCTTGACGCTGAACGATCCGCGCTCGAACTCGATGTCGTCCACCGCCGACTCCAGCATGTGCGCCGCTATCTTCCTGCCCTTTGCGACGATCTTGTCGCACGCTCTCACGATTGCGGAGCCGCCGACGGCCAGCGACCGCGATCCGTAGGTTCCCATGCCCATGGGAACCTGACTGGTGTCGCCGTGGACGAGCTCGATGCTCTCCATCGGGACCCCCAGCATGTCGGACACGACCTGCGTGAAGGTCGTTTCGTGTCCTTGTCCATGTGCATGGGTTCCCGTCAGGACAAAGACCGTGCCGGTCGCATTGAATCGAATCTGCGCCGACTCCCACAGGCCCGCGCCGGCGCCGAACTTGCCGATCAAGGCCGACGGCGCGACGCCACAGGCCTCGATATAGCAGGCCAGGCCGATGCCCCTCAGCTTTCCCCTTGCGCTGGATTCGTCCTTGCGCTTCGCGAAACCGTCGTAGTCGATCATCCCCAGTGCCGCGTCGAGCGAGGCTTCGTAGTCGCCGATATCGTAGGTCAGCTCCACGGGCGTCTCGTAGGGAAAGTCCGCGGGCCGGATGAAGTTGCTACGCCTCAGCTCGATCGCGTCGATTCCCATTTCGTTGGCCGCGATGTCCACGATGCGTTCCACCAGGTAGGCAGCTTCGGGTCGGCCCGCTCCGCGGTAGGCATCGACCGGTGCCGTGTTGGTGAAGACCGCCTTGACGTTGCAGTAGATGACGGGCGTTCTGTACGTTCCGGCCAGCAGCGTCGCGTAGAAGTAGGTGGGGATGCTCGTCGCGTAGTTGGACAGATACGCCCCCATGCTCGCGGTCGTGTCGACCTTCAGGCCGAGGAACTGCCCCTCCTCGTCGAGCGCCAGCTCCACCCGGGTGAAGTGATCCCGTGCATGGGCATCGCCGAGGAAGGACTCGACTCGATCCGCCGTCCAGCGCACCGGACGCCCTACCTGCCTCGTCGCCCACAGGCAGGCGGTTTCTTCCGGGTAGCAGTAGATCTTCGTGCCGAAGCCCCCGCCGACGTCCGGAGCGATCACCCTGATCTTGGTCTCCGGAATTCCTGTCACCGCACCACTCAACATCCACCGCAGCATGTGCGGGTTCTGGCTGGTAGACCACAACGTATAGCCGTCCGATGCGACGTCGTATTCTGCAATCGCCGCCCGTGGCTCCATCGGATTCGGGATCAGCCGGTTGTTCACGAGGTCCAGCCTGGCGATGTGATGCGCCCTTGCGAATGCCGCATCGATCTCGCCTTCGTCTCCCAGAACCCAGTCGTAACAGAGGTTGCGCGGCGCGTCGTCGTGCATCTGCGCCGCCTGCATGGCGTTCGTCACGTCGACATTGGCTTCCAGCACCTCGTAGTCCACCTCCACCAGCTCGGCGGCATCCCTCGCCTGCGAAGCAGTCTCCGCAATCACGATGGCGACGTGGTCTCCGACGTACCTGGCCCTGTCCGGAGTCAGCGCGTGGTGCGGCACCGCCTTGTGCGGCTCGCCATGGCGGTCCGTGACCACCCAGCCGCAGGGGATCGAACCCCAGTTGTCCACCGCCATGTCGGCGCCCGTGAACACGCCGACCACGCCCGGTGCGGCCAGCGCGGCGTCCTTGTCGACGCCCTTGACCCTTGCGTGGGCGTGTGGAGACCGCACGAACACGGCCCACAGCTCGCCCGGTCGATGAATGTCATCGACGTACCGGCCCTTTCCCGTGAGAAAACGACGATCTTCCTTCCTCTTGACCGCCTTTCCGATCAACCCCGCCGGCAGTTCCGAGCTCATCGATCTATCTCCTCACATCGGAAGCAGCGTGCCGCACAGCCTTGACGATGTTGTGGTAACCGGTGCAACGACAGATATTGCCTGCGAGCCATTCACGAATTTCGGCCTCGTCGGGATCGGGATGCTTCGCGAGAAGGTCGACCGCACTCATCACCATTCCCGGTGTGCAGAAGCCGCACTGCAGACCATGGTGCTCGATGAATGCCGCCTGCATCGGGTGCAATTCGCCGTCGCGTTCCAGTCCCTCGATTGTGGTTACGTCACACCCATCCGCCTGTATTGCCAGCATGGTGCACGATTTCACGGAATCTCCGTCCACGTGCACGACACACGCGCCGCATTGACTCGTATCGCAGCCTACGTGCGTGCCGGTCAATCTCAGATTTTCCCTCAGAAACTGAACCAGCAACGTACGTCCCTCTACCGCTCGGGACACTTGCTGCCCGTTCACCGTCATCGTCACATCGGGCATCTTCCTCTCCTGACTGGATGGCCGCCGACGACGCGTTCCCGTACCCGGAACCCGCCGGCGCAGCGCGAACCTACACCGGTTCGCCCAGACCGCGCGGGATTCGCTTGTCGGCGTCGAAGAAGGGCAAGGACACGATCTCGCAGCCGTGCGCCTCTCCGTCCGGAGTACGGATCGCCAACGACTGTCCCACCCAGCATCCCATCGAATTCTCCGGTACATCGAACAACACGTACCCGACTCCCTTCTTCAATGTGGGCGACCAGTCCCCGATCGTCATGTGACCGACCTCCACTCCATTCTCCAGCACCACCGTCCCGACACGGGGAATTCCCGTCTCGCTGGTCAGGCCGAACAGTCGTGGCCTGCGGTCGGCGTCCAGCAACGCCGCCTTGCCCACGAATCCGGGCTTGTCGAAGTCCACGAGGTCGCCAAGACCCGCATCGAACGGGGTGGTATCGGGATTGATGTCCATGTCGTAGTCGAGAATGCCAGCTTCGACTCGCCGAAGGGTCATCGAACCGCCGGCTCCCATTTCAAGGTCGAACTCCTTGCCCACCTCGAAGATGTAATCCCAGAACGCGGAAGCATCATTCTCGGGGTTGCTGTAAATCTCGATGCCCATCTCGCCGGTGAATCCGGTTCTCGAAATCACGACGTCCTTCATGCCGTTCAACCTGAAGAGTCCAGCGTTGAAATAACGGAACCGCTCCGGCACCTGTCCCGGCGCGGCGCGTTCGAGAAACTCGAGAGACTTCGGTCCCTGGACCTGCAACACTCGCGACCTCGGGTCGCTGACCGCAACATTCATACCTTCGGACAGGAGGTTCAGCCAATGCTCAAAACCGCCGTTCGCCTCGACGTACCAGAAATGGTCTTCGGCGAGACGAATCACCAGTCCGTCCATGATGATGCCGCCCTGCGGCGTGCACGCCACGGCGTATCGCAGCTTGAGAATTCCGAGATCTTCGATTCGCCTCGTCAATGCGCGTTCGAGAAGCTTGACGGCGTCCGGTCCCTTGATGTCGATGGGTTTCTCCGGGACATCGTACAACATGATGCCCCTTCGCAACTTCCAGTAGTGCCGTATGACGTCCTCTCCAAGGGAAACCGGATACAGGCGCGTGTTGTAAATCCCGAAAATCGTGTCTTCGGCGGCCCACTTGCCAATGTACGGCGAACGCTCGAATCGCTTTGAATTCAGGCGCAAGACCGGATGAGACGTCGCATGGATGACATTGGCCAAATCGGAAGATGCAGAAGCATTGTCCACGGAACCATACCACCTGTTGAGTAAAGGATTGGCGCGACTACAGGGATCCTCATTGGCCTGAAGTCCGACGAAAGCATGGGGTGCTGCGGTACGTTTCGTCGGCGGCCCTACCATGCATTATATCGACCTCAAATCGGCACAGAGTCAGAAAATCTGAATAAAGGACGTGGAAATCCTCAAGATTCACGCAACGAAACCACCGTCCCTTGCGCCCTGTCACCAGGCCGCACTCCACCATGCCGTCGCCATCGTGCCGGCACCAATGGCGAAAGGCGATCTCGCGAATCCGCCATGGGTCAATCGGTGCGCCGGCGCAGACATCGGTCAAGGACAACTCCCGCGAACAGCGTGCGCAGCGTACGGTGGGCGCCGCTTGCCGCACGGCCTCGAAGCTCATCGATTCCGTGGAGCCGGGCTAGACCCGAATTCCGAGGCGCAATCGATCCAGGAACACCGCCGCGACGACGACCGTGCCGAGCAACACTTCCTGCAGGAAGCTGTCGATGCGTGCGAGATTCATCCCTACCGAGAGAATGGTCACCAGGAGACCACCGAAAACCACGTGCACGACCCGGCCTTCGCCGCCGCGCAGCGACACGCCTCCAATCACGGCCGCGGCGATACTGACCAGCACGAGACCTCCGCCCGTGCTCGGCTCTCCGGTTCCGGATCGAGCCGTAATCAGGATTGCGCCCACCGCTGCGATGGACGAGCAAATCACGTATGCAAACATGACGTTTCGCCGCCACGGCAACCCCCCGACCTCGGCTGCGCGGGGATTGGCACCGAGCAGGTAGAGACTGCGCCCGAACACCGTCCGATTCAGGACGAAGTACGACAGAGCGAGGATTGCCACGCAAATCGCCACCGGTGGCGGAACGAACCCGAACCACGTCGCATTCTGGCCGAGGCCGTCGATCAGGGCGTCGGGGATGTCGAATACCGGGAACCCTCCGGACATGGTCGTCGCCACCCCGAAGGCGATTCCCTGCATACCGAGGGTTGCCACGAACGGGTTGACGTCGAAGTACGCCACGACGACCCCGTTGATGGCGCCCGCCAGGGCGCCAAGCGCAATCCCGCCCAGAATTCCGACGGTCAGTGCGAGCGCGACCGGGCCGTCCCCGGCCGGCGCAATCGCCACCATGGTCATCGCGCTCGAAACGCTGACGGCGGATACGACGACACCCAGGGAGAGATCGAAGCCACGGGTCAACAGGACGAACATCTGGGCCGTCGCCAGGACGATCAGGTAGCTCGATTGCGCGACGATGTTCAGGGCGTTGGCGCCACTGAAGAACGCGGGCTCCACGAGTCCGAAGCAGATGTAGAGAACGACCAGAATGACGGGCAGAAATCCGTATCGCGAGAAGAAGCCCAACAAGGAGTCCCGGGAACGCGCTGCAACGGTTCGCGTGGCGGCTGTCCCGTTCATTGCGCCGCCTTTCTCGACTGCATCCGCTCGATGGCGACGGCAACGATGATGACGATGCCTATCGCAATGGTCTGCAGCTTGCTGTCCACTCTCAGGAGGTTCATGGCATTGGTCACGAGCGCGAGGAACAGTGCCCCCAACGCCACCATCTCGACGCGACCGATGCCCCCGCGAAGCGACACGCCGCCGATGACCGCCGCCGCGATGCTCTCGAGCATCAGGGTCGCTCCGAGCGTTGCTTCGCCCGATCCGACCCGTGCGGTCAGCAGCACGCCGGTCAGTGCGGCGAGGAAGGAGCAGAGCGTGTAGGTCACCACGATATAGAAGATGGTCGGGACACCGGACACCCGGGCAGCATGGTCATTGCTTCCGATGGCGTAGATGTACTTCCCGAGCCGGGTCCAGTTCATGACGCACCAGGTCACGACGAGAGCCCCGAGGGTGACGTAGATCACGATGGGCAGATTGAGGAATCGCAATCGCCCGAAATCGCGCGTGAACACCTCCGGCATGCCGTAGACGGGAACACCCTGGGTCAGGTAGAGCGCGGTGCCGGACGCGATTGAAAGGGTGCCCAGCGTCACCATGAAGGGACTGACCCTCATGAACGCAACGGTCAGTCCGTTGATGACGCCGATGGCACTGCCGGCGGCAAGACCGGCGAGCACGCCGAACACGACAACGAGGGTAACGGCGTCCGGGAACACCGTGAGCAGTCCCGTCATCGTCAGGGCGGTGGTCACGCTGGTGAGCGCGACCACCGCACCCACGGAGAGATCGAATCCGCCGATGATCAGCACCATCATCTGTCCCGACGATATGAGCATCAGGAAGGCCGCGTTGCGCAGCACGTTGATGATGTTCGACGGGCGCAGGAATCGCGGCTCGATCAGACCGAGAATCACGATCAGGGATATCAGGAGAAGGGGCAGCAGCCCCACCACGAGCAGGCGCGAGTACGAGCGGCCGGAGCTTCCAGTCCCGGCCGAGGCGGTGTCGCGACGGGTGGTCATTGCGTGGATCCCGCTCCCGCCGCGGCTCCTTCGGAGCCATCACCGGCATGGTCGCGATCGAAGAAATGGGCAAGCACGGTCGCTTCATTGATCGCTTCGTCGGCCAGCTCGGCGACGATGTAACCCCTGTGCATCACGTAGACACGGTTGGAAAGGTGCAGGATTTCCGGCAACTCGGAAGAAATGACCACGACACCGGCCCCGCTTTCCGCCATCTCCCTGACGAGGTGGTAGACCTCCACCTTGGCCCCGACGTCGATGCCGACAGTCGGCTCGTCGAGCAGGTACACCTTGATGTCTCTCGCAAGGCCACGCGCGAGCATCACCTTCTGCCGGTTCCCGCCCGACAGGAACTCGACCCTCTTTTCCCCGTCGGGCGGCAGGACGTGAAGCTTGGCGATCATCTCCCGTGTCCGTAGCTTCTCGTTGGCAATCCTGAGGATGCCGGCGGTCGCGAACGCCTCCAGGTCGAGCGCGGCAAGCGACATGTTCTCCCGGATGGGCCTGGCGAGGGACAGTCCTTCGGCCACACGGTCCGACGGAAAGAAGCACAATCCCTTCTTGAGCATGTGAGAGGGCGTCGGACTCGCGACCGGAGAGCCGTCGAACGTCAGAGTGCCCGCGGAGACGGCCTCCAGCCCGAACGCCGCACGCGCCAGTTCGGACTTTCCGCAACCCACGAGCCCTGCGATTCCCACCACCTCGCCGGCCCTGACGACGAAATCGGCATTGATGACCCGCCGATTCTCGGTTGTCAGTCCGCGGGCCTCCAGCAGCGCACGGCCCGGGCGGTGGCCGATTGTCGGAAACAGTGCCTCGAACGTTCGGCCCGTCATCATCTCGACGAGCTTGTCCTCGCTGACGGCCGACGCCTCGACGGTGCCGATCCTGCGTCCGTCCCTGAGGACCGTCACCCGGTCGCCCACCCGCTTGATTTCCGCCAGCCGGTGGGAGATGTAGACGATACCGACCCCCTCGCCTTTCAGACGTTCGATGATCTCGAACAGCCGTTCGGTCTCCCTCTCGCTGAGGGAGGCGGTTGGCTCGTCAAGGATGAGCACCCGCAGATCGTGCAGCAACGCCTTCGCGATCTCGGTCATCTGTTGCTGGGCCCGCGACAGGTCGGCGACACGTGCTCGCGGGGAGAGCTCGAATCCGAGATCGTCGAGCACGTTCGCCACTCGTGCGCGCATGTCCCGCTTGTTCAGGACCCCGCCACGGCTCAACTCGCGACCGAGGAAGAGGTTCTCTTCGATCGTCAGATCGGGAGCAAGGCTGAATTCCTGGAACACGGGGCTGATCCCCATGCGCCGCGCCCGGTGCGGGACGAGACCGGACAGTGATTCGCCGCAGAATCGGTAGGTTCCGGCGTCGGCCGGATACGTGCCGGCCATGACATTGATAAGAGTCGACTTGCCGGCACCGTTCTCGCCGAAGAGTACGTGAACCTCGCCGGAATGAAGCTGGAAGTCGACCTGATCCAGCGCGCGTACACCGGGAAACCGCTTGTCGATTCCCCTCATGTCGACCAGCAAGGTGGGCGGCTGCGGTTGGGACTCGAAGTCCGCAACCTTCGCCCCGAATCCCTGCGCATTGACACTCGAGCGCATGTTCCTTGCCTGTGCCGGGTGCTTGGCGCCTCGCTGCCGTCCCCTGTCGCGAAACCGATGGTTGCCGGAGCCGGCGAGATGGTGGTCGAAAAGATTCAGCGCAGTGGAACGATTCGGTTCATTGCCTCGCGGGCCGGGCGACACCGCCGCGTCACCCGGCCCGAGATCCTTCTCGCCTCGAGGCAGTTCGGCGCCTGCTGCCTGCCCGAACCTATTCGACAGTATAGACGATGTCCCAATTTTCCGGCGGCGCGAACTTCGTCATGTCCTGAGTCTCGACATAGGTCTTGTCGATCCAGATTGGGGGCAGCCGGTAGCGGTTGGAGATGCCCTCGCCTTCGAGCAGGCGTACCGCGAGGTCGACAGCGACAGCCGCTTCAACCACCATCGGGTTGGACGCGACGCCAAGCACATCGCCGTTTCTGATCCCACGCAGCGCACCCTCCGACATGTAGAAGGCAACCACATCGACCTTTCCGGCCATACCCGCCTCTTCGAGAACGTCGGGAGCAACCTCGGTCATCGGGGCAACCCCAACGTACGCGTCGATGTCGTCGTACGTCTGGATGGCGTCTTCGACCAGCTTGAGCTGCACGCTCTTGCCGGTCTCACCGTACTTGTGCTCGACCAGCTCGACAAAGGTTCCCTCGAAGGCATTCGTCCAACCGCGAGCCGCCTGCTCGGCCCAACCGGCGCCGGCAACGCCCGCGAAATTGATGACTCGCGCCTTGTCCTTTCCTTGCGCCTTGTAATGTTCGACCAGTGCCTGGCCGGCGACTTCGGCGTCGATGTTGTAGTCGCCGAAGACCGCGGTATCCACCGCCACGTCGGCGATCGGGTTCCCGACCGCGACGAGCTTGATGCCCTGCTTGTTGGCCTCTTCAATCTTTCCGCGCAACGCGCCTTCGGAGATGGCGGCGATGAGAATCGCGTCGACGCCAAGGGCCATGCAGTCGTCGAACTGAGATAGCTGCTTGTTCAGCTCCGTGTAGCCACCCGCCTGGAACAGCGAAGCCTTGATGCCCTGGCGCGCGGCCTCCTGCATGGCGCCGGCGGCGATTCCCACCCACCACGTATCCTTGAGATGCGGGAGAAGTACGCAGATCTCCCATTTCTTCGACGGCGGATCCATGCGTGGCACGTAGTCAATCGTCATGGGCTCACCGGACGACAGATCTTCAGCCGCATTGGGCCACCACTCCCAAACGTCGCCGGCAAGTGCATTTCCGGCGAAAGTCAGCGACATGACAGCCGCTACGACCAGGCTCGACATGTGACGTGTGATTTTCATTTCAGTACTCCCTCCGCTCGACCTTTGATGATTCTCCGATTTGCACCCCACAGGCTTTCCCGCACTCTGACCTTCTCCTGCGCCGGCGGCCGTGGCAGTCCGGAGATCGGGATATGCGCATGCCAACGCACACAGCATCCACTATGAGCCTCGCCGAGCCAATTGCCTACTGCTGCTGGTGCGAGCCGAGTTGCTGCTCGCCAGGCGCTGCTCGTTGAGGGGCTTCCCGAGTGTGAGACTTTGTCGAATGCAGGGGAAACGGGTAATTCTGAACGGATCGATTAGAAATTCGTAACTGTCGGGTCAACGGGATCTTGCAGGATCCACCGCGCCGAACAGGGGCTCATCGGGCCTGCGGCTCGGTCGCCGCAACCGGCGACTCGGCTGATCTCGTGCTT
>MKWU01003886.1_pt1 | contig 18682 bp, 17 predicted proteins | sample 809101 | NCBI WGS metagenome assembly MKWU01 (sample SAMN05860141, study PRJNA318959) | sponge metagenome | host: Aplysina aerophoba | place: Slovenia: Piran, Adriatic Sea, Gulf of Piran | collected 2013-05-07
GCCTGCTTCGAGGCTCGCCGCCGGGCGGAACTGCGCCGCGGCCACGATCCGCAGCCGGGTGGTCCGGCGGCGCGAACCCGGTGGCGGCGCAATCGGTCAGGCGACGGCGTTAGCGCCGTTCGGAGCGGGCCAGTACACTGACCGAAACGGATGTGGCGCGAGAGCGAGCCACGGAGGAGAAACGTGCTGCAGGGACCGGAGAGGGTCGGGACGACCGACATGCTGTTGGGAGGCGTGGGAGGGGTCTTGGATGGCGTCTTGGACGCCGTCGCGGGCTGGTGGTGGCTAATCGCGCTCCTGCTCGCCGTCGCTATCGCTGTCGGCGTGCTTCAAGGATTCGCGGAGCGAAAACTGCGTCGCTGGAATCGCAAGTCTCCCAGGGGGGATTCGAACACAGCACAAGGAGCGCGGACGGATGCTGTCAGGCCGGACGCGCCAAACCGTCGATGCCTTCTCGATCCGAAAGCACAAATGGAGGTCGTCTCCCGAGTCGATTTCAGGCCGCTGAGCCTTCTCAACAAAGCCGAAGAGAGGATTCTGCCGATCCTCGAGAGGACGGCTCGCGAAATCGGGCGCGGACATCGGGTCATGGCGCAAACCAGCCTGGGGGAGATCATCGAACCCCGGACCGACTCCGGCTCGAGGCAGGAGCGCGACGACGCATTTCATTCAATCAACTGCAAGCGGCCTGATTTCCTGATCATCGACGGTTCCATGAGGCCGGCGCTGGTCGTGGAGTATCAGGGAAACGGCCACTACCGAAACGAAGCGTTCATGCGCGACGCCGTGAAACGGGAAGCCGTGAGAAAGGCAGGCATCGGATATCTGGAGATTCCGGCGCAGTACGACGAGGAGATTGTGAAAGCTCAGATTCGGGAGGCGTTGCTCCAGACTCTACCGCCGACACGCGTGCGAAGGAACGCTGACACTGGCTGAGGCGATCGTCATTGAGTACGCAGTGCCCGTCGCAGCTTAGACTGGCGGTCCCCAGCCGCCCCAGCCCTCTGGTCTGACTACGAAATCCCAGTACTCTTTCTCGCCTCTCCATGGCCACCTGAACTTCGACCTCAAGCGCCTGCAGGCGGCGCACGACGATGGCTCCCACGGCACGCGCACGGCGCGCTCCTACGCGCCGGCGCAAGCTGCGGAGACGCTGCACCAGCTCGGCCGCGCTCGGCGGGATCGGATTCGACCGCGCGTGTCGGAAGGGGGTCAGGGCGTCGCAGGCGGCCGCATCACTGCGCGTCTAGGGACGGTGGCGGATTGTTGCCCGACGCCAATGGAAAACAGCGTAAATTCTTTACAATCAGCACGTTACGTTCACGTAGCGTACTCCCGCCACACTTCATCGACGGTGCGTCCGAAGGACTTCAGCGCATCGGGCACACATGTCATCAACGATCGATTCACCGCTGGCGCGATGTCGAGCAGTACCATCCGATCGACCCCGTGTTCCCCGGCTTCACGCATGGCCTCGGCGAGCAGGCTCAGGCGCAAGAGCTGGTAGTGCGGTTCGTGGAAGTAGGCGTCGATGAGCGGCCTGTCAGGAATGAAGGGTGTGGTGACCGCGTCGTATCGAGGCCGGTAAATCTCGCGCCGATCGGTATTTCTTTCGCTGATGTACGGCACTCCTGCGTGGTAGCTCTCAGTGAATTTCCACTCGATGAGCACGCCGGTGCGGCCTCCGTCGTTCCGCTCGAGCACCACCAGCGCATCGGCGCTCGTGGTCTTGCTGCCCCGCTTACGCTTGCCGCGCACCCGCTCGTCAAGGTAGTTGTTGTCGCCGATCCACTCGAAGGCGACGAGACCCTCGAGCTCACGCGTCTCCGGATCATGAACCGCAACGCTCTCGCGGGCGTCGGGCTCTACCGTACGAAGACGGTCGAGAAGAAGTCGAGGCTCGCTTTCGAGGCTGAGCAGGGTGTTGATGCACTGTACCTGCGAGTCAAGCAGATGCGTGGCGGGACCCGAATCACCGCGTGCACCGGCTCCGGGGGTCGCTGCATGCCATGCAATGCCGAAACGGTGCATGCGCCGGAGCGCTTCTCCGCGTATGCTTGGGAGGAGGTTGTGCGCGGCAAAGCGACGGGGCAGGCAATACGGAAAGGGTCCTTTCTCGGTGTGGATACGCTGACCCATCGGAGTCTCTTGGACAATGAAATACGTCCCTTGTTCGCGGGCCTCCGGGGGAAGCAAGGATGTCGTGCGTTTCCATCGGATCTGCTGGCTCCTTGCAAGCACCTTCCATTCGCTCATCGGTGCTGCACCTCCAGGATGCGCCCGTCACGGTGCAAGCGCACGAGCAGCAACTTGGGCAGAACGCCGGCAAGTTCCGCGCTGCAGGCGTCGACCGCCGCTCCCCACCTCGCCGCCCAGTTGCAGGACGGATGCGGAGCGGCGATACAGGGTACGACCTGAGGGGTTTCGCCAAGACCGGGAGTTCCGGGTGGGATCAGTCCCATTGCCGTCTTCTGCTCGAGCATCGTCTGGATCACGTTGCGCAGGTTACCGTCCGCCATCAGCCGTGAGAACCGGATCGTGTGGACAGCCGACTGAACCGCGGCACGTTTGATGCTCCCCCGGACGCCCTTGATCTCCAGTAACGCGAGATCACCCGTTGAAAGGACTCCCAGTGCATCGAGCTTTCTGGGAATCGACTCGCTCTCAGGCAGACGCAGACGCCAGCGGATCGCGGCGTCATCCGCAGTGCGCCGCTCCGTGCTGCCGAAACCAATCCGCGCCTCGGAATCGATAACCACCATCGGGTCGCCCGCACGCCAGCTGTGCCCGTAGCGACGAACCATTCCCGCATGGCACACCGCTTCGTCCCTGACAAGGGCACTGCGGCGGCGGGGGGCGTCGTTCCCGAGAAGCTCCCCTACGGAGCGCAGATGGGCGCGGAGTTCGCCTTCGAGCGCGCCGAGTCGCTCAAGCGGCACGGTATGGGAAAATAGCGCCCTGCTTGCCTCCCGGTAGACTTTGTCGGCCGTGAGGCGCACCCGCCGCCCACGACGCAACCTGAACTCTAGCGGACTTGTGCGTCCCCAGTAGAGCTGAATGCTTCCCATGGATCTGCCGTGGCGGTCGCGACGAAATTGAAGGTGCGCGTGTCGCGTGCGTCCGTAGGAGGAGCGCATGTGGTCCATTAGCCAAGACAGCGCCGCACCCGGCCTCATTGTGCGGAGCAGCGTCTCGTCGATACGCCGGTCAAAGTACACGCGGGCCATCGCCAAACACCGCGGGGGTGGTCGAGTTTCGGTTCACGTCACTCCACCGTCAATTCCGCACAGCAACGGCGGTTTGCAGCTGCGCATCTGTTGTGACCACCGCCGCGGCGAGCCGTGCTCCTTTCGAACGGCGGCAACGTGGCGCCGCCCCTTGCTGCGACTTTAGCCGGATACGTGTCCCGAGTATACGGTGGTCGAAGACGGGGCCCGACGTAGCGGCTGGTGAACCAGTACCTGCGAATCGCGCAGAGGTACCAGTTGGCCTGCGCGCCCCGGATCGGCCGGTGGCCCGCCATGCGTTCTTGCCTGCCGAGTCCCGCCCTCTCGAGCACCCTCCAGGACCTCTTGTTCCCGGTGTCCGCCGTGGCCGGGCACCCTGACGACCTCTGACCCGGCTCCGGCGGCGCGAAGTTGGTTGCGGCGCAATCGGTCAAGCGACGTACGCGGCCCAGTCGTTCATCAGGATCCTGCGCCGGTCGAACAGGTCGCTGCGCCGGTACGCGGCCTCGACGCGGTCGCTGTTGACGTGCGCAAGCGCGAGCTCGCACACCTCGCGCGGGGCGTCGGTGCACTCCGCCGCCCAATCCCGAAAGCTGGACCGAAACCCGTGCGCGACGGCGTCGATGCCGAGCCCGTGCAGCAGGTTGGTCAGGGCGGCGTGGTTCATCACCCGCCCGGTGGGCGAGGGGAACACGAGCCCGGCTCCGTCGAAGAGCTCCGCCGCGCCGTCGAGCACCGCGAGCGCCCGGGACGAGAGCGGCACCCGGTGCTCGCGGCCGGTCTTCATGCGCTCGGCCGGAATCGTCCACACCGCCCCGTCGCGGTCGATGTGCTCCCACCGGGCGTTGCGCACCTCGCCCGAGCGCGCGGCGGTGAGCACCAGGAACTCGAACGCGAGCATGGCGCCGGGATAGGCGCCGGAGCTCCTCACGCGTGCGAGCGCCGCCCCGACCTCCGCGTGGGGCAGCGCGCGCATGTGCTGCTTGCGCACCGCGGCCTTGGGCAGCGCCGCGGAAATGGCGTCGCCCGCCGGGTTGTCGTCGCGGTAGCCTTGTGCGACGGCCCACTTCATCACCGCGCCGATGCGCTGGCGCACCCGGCCGGCGGTCACGCGCTTGGTCGACCAGATGGGCAGCAGCACCGCCATGACGTCGGCGGTGGTGACGGCGTCGACGCGCTTGCGCGCGAGGCGCGGCAGGACGTAGTCGCGCATGCTGGCGCGCCACTGGCCCTCGGTGCGCCCGCTCTTCCAGTGCCTGGCGTGGATTGCGACTACGGTCTCATTGGCCTTCGCGAAGGTGGGCACCTTCTGCATGAGCCGCCGGGGGTCGCGGCCCTCGGCGATGGCGCGCGCGTTGGCGAGCGCCTTCTCGCGGGCCATGGCGAGGGTGACCACGGGGTAGGATCCGAGGCCGAGGCTGGTCTTGGTGCCGTTGGGGGAGATAGCCTGCGCCCAGGTCTTGGAGAGGCCGCCGGACTTGCGGGGCGTGACCAGCAGGCTCAGTCCGTGGCCGCCGTACCCGTCCCCGTACCGGCCGGGGACGTTGACGGTTCTGACGAAGGTGGCGCACAGGCGAACGGAGTGACTTTTTCCGGGAGGGATCATGTATCTTCCTACTCTTCAGTTTACGGGAATTACGCTGAGATGCAGCGTATCGCCGCGACAGGAAGAGAGTCGATAACATGATGTTTATCAGCGTGTTAAGAGAGCCTTGCGGCTTCCCCTGAACCCCCGAAAAACACCCGGTAAGCAGGCGTCCCGCCCGCTTCAACAACTGTGGGCCTGTGGCGGGTTGTCCATTTCTGGCCTCCGGCCAGGGCGGGCGGGACGCCCGCGATCCCAGGAAAGGCACCCCGTGCCTTGTCGGTCTGAGCAGCAGCGTTCGATCCGGCGGTGTTCCGAGACAATACGCCGTTCTATCGCATCGGCTGCACCGGGTGCCACATGCCGAAGCACGCCAACCGGCGCGACTGGCCGGTCGAGGAACTGGCCGGCCAGCTCATCTGGCCGTACACCGATCTCCTGGTGCACGAATCGGGGTTGACAATGGTATCAATACAAATAAGAATGATTCTTATTAGTGATTGAGTTGAGCTGTTTCCGGCTCACTTCCGCTTGCCCAATCGGGTGGACGCGACGATGACGTACCGTTTTTCACTACACATGCGGACGGACAGCGCCCGCGGCTCTGACACCGCGATGCCGGTCTCGGCGGCTCGCACATGGCCATGAGCAGGCCTCGCGATTCCCGACCGGACCCGGCACACCTTCACCGCGCCCCATCGGCCGCGGCCCCGGCCCCGGCATCAGGCGTCTCGCTCCATGCCGGAGTGCGACGAATTCCGAGCGCCGACCTGTTCGCTTCCGGCGCAGTGGTGGAGATTGAGCACGACGGCAAGATCTATCGACTGCGTCACACAAGGAGAGGAAAGCTCATCCTGACGAAGTGATCCGGAAGAGCGCCGGCCCGAATTTCCAACCACGAGGCATCGACGCGACTACTCCAGGCCATTCACCTTCGTCCCAGCCCGCCTTTCGCGCCCGCGCCTCCACGCGGCCGCCCGCCAGCCCGGACTCTATCCACTGCCCGAACGGAGACCGGCACATGGCATTTCGAGATTTCCTTCATGCACCACAGGATGCGTCGGCGGAGTGTTGCGAGGTACAGCTTTCCCGTGGCGCGAACGCGTTCCTCCCCAACACGAGGAACAAGGTGTTCCTCCCGTACATGCGGGACGTTGCCGTTCAGGACGGGCCCACCGGTGGCGTGGGACCCGTTGCCGCGGACGGAACCGACCTGAGCCTCGACATGCCTCCGGCGGTGGAACGCCCCGACTTCGACAGGCTCCCGGGTACCAGGACACGGGGCGCATCCCCGACGTCCCGTCGGCGCTTGCTGTGGGAGATCTGGGACGGTTACCACTGTTCGATCTGCGGCACGTGTCTCAGCTTTGGCGAGCTCGGCAGAATTGCCGCCAAGGCGGGGATCCGGTTCGAGTCCGACGAGAGTGAGCACGGGATTCACGGTCATTTCGTGCAGCTTGCCGCGAAGGGAGGACGCGTGGCGAAGCTCACTCACAAGACCCTGGACCGGAAGTACCGGAACGCGATCGAACGTTTCCGCCGCGCAAAGTCCGAGGAGCAGGTCGGCGAACTCTGGAGTTGTGCCCTGGCGGAGGGAAATGTGCCCGGGCCCTACTGGGCGCTCATGACGCATCCGCGTTCCACGCAGGGTCTGATGGTTCGCGCGTTCGGGGAGGTCCACATGCTCTCGCACCTGGCCGGCGCGACGAACCGCGCGGACATCCGGCGGTTGCGGGCGCTGGAAGGCGAGCGGCAGGAGCTGACCGAGCAGCTTGCCGGCGCGAGACGCCGACTGTTCGAGAGCCAGGCCGAGCATCGGCGCGTCGCTGAAGACCACCAGGCGGAGAAACGTGAACTGGCGAACCGGCTCCAGGCGGCGCAGGCGGCGGAGATGCGCCTCGAGCAGCTCGAGGGCCGTCTGCGCGAGCTCGAGGACGGCGAGACCGTTCGCACGCTGCGTGCGCGCAACGCCGCGCTCTAGTCGGAGCTGGACGAAGCGAGACGTCAACTGCGGACCGAAACGCGGCGGCGATCGACGCTGGAGCACGAGCTGTCGGCCCTGCAAGGCGCCTTCCGGGACGCGAGCTCGACGGTCGAGGCGCTGAGTGCCGAGTGCGACGACCTCGAATCCATGCTGGAGGCTGGCATCGGCGATGCGGACGGCGGCGGCGCCATCGAGAGTGAGCGCGCGGTCGACCTCTGCGGAAGACGGGTCGCCTACGTCGGCGGCCGGTCCGGAATCGTCGGCCACTTCCGCACGCTCGTGGAGCGGCTGAACGGCCACTTCATCCATCACGACGGAGGCAAGGAGGACCATGAAGGTCAGCTCGGCCGCATCCTGGGTCAGGCCGACGTCGTCCTGTGTCCCGTGGACTGCGTGAGCCACCGGGCCAGCCTCCGGGCCAAGCAGTTCTGCAAGCGAACCGCCAAGCCGTTCGTCCCTCTGCGCACCGCCGGGCTCTCGTCGTTCGTCACCGGTCTCCGCCGGGCGACCGAATTCGCTGGCGCAGCGGAACGGCAGGGCGCCCTGAGGATGGAGTGACGGTCGAAACAGGGGCATTCTGGGCGAATCGTCCGGGAGCCCCAACCGCTCTACCGGTTCACAAGGCGAGGGCGCGAGGATGGCAGTCCTGATCGGGCGGATTGCGCGCATCGACGCGCACTTGGGGGAATCAACCGTGCTGGCGCGGTCCGACGGCTCCCGCTGGGACAATCACCTTCTTGCGCTGGGGGGTCTGGAGTAGGTTCGGGGCGAAGCCTGGAAAGCTTCGCCCCGGACCCGATTCGAACGAACGACGCGATTCAGCTCGTCGGTCCGGCGTCGAACCCGGTCTTGTCGACGAGCTTGGTCGCGGTCGTGCGATGGCTGGCAATTTCCTCGAGCGACAGCGTGTCCGCCTTGAACGACCCCCAGGACTCGACGAGCTCGTGGGTCTTGATCCCGTCCTTGACCGGGAACTCGAAGTTGACCGTGGCGTACATGTTCTGCGCCTTGTCGCCGGCGAGGAACTCGAGCAGCGCCACCGCGCTGTCCCGGTTCTTCGCGCCCTTGATGACCGCCGCGCCGGAGATGTTCACGTGGTTCCCGCGCCCGTTCTGGTCGAGGAACTGCACGTTCACCGCCTTCGCCCAGTCCTTCTGCTCTGGCTTCTTCTCGTTCGTCGCCATCTTGCCCATGTAGTAGTGGTTGGAAATCGCGACGTCGCACACCCCCTCGTAGATGCCTTTCGCCTGGGCGCGGTCGTTGCCCTGGGGCTTGCGGGCGAGGTTGTCGCGAACACCCGCGAGCCACTGCTCGGCCGCCTCCTCACCCTCGTGGGCGATGACCGAAGCGATGAGCGCGACGTTGTACACGTGCTTGCCGGACCGGGTGCAGATCCGTCCCTTGAACTTCGGGTCCGCGAGGTCGGCAAGCGTCTCGAGCTCGCCCTGCTTCACGCGATCCTTCGATGTCAGGGCGAGGCGGGCCCGGGTGGTGAGGCCGAACCACAGGCCGTCGGGATGGCGCAGATTCGCCGGAATCGCCTCGTTGAGAACCGCGGAGTCCACGCCCTCCAGGAGGCCGGCCTTGTGCAGCGCGTCGAGACGCCCGATGTCGACGGTCAGCACCGCGTCAGCGGGATTGTTGTCGCCTGCCGCCTTGATCTTCTCGATCATTCCCTTCTTCGCGAACACGACGTTCACCTTCGTGCCGGTCTGGTTGGTGAACTCGTCGAGCATGGGCTCGATCAGGAATGGTTGCCGGTAGGAGTACAGATTCACTTCGCCGTCGGCATGGGACGTTGCGGCGGCGAGGGACATCGCGACGGTGACGAGCGAGATGATGGTCTTGCGCATGGGTCTTGCCTCCAGTCTCGTCGGAATGAGAATCACTCTCGATATGGTGCCGCAGGTTATAGCGGTTCCGTATTACGAATGCAAGCGATTCTCAAATGCAATCATGGACGAACCACCGCTGGCATGGCGGCAGAATTTGCATGGAGTCGTGAGGGTTCGGGGCCGGATCCCGAGAATCCATGGGAGCGGGCGGATACGGAAAGCTGCAAGTGGACGGGCGCGGTCCCCATCAGCGCTTGCGGTGCTCGCAGCCCTTGCGCTCGCAGTGCCCGTGCATCACCAGCGAGTGGTCGGCGAGGCGGAAACCGTGCTCCTTCGCGATACTGATCTGCCGGCGCTCGATGGTGCTGTCGACGAACTCCGTCACCCTGCCGCAATCGATGCACACGATGTGGTCGTGGTGCTCGCCGGAGTCGAGCTCGAACACCGCGTGTCCTTCCGCGAAGTGATGCCGGATGACGAGTCCGGCGGACTCGAACTGTGTCAGCACGCGGTAGATCGTCGCGAGGCCGAGGTCGTCTCCCGTGGCCATGAGCGCCCGGTAGACATCCTCCGCGCTCATGTGCTGATCGCGGTTCTGCTCGAGTATGGACAGTATCTTCAGCCGCGGCTGTGTCGCCTTGAGGCCCGCGTCCTTCAGGTTGTCGCTCTGCATCGTTCGGCTCCCGCATTCGGCAAGCCGGCGCCGGGGCGGCGCCTGCGTGCTCCGGTGGCCCGCCCCTGCGTTTCGTTCCTGCAACATCCGTCACCCTACCGTTTCGACCAAATCGTCGCCACCGCGCACGCCGCGCGCGGCGTATCAACATCTGCGAAGGCGTCGGGTTCGATTCCGGCGGCGTTCGGGTCATTTCCGGCGCACAAGGTCGGTTCCGCCCTGTCTCGTACGTCCGTCGTCGTCGGGACGGTGGGAACAGGTGGACGCGCCTCAGCCTTCGCCGGCCAGGCAGGCCATCGCGGCCTCGTGCACCACCCGGTTGCCGCTCGCCAGGATTCTCCCGCCGCGCGCGGGCTCGAGTGTCAGAGGCTCTCCCCGCCACCCGGTCATCACCCCGCCGGCGTTCTCCACCACCGGAACCAGAGCGCAGTAGTCGTACACGCCGACCCTTGACTCGAGAGCGACGTCGACGAAGCCGCCCGCGACCTGGGCGAATGCGAGGCAGTTTCCGCCGTACACCATCCATCTCGAGCCGGAGAGGATGCGCCGGAACGCATGCGCATCCTCCCCTTCGTAGTACTCGTGCGAGGTCGTGCAAACCAGCGCATCGCTCAGCCGCTCGCACGCGTCGGTGTGCACTCGCTCACCGTTGCGCCGGGTTCCGTTTCCGTCGATGCCCGTCCAGCGTTCGCGCGTGACCGGCTGGTCGACGATGCCGAGCACGGGGCGTGCGCCCCGGACGAGGCCGATCAGGGTGCCGTAGACCGGCAGCCCCGCCATGAACGCCTTGGTGCCGTCGACGGGGTCGAGCACCCAGACGTGCTCGGCGTCGAGCCGTTCGCCGCCGAACTCCTCGCCCATGACGCCGTGATCGGGAAAGCGCGCCGTGATCATCTCGCGTAGCCGGGTCTCCACCGCGCGGTCGACCTCGGTGACCGGGGAAGCATCGGCCTTGCGGTGCGCGACGCGTCGCGAGCGGGCCGCGGGACGCACGATCTCGCCCGCGGCATCGGCGAGGAGATGCGCGAATTCGACGAAGTCGTGCCCGACGGTTTCAGTCATCGATTCGCTTCCCCAACCGCCGCATTCGTGCGGTGTCGTGCCGGCCACGACCGGCCCTGCGCCACGCGCGGGGTTCGAGCCGGTGGTCGATGCAGGCTACACTTCCCTTCCGACACGCTCCACACGATGCGTCGCCTGGAAGGCCGCATGTCCGAGTCGATTGCCACCGGCGAGGAGTTTCGCGACGACACGCGCGTGCGTCGCGCGCTTCCGCCCGAAGTGCTGCGCGACCTCACCCGCCTCGACCCGGTGCGATCGACGCTCTCGGTGCTGACGACCCTGGCGGTCATCGCCGCGACGGTAGCCGTGGCCCTGACCTGGTGGGAGCCGTGGACGATCGTTCCCGCCGTCATCGTGATCGCCACGCAGCAGCACGCCTGCTTCGTGCTCGCGCACGACGCGGCGCACTATCGCCTCTACCGCACCCGGTGGCTCAACGACCTCGTGGGCCGCGGCGTCGCCATCGCGCCCGGCGTCTCCATGTGCACCTATCGCGTCGTGCACCGCCTGCACCACAACCATCTCTACGAGCCGAACGACCCCGACATCGCGCTGCACGGAGGCTATCCGCGCGGGCGCGCGTACCTGCTGCGCAAGCTCGCCCGCGCCCTCGCCGCCCTCACCGCGCCGAAGCCCTACGCGTACTTCTTCGGCGCCCCGGCCATCAACGACGCGACGGGCGTCGCGTCCCGCCCCCTGGACGACACCGCCCCGAGACTGAAGCGCGATGCCCGCCGCGACCGCTGGCTCGTGGTGGTCTTTCACGCCGGCGCGGTCGCCGCCGCCTTCGCCTTCGGGTTCGGCGTCGAGTACCTGGTGCTGTGGGTGCTCCCGGCGGCGACGGTGCTGCAGGCCATCCTGCGCCTGCGCGCGGTCTGCGAGCACGGCGCGGTCACCGACTTCGGCTCCCCGCTGACCGCCGCACGCACCAACCACGCGCCGTGGTGGATGCGCTGGCTGCTGTTTCCCCACCACGTGAACTACCACGTCGAGCACCACCTCTACCCCGCGATCCCCCATTACAACCTCCCGGCGTGCCACCGCGAGCTCCGGACCCGGGGGCTGCTCGAAGGGGCCGAGGTACGCCCCCTGCTCGACACCATCGGTCTCGTGGCGGCGGAGCGCCGGCCGGCCTGAGCGACCTGTCCGCGGAGAAGGCGTCCCGGGCACCCGAATCGGTGTGCGCCCGGGCCGACCCGCGCAATGACGGAGGCGGGCAGGACAGTCCGGGTGGCCACCGGGCCGAATCCGGTGCTCGCGCCCGGGTGCTCCCTTCGACGACAATGGCGGCATCATCGAGCCGGGGGACGGAACGATGCTCGGATTTCTGAAGAACATGCTCGGTGGCGGCGAGGGCGAGGGCAAGCGCGAGCCCGAAGGCGCGGAGCCGGTCGAGCACGAGGGCTTCACCATCGTCGCCGCGCCACGCAAGGCAGGCAGCGGCTGGTCGACGGAAGGACGGATCCGCAAGGAGGTCGACGGTGAGACGAAGGAAGTCCACTTCATTCGCGCGGACACGTCGACGTCGCGCGAAGCGGCCATTACCCTGTCCGTCAGCAAGGCCCGCAAGATCATCGACGAGCAGGGAGAGCGGGTGTTCCGGGTTCCGCGGGCCTGAATCGCGGCCTTCCGGACGGTTCCGGGTTCACCGCGGTTGCCAGGATTCGCCGATGCCGCTTCGGTGATGGGTCAGGCCCATGGATTCCCGCCTTCGCAGGAATCCTCGCGTCCGATGGGAAATCGTGCGCGCAATTGCGGTGACCGATCACGAATGCGGGCCTCCCAACGCCGGTGCTCCGAACCCCGAAACGGAAGTAATCGTGACCGCCCACCGGCGCTCGAAGCACGTACCGCCCGGCACCTGACGCTCCCGAACGGCATGGCCCGACCCGGCGCGATGCGCGTTCCGAGAGACCTCACGCATCCGCGACCGAGATGATCTTCCGACCCGACGCCATCGCCCAGGACTGGCCGCGCCTCGCCCGCCATCTTGAAGCACACGGCCACCGGCTCGTCCTCGACGCGCTGCCGCGCCAGTTCGCGTCGGGTTTCGCCAACTTCAACTACCTGCTGGAGGTGGACGGGAAACCCTGTGTGCTCCGCCGGCCGCCGCCGGGGCCGCTGCCGCCCGGTGCGCACGACATGGTCCGCGAGCACCGGGTGCTCTCGCGGCTCTGGCGCGCGTTCCCTCTCGCGCCGCGGGCGTTTCACCTGTGCGAGGACACCGCGGTCCTGGGCGCCCCCTTCTTCCTCATGGAGTACCGCCCCGGCATCGCCATCGGACCGGAGCTTCCGCCCGCGCTCGCCGGTCGGCCGGACGAGGCCGCGCGAATCGCGGCGGACCTCGTGGACGTGCTCGCCGACCTGCACCGCGTCGACCCCGCCGCCGTCGATCTCGACTCGCTCGGGCGTCCGCAGGGGTTCCTTGCGCGCCAGGTCGCCGGCTGGTCGAAACGAGCGCACCTCGCCTGTGACGGGCAGCCGGGACGCCGGATACGGCGTATCGTCGGGTGGCTCGAGGACCGCGTCGAGCCCGAACGCACGGTGTCGCTCGTGCACAACGACTTCAAGCTCGACAACGTGCTCCTCGACCCCGACCGCTTCACGCCGGTCGCGGTGGTCGACTGGGACATGTGCACGCGCGGGTGCCCGCTCTACGACCTCGCCATCCTGCTGAGCTACTGGACCGAACCCGACGACCACCCCGCCATGCACCTGCTCCGCCAGATGCCGAGCGCGGCGCCGGGCTTTCCGAGTCGCGCCGAGGTTCTCGATGCCTACGCGCGGCGCTCGGGCATCGACATCGGGGATTTCCGCTTCTATCGCGCGCTGTCCGTGTTCCGGCTCGCAATCGTGTTTCGCCAGCTCGTCAACCTGTACCGGCGTGGAGCGAGCACGAGCCCCGAGTCCGCGGGGTTCGGCGACGTGGCCGAAGGGTTGCTCGACTTCGCCGCCGACATCGTCGAAGGCCGGCGGGACTGAACGCGCGCCGAGCCGGCGTCGCTTTCGGCATTCCCGGATTCCCTCGTGCTCCCAGACCTCACCCTCGACGAGCCGCGGATGATCGCGCTTACCGCGGTGATCGCGCTCGTGGCGGGCGTGGTGCGGGGTTTCAACGGCTTCGGCGGTCCCGCGCTCATGGCGCTCGTGCTCACCCAGTTCTACAGCCCGCTGTCGGTGCTGACAAAGATAATGATCATCGACGCCGTGGCGTTCCTGCTGCTCGTTCCGAGCACCGTGCGCGAGTTCAACCGGCGGGTCGTCGCGGTCGTCACCCTGGCGACCCTGGCGGGACTCCCGTTCGGGACGTACCTGCTGATCGAGATGGATCCGGTGGTGATGAAGCGCGCGGTCGCGGCCGCGGTGGCCGCGTGCGTCATCGTCATGCTGTTCGGACACCGCTTTCGCGAGCTGCCCTCCCTCGCAGTCCACATCGTGGTGGGGGTGCTCGCCGGGGTCGTGCTCGGCGCGACCTACATCGCGCTCGTGGTCATGATCTTCTTGTTCTCCCTTCCCGCATCCGGGGCGGAGAGCCGCGCCAACGCGGTGTTCTGGAGCCTGGCCATATCGGCCGTCCTCATTGCCACCCACGTTGTGCTCGGCACCGTCACGGCCCACGATCTCTGGCGCGCGACTCTCGTCGGCACCGTCTACCTGGCCGGAACCGCCGCGGGTGCATGGTGTTTTCGAAGGACCGGCGAGCGGCAGTTCCGCCGGGTGGTGCTCTGGCTGCTGCTCGGGCTTGCCGCGGTCGGACTGTTGGCGTGATGCATCGCCGGGGCGCTCTTCGTCAGGAGTTTCCGGTTGGCAGGGACAGTTGGGACAGGTGGAGACAATGAAGTCGTGGATGCCGTCCCGGCGTCGCACGGGAATGGTTGCCGCGGGGCGGCCGGGCACCGGCGGGTCGGCGCCGGGCTCTCTCCTCGGGGCGCCAGACCCCGGCAGGGCTCCCATACCAGCTCGTTGCCGCGATGCGAGCAGACGTAGTGGAACACGCGCACCGCTCCGCCGGCCGCGCGGGCCACGAGGAGCGGTATCCCGAGAAGGCGCATCGGACGCAGATCACCGGATCGCAATGCCTCGTGGGGCCGATCCGGCGAGGCGGCGCATCGCGCCGCGCCTCACTGGGCGGTGACGCCTCCGTCGATCACCAGTTCGCTGCCCGTGATGTAGGAAGCTTCGTCCGAGGCGAGGAAGAGAATCGCATTCGCGACCTCGTCGGCGGTGCCCATTCGACCGAGCGGAATTTCCTGCAGGCGCTTCTCCCGGAACGGTCCGGCGGGCACCGCCTCTCGCCCCATCTCGGTATCGATCGGTGCCGGATGGACCGAGTTGCAGCGGATGTTGTCCTTCGCGTTCTGGAGGGCCGCGCATTTTGTGAGGATGCGCACCGCGCCCTTCGACGCGTTGTAGTCGGACGAGTACGGGCTGCCGACGAGTCCGGCAATCGAGGACAGGTTGATGATGGATCCGCCGCCTTCCGCGCGCATCGCCGGGAGCACCGCCTTGATGCCGAGGAAGACCCCCTTCACGTTGACGGTCAGCATCTGGTCGAGCTGGCTGACGCTGGTGTGCTCGATGATGCGCCGGGCGTAGATTCCGGCGTTGTTGACGAGCACCGTCGGGCCCCCGAGCGTCCTGGTCGCGAACGCGACCGCCTCCGCCCACTGGGACTCGGACGTGACGTCGAGCGGCACGAAGCATGTCCGGTGGCCCTGTGAGCTGAGCGCTTCGCTGAGCGCGGCGCCGTCCTCCTCGCGTACGTCGGTGAGCGCAACCGCCGCACCCTCGGCCGCGAACCGGCGCGCGACTGCGGCTCCGATCCCGGTGGCGGCGCCGGTGACGAAAGCGACCTTTCCTTCGAGTCTCATGGCGGGTCCCCCCGGCGGCGCCGCGGCGTGCGGCACGCTGCTTCAGACTGGGTCGATGATGAAGAGGATCTGATCGTATTCGACGAGCTCGGCGTCGTTCGCGCAGACCCCGGCGATGCGGCCCCGCGCCTTCGCGTAGATCGTCGTGTAGAGCTTCATGACTTCGACGAGACCGAGCGGCGCATCCACCTCGACCTCGCTGCCCACCTCGACGTAGGGAGGTTCGCCAGGCGACGGGCGCCGGTAGAACGTGCCCACCATGGGCGAGCGAACCGCGACCTGTCCTTCGCCGAGGGCCGGCTCGCCGGGTGCCGCCGGTGCGCTCTCCGGTGCCGGGGCGGCGGGTACGGGCGGTGTCGACGGAGGAGCCGGCGCGGGAGGCGCCGGAGACGCAGCAGCCGCAGCCGCAGCCGGCGTCACGGACGTGCCGGTCGCTGCCGCGCCCTTGCGCCGCACCTCGACCTTGAGGTCCCCGACCTCGACCGTGAGCTCGTCGAGCGTGCTCTGGTCGACGAGCCGGATGATTTCGGCGATGTCCGAGTGCGTGAGCGGCATGGAAGCGTCAAGCGATCCAGTAGCGGTCCGATGCGGAGCGCACTATAGGAAACCGCCTGAGGCGTGGCAATTGCGGCTCTCGCGCGGCAGGGCCACTATTGGCGCTGGCGGAACGCGCCCGTCGGCGTCGCCCGTCGCGCTCAGCGCGACAGGTAGTCGTACGCCGAGAGCACGTGTGTCCGCACCACGTGCAGGAAATCGTCGACCGGGACGTGCTCGTCGCCGCTGCCCATGCCGGAGGGGAACGGGCCGTAGACGTAGGCGGGGACGTCGATGTAGCGCCACAGCCGCGCGTCGGTGCCGCCCAGGCTTGCCGTCGGCTGGGGCTCGAAGCCGCGTAGCGCCTTCACGTTGGCCTGGATGATGCCGACCATCTCGTGCTCGGGATCGCACCACGCGGGCGGCGCGTGGTTGATGACGGTGTAGCTCACCTGCGGATAGTCGGCGACGATGCGGTCGACCTCGGCCAGCACCCGGTCCTGGTCGACGCCGATGGGCAGGCGGAAGTCGGCCTCGATCACGCACTCGCTCGGGATCATGTTCACCTTGAGCCCGGCCCGCACCACGCCGATGTTGACGGTGACCTTCTGCACGATCTCCGCCGCGCCGGCGCCGAGCGCCCGGTCCGTCGTCGTGGCCGCGCGCTCGAGCAGCGGGCCGACGTTGCCGGGGGCCGGCGTGTCCATGTCCGCGATGCGTTCCAGGTCCGCGATGAGCCGCGCGCCGATCTTGCTCGCGCTCTGCGTCGCATGGGTGTAGGCCCCGTGGGCACCCTGCGTCTTCACCGTGAACTCGACCCACAGCGGCCCTTTCTCGCCGAAGCGGATGCTGTACGGGCTGCTCGGCTCGCCGTTCAGGCAGCAGTCGCCGTGCACCTCGGGGTGGTTGTCGACGAGGTAGCGTGCGCCCCAGGGCCCGAACGTCTCCTCGTCGGAGACCGCGGTGAGGGTGAGCCGGCCGCTGAGCCGGTCGCGAAGCGCGTGCAGGTACATGAACGTGAAGATGGACGCGCTCGTCCCGCACTTCATGTCGGCTGAGCCTCGCCCCCATACCTTGCCGTCGGCGACCGCGCCGCTCCACGGGCCGCCGTGCGTCCAGGTCTCGTGGTCGCCGGCGGGGAAGACGTCGATGTGCCCGTTCAGCACGAGGTGGCGCCCCGGGTTTTCGCACTCGAAGGTGCCCACGACGTTGGGGAACTCCGGATGTGGGTCGATGATCCGGTACGGGAGCGCGCGGGCGTCGAGAAAGCCGGTGATGTGCGCGACCGCCTCGCGCGTGTCGCCGGGGGGGTTCGGGCTCTTCGCCTGCACGAACTTCGAGAAGAAGTCGACCAGCGTGTGGCGGTCGGCCTCGATGCGATCGAGCAGCGCCTGCTTCGTAGCGTCCATTGATTCGTTCCCCCTCTGTCGGCCGCATTCGTAATCCGATTTGCTGTGAAAGTACGCTCGGGATGGGTGCTTTCCCGGGAGCGAGGGCATCTTGCCCGCTTGAAGACACGGGTGGGCTTTCGGCCCACGTGCGGGCGGGACGCCCGCGCACCCGGGAAGAGCCGTTCCGCGACCGCGAACCCTTTCATGCCGCGGGGAGATCGGCCCGATCATGAGAGTTTGGGCCCATGGATTCCCGCGAAGGCGGGAATGATGCCATCGACACGGCCGTGATTGAGGCACCTGTGTCATTCCCGCGAAGGCGGGAATGATGCCATCGACAGAGCCGTGATTGAGGCACCTGCGGGTCATTCCCGCGAAGGCGGGGTAAGCGCCCCGGGAACGGCGTCATTGACAGGCGAGGAGAAGGACTCCTCGGAGCGGAGGTCAGATCAAGTCGGCGGGGGTGAACCGAGTCGGCAGCAGCGCTTCGACGTCGGCCAGAGACTGTGCCCGAGGCAGCTCGGTGAACACCCGGCGCAGGTAGGCGTAGGGCTCGAGTCCGTTCACCTTCGCGCACTGAACGAGCGAGTACAGCCGGGCGCTGGCCCGAGCGCCGGCCACGGTATCGGCGAACAACCAGTTGCGACGGCCGAGGCAAAACGGGCGGATGGAATTTTCGACAGGATTGGTGTCGATGCCGTATCGGCCGTCGTCGCAGTAGCGCACCAGCGCCGGCCACTGATTGTCGAGGTAGCCCATCGCCTTGCCCAGCGGGCTCGAGGGCGGGACCTTCTCGAGGGTGTCGTCGAGCCAGGCGCGCAGCGCGTCGAGCACCGGAACGCTCTCGGTCTGACGCACGCGGTGGCGTTCCTCGGGCGGCTCGTCGCGGATGCGCCGCTCGATGGCGTAGAGCGTTCGGATTCGCTGCAAGGCATGCAGCGCGCGCCGGGCCTTCGCCGGCGGATTCGACGGCAGCTTCTTCGGGTTGAGCCCGAGGCTTTTCAGCACATCGGTGAATCCGCGCCGGGCATGGCTCCAACACGCCAGGTGCACCAGGTCGTACTCGCGCACCGCCGGACCGTAGCCGCTATAGCCGTCGGTGTGCAGCGCTCCGGCGAACCCTGCCAGCAACCGTCGGGGGACATCGCCCGAGCGACTCGGGTCGTACTCGAACACCACGATGGGCGGCTCCGGTCCCGGGCTCATCATCGCCCACAGCTGCGATTTCGACTCCGGCGCCTTCCCAGGTTCTTTCAGCACCTGCACGGTGGTCTCGTCCATCAGCAGGTACGCCCGCCCGAGCAGCTCCTCGTGCAGCAGATTCATCAGCGGCACCACGAGCTCGCCCATCCCCACCACCCACCGCGCAAGCGTCGTGCGCGACAGCTCCACACCGATACGCCCGAACTGTTGCTGCTGGCGATACAGCGGCAACCCATCGACGTACTTCGCCGTGACGATGAACGCGAGCAGCCCGGGGCTTGCGAAGCTCTTCGCCAACGGCTGCGCCGGCATCGCGG
>MKWU01003887.1_pt1 | contig 18679 bp, 9 predicted proteins | sample 809101 | NCBI WGS metagenome assembly MKWU01 (sample SAMN05860141, study PRJNA318959) | sponge metagenome | host: Aplysina aerophoba | place: Slovenia: Piran, Adriatic Sea, Gulf of Piran | collected 2013-05-07
CATGACAGGTGGCAACCAACCCACGGATATCAGAGTGATCCACCGTCGAAACGAGCCGCCCGCGTTCCCAGCCGGCCATGTCGGTGAGATCGCAATGGCGTGAAACAGCATAGCGCCTGTGGAGTTGACAGGTCAATACATATCAGTGCCGCCGTCAAGCCTGCGTGTCTCAACAGCCTTCCCCAGGGGTCACGTTCTCGGGGCGCCTTGCCAAGTCAAGGTGGCGCGGCGGCTCAAACAACGCAATCCGGATTCGGGACAAATGCAGCGCGTCATTGCCAGCCAAAGGACCATGAGAGCGCCGTGGAGTGTTGCTTGACCTGGATGCAACAGGAGGCGTGCCGGCATTTGATGCGCCGGTCCACCTGCACTGTGCGCATGCTCAAAGAGAACAATGACCCGGCACAATGGTGCGTGACACTGGGAAAGCGGGGAAATGGCAGCCCTTTGTTCGTGCTCTGAGTTCCAGCCGCTGTCGGGTCCTCCCGTGAAACTGCCATGGGCATGTGTGCATCAAGCCGGCACATGCAAAGCGTGTTGCAGTTCGGAAACAGAGCATGCTGGGTTGGTCCAGCATGCGCTCGAGAGTTTGATGGAACTTGGCCGAGCGACTAGAAAACGGGACCAACCAAGCCCGCCTCTGGCGCCATTCAGCATCGGCTGTTCATCCGTCCGATCAGCTGTTGAGCGGACTGCCAATTGAGCGAATGTCGCTTGCCGCATCTGTCAAACCCACATTGCGCAAACCACAATGACACTCCTCATGATGTTAACCCGACATATTGCAGTGGCTCCAAACTTGTGGCGAAGCCACAGGGCCGGAACCGGAACCCTGCACCAACTCAACTGTGCAGTGGTTCCCACGGGCTCTGCGAACAGCAGAGCAATGCCTCGGCTTTCCTTCAGGTGTGCACTGACTGCAGCGGCGCTCGTTCAGACCCCTGAAGTCGCCTTGCAATGCCATGTGCTTGAACTGCAACGCATTGCAGCCGGAATCCGAATTCCGGCCACCAACACCGAACGGCCCTTTGACTGCGACCCTGACAATACAGCCTGACATGGGAAGTCGCGTCCGGATCAACGCCCGGATTGGAAGGTGAAGATCTGCCTGTTGCCATTTTGAAAGTGTGAAAGAGACAATGACCCCAGCAGGAGAAACATCAGTGACCATAGAACAGGAAATTGAAGAACGGACACTTGTGCGGCTGCACAACGCCGGAATGCCCGTTGATAGGATACCGGTAGAATTGAGCACACGTTTCTTGGAGCGCTTTGGCGAGCAGCTCCATTCTTCACTGCAAAAGGCATTCGAGGAATTGATTTCAAACGGATGGGATGCCGGGGCGAACGCAGTCGACGTGCATGTTGATGCGGAGTTGCGTGCGAAGAATGCTGCGATGGCAGTGTTCGACAACGGCGCCTCGATGGATTTGGACGGACTTCGCAAGCTATGGCAAATTGCCATTTCTCCGAAGGAGGGCCGCACGAGGGAACACGGTCGCCCGCTTGTCGGAAAGCTTGGCATTGGCAAGCTCTCGACCTTTGCGCTCGCAAAGAGTCTCACTTATGTCTGCAAGGCAAACGACGGTGTAGTCAGACGCGTTACGATGAACTACGGCGAAATCGACTCCAAGTCGACCGATGCAAATCGTCTGATCAATGATCTGGAATTGGAGGTATTCGAGCTTGACGACAAGCTTCTGGCCAACTTGCTGACGACTGTGGTTGGCGGCGAGGAAATTTTTCGATTGATCAATGATCCCCAAGAGTGTGGTTGGAAGCGAGACAGTCAAGGAGGCGGTCAGGAAGAGTTTGGGGGAGAGCCCTCGAAGCTGGATCGAGACAGGAGCGAGACATGGACTCTCGCAGTGTTGTCCAACCTAAAGCCAACTGGCCGCAAACTGAAGATCGGGAAACTTCGCAGGATGTTGGCCGCCGCACTTCCCTTTGGATCAGAGATGACGATTCGAGTCAATGGAGAAAGGCTAAAGTCACCAAAGCAGGATGCTCCCTTGGCAAAAAAGTGGATTGTCGGACCTGATCTTGAAATCGACGAATTGCGGGTTGACGGAGACGAGAGCGGCAATGAACCTGCCAGCTCGACGAGCATTTCCGTCAGCTCCGGTTCGAAGCCCTACCCGTACATTGAATTGCCAGGAATTGGCCGCGTTACTGGCATGGTAAAACTGTTCGACGACAAAATCAGTGTGGGGAAGAGCGAAAAGCACGGCGCGTCGAATGGATTCCGCGTAAATGTTCTTGGCAGAGTCGTAAATCTGAAAGATCCGAGTTTCGGCGAGAAAAACCTAGGTCACGCTGCTTGGGCGCGATTTCGCATGACCGTGCGTGCTGATGGCTTGAACAAATTTCTTGCGACCAATCGCGAGCAGTTCAGAGACTGCCCCGAATTGAAAGTTTTCCGTGCCTTCCTGCGAAAGACGTTTGGCAAGGCAAGAACGACATTTGATGACCACAAGAGAGTGACCATGCCTGACGGTGGCGATGTGCTCTTGAAATCGCTTGGCTTGGTCACCTTGAACCCATTGCGCAACGTTGTGAATGAAACGCTTCGTACAGCGCCGGCCATAAGCGGAATGTTTGACGACTCGGGCATAGTTGATCGGGATGAGGCAAGGTTGTCGTGGCGAGAGGATACAGGCGCAAACATATGCAATGCCATTGAGCAGGCAAGGTTTGCAGAGCTGGATGACGAGTGCTTTGCAAAGTTCAGAATCAAGGACAGATCAATTCTGGTAAACTCCAACCATCCCTTCGCTGTTGACCATTGCAGCCAGGCCGAGAGGGAACTGATTCGAACAGTGGCAATGGTCGATTTGCTTGCCGATGCCTATGCGCTGGACATCGGAATGGACCCAAGTCAACTCAAGAGACTACGCGCCCATAGGGACAGGCTCATGCGATTTCGAACGATGGAAAGTCGTAGATCGGCAGCCGCAGTCGCGCAAGTCTTGCAGGATGCGCAAATCAGGGGCAAGGATTGCAGCCTCCTTGAAGCGGCTGTTTCGGATGCCATGCGCCTTCTGGACTTTGACGTTCAGGAACTCGATCAGGCAGGCGAGCCAGACGGGATTGCAAACGCATTCGCATTGCCGACAGGTTCCCCAACGACAAGGGAGACTCCTCAATCGTCACTGTACAGCTTCACGTTTGAAGCCAGGTCTTCAAGAGACGGGTCATCAGCTTCAGGAAACATAGGGCTTGATGCCGCGGCGGAGCGCCGCAAGCGACACAACGCGAACTATGCTCTTGTTGTGGCGCCCGGGTTTCAGGAAGGATCGCTAGCAGACATGTGTGCACAGGAGAAGGTTACGCCCATGACCACCGGCGATCTTGGGAAGCTGCTTGAATGCACCGCCAGGCACGGAACCATTCCCGCAAACAAGTTTCGCAAGGTATTCGAGCGCTACAGACCGCATGAAGTTTCTTCCTGGGTCGACAATCTGCCCTCTGAATTGGAGATCGAGAAAAAGCTGACGATTGATGTCTTCACAAAGGCGCTTGAGAAACTGAAGGGAATGGCGCCAAGTTCCCTGTCCGCCTCATTGATTGCATATGTTTGCCAAGACAAACTGAATGTATTCGGAGTGGAGGATGCGGACGTGATTTCGCTGGCCAAGGGGCTGCAAGCAATTGTTCCTGACCTGGTGGCTGTTGATGGAGACAGGATTCTTGTCAACGCCAGCGCCGCACATGTCGCCGAAGCAATCAGCGCTCAATTGGAAGACCTCCATGAGAGAGTCCAGAATGTCCAGTAGCCCATACAGTACTGCGCTGAAACCGACGCGCCCGTTTCCGGCTGGAATGGCGCCAAACACAACCCTGGAACGGTGGGCTGCCAGCGCAATCGGAGAAGCGCGGGCGGCAAACGCCAATGATGCGCGTTTGGAGTGGATGGACGCCGACGAAGCAACTCGATCATTTGCGGGGCTTCGGTTCGATGCTCGGCAGCGTGAGGAGTTCCGGCGAATTGCCCGTGTGCTGAACAGGCATGGCCTGTGAGTTTGCCACGAAAACAGAACACCGCACTCCGGTCGCAGGAACCACTTCGCCTCGCAATTGACGCCAAGGGACAGCCACCGAAGCACGTACGCAATGCTTCACGATCAATCCTTCTGCATTGCTGGACGCCGACAGGCGAGGGGAATATCCTTTCCTCAGGCGCATCGTCGGTCTCCCTGCAGGATCCGACCGATGCAGGGCAATTCGCCGGCATGGCCGATCAATGGAATGGGTCGAACCGGCCGCAATGGCCGGTTGGCTCAAGGACAGCATGCCGAAGCCGCAATTCGACAAAACAGCGGACGCTGGCAACGGACGAATGACCGAAACAAATCCCTTTGGCAGCTTCGACTACATTGTCGTGGGCGGCGGAACAGCCGGCTGCGTCCTTGCCAACCGTCTGTCCGAAGGTCCCGGGAACCGGGTGTTGCTTCTGGAAGCTGGCGGCAAGGACAACAATCCATGGATCAAGGTGCCGATCGGATACCTGTACACGCAGCAAAACCCGCGCACCGACTGGTGCTTTCAGACCGAGCCGGAGGCTGGTCTCAACGGCAGAAAGCTGAACTACGCACGCGGACGTGTGCTTGGCGGATGCTCAAGCATCAACGGCATGATCTACATGCGTGGACAGGCGCGGGACTACGACGGCTGGGCCCAAATGGGAAACCGGGGATGGAGCTGGGACGATGTGTTGCCTCTGTTTCGAAAGTCCGAACACCACTTTGACTCCGCAAACGAGTTTCACGGAGTTGGAGGCGAGTGGCGCGTGGAGCGGCAGCGGCTGGGCTGGGAGATCCTCGATGCCTTCGAGACGGCCTGCAACGAAACCGGAATTCCAAAGACACCGGACTTCAACTGCGGCAACAACGAAGGAACCGGCAAGTTCGTGGTCAACCAGCGCAGGGGGCTCCGATGGAGCGCCGTGGACGGCTTTCTCAAACCTGCGCGCAGCCGCTCCAATCTGAGAGTTGTGACCGGCGCGCACGCAAGGCGCGTCGTGTTGGATGGACGGAGGGCCAGCGGCGTCGAATTCTGGCTCGACAACAGGCTGTGCCGCGCCGACGCGGAAGGAGAAATCGTGCTGGCGGCGGGCGCCATCGGATCGCCGCACCTCCTCCTGCTGTCGGGAGTTGGTTCGGCCGCCGACATCCATGACCAGGGCATTGCCGTCGTGCATGACCTGCCGGGGGTCGGACGAAACCTCCAGGACCATCTGCAGCTCAGATTGATCTTTCGCGTTTCGAATGTGCTGACGCTCAACCAGAGCGCCAACTCCGTCTTGGGGAAAATCGGGATGGGGCTGCAGTTCGCGTTTCTGAGAAGCGGGCCATTGACCATGGCTCCGAGCCAGCTCGGTGTGTTCGCGAAGTCGGATCCATCACTGGAGACGCCGAACCTGCAATATCATGTGCAACCGCTGTCGCTGGACAGTTTCGGTGAACCGCTGCACGAGTTCCCGGCGTTTACGGCTTCGGTCTGCAACCTGCGCCCGGAAAGCCGGGGTTCCGTGTCCTTGAAGTCAGCGGATGCAAGGCGGCAACCGGCAATAGCGCCTTGCTACTTGTCGACTTTCAGGGATCGTCAGGTCGCTGTTGAGGCGATACGCCTGACCAGAAGGATAGTTTCCGCGCCGGCCATGCAGCCGTATGAACCGCGCGAGCGCCTGCCCGGAGCCGAGGTGCGGTCGGACGAAGACCTGGTCAGGGCCGCCGGAGACCTGGGAACCACGATATTCCATCCGGTTGGCACATGCAGGATGGGAATGGACAAGGCCGCCGTTGTCAGCGACCGGCTGGCTGTGCGTGGGCTGGACCGGCTTCGCGTTGTCGATGCATCCATCATGCCGACGATCACTTCCGGCAACACAAACAGTCCCACGATAATGATCGCCGAGAAGGGCGCTGCGATGATTCTCGAGGATGCCGCTGCCTGACAGAACCGCTTTCACCCGCTGAAATCCGGTTGCGCCGAAGCTTCCGTGGACCGGCCGCAGCTGGTTATGCGGATAATGGTCGTCCAAATCAGCTTTGCGAGGAACAGCGTTCCGGGATGCCGCGCCGGTTTGAGAAATCAATGGCGGCAGAATCCGGGAAACCGGTTGCTAGAGCAGGGACTTCGTGATAGGCAGTCGCGGATACGCCTGCAAATTGACATGTTGCAGGACATTCGAACTTCGAAACAGACTAAAGTTAAGAAAAAACAGATTTGGAGAAAGCATGAAAAGAATGCATTTTGCAAAAGGACTTGTGGTTTCCGCTATCGCCTTGGTACTAGGTGCCGTGACTCCGGCTCAAAGCCAGATGGACGAGATAACGGTTGCCTACTTCCTGGAGTGGCCCATGCCGTTTCAGTATGCCAAGGTCAACGGCACATACGATGAAGAAATGGGCTTAGCTGTCAAATGGGTCAGTTTCGACACCGGCACGGCAATGTCGGCTGCCATGGCTTCAGGCGATGTGCATATTGCAGTGAGCCAAGGCGTGCCGCCCTTCGTTGTGGCAACCTCGGCCGGGCAGGACATCCAGGCAGTCGATGTGGCAGTGTCATACTCCGACAACGACAACTGCGTTGTTGCCGAAGGACTGGAAATCGATGCCTCCTCCGCCATGGAACTGGAAGGCAAGAAGGTTGCCGTGCCCCTGGGCACAGCGGCCCACTATGGTTTCCTGAGCCAGATGGCCCACTTCGGTGTGGACATCACAACCATGGACATCGTGGATCAGGCTCCCGCTGAAGGCGCCGCGTCGCTTGCGCAAGGCGATGTTGACATGGTCTGCGGCTGGGGCGCCGCGTTGCGGCGAATGCTTGACTACGGCAACGTGCTGCTAACGGGGGCAGAAAAGGAGGAGCTCGGCATTCTGGTGTTCGACGTCACGTCGGCTCCCGCTGGCTTTGTTGCCGAAAACCCCGAGGTGGTGGCCAAGTTCCTGAAGGTGACCGCGGATGCGAATGCCCAATGGAATTCAGGTGACAATGCACACATGCTCGAAGTCATCGCTCAGGATGCAGGCATGGATGCAGAAACCACCCTCACAACCATGAACACATTTTCGTTTCCCAGCATCGAGGATCAGTTGTCCGAGCGGTGGCTCGGCGGCGCCGCACAGACGTTCATGAAGGGCGTTGCGGACATATTCGTCGATGCCGGTTCGATCGACAGCGCTCTCAACTCCTATGAGGACGCCGTGAACATCGGGCCTCTGACCACAGCTTCGGAAATGTAGTTTCCAGCATTGCCGGCGGGTCCCGGGTGGCCCGGGTCCGCCGGTCAGGAAGGTAGAATATATGGAAAAAAAAGGACTCTTCATCAACGACGTGTCGATGCGTTTCGACCTGCCAAACGGCGGGTTTGTGCAAGCGCTGCAGGACGTGTCACTGAATATTCTGGCGGGCGAGATCATGACTGTGCTTGGTCCGTCGGGATGCGGAAAGACAACCTTTCTCAACATCATTGCCGGTTTCATGGCGCCGACCGGCGGTGAGGTGGTACTTAACGGAAATTCCGTGACCGGTCCCAGCCAGGAACGAGGAATGGTGTTTCAGCAAGGCGCTTTGTTCGAGTGGATGAACGTGCGAAAGAACGTGTCGTTTGGCCCTCGAATGAACAATGTCCCCAAGGCGGAAACCGAAGAACGCGTCGATCACCTGCTGGACATAGTTGGCCTGAGCGACTTCAAGGACAAGGCCATTTACGAACTGTCGGGAGGCATGCAGCAGCGCGTTGCGCTCGCCCGCTGCCTGGCAAACGACCCGGACGTGATTCTGATGGATGAACCGTTGGGCGCGCTTGATGCACTGACACGGGAAAAGATGCAGGGTTTGGTTCTGAAGCTTTGGAAGGATACCGGCAAGACGATCATCCTGATCACCCACTCTGTGGAGGAAGCCTTGCTGCTTGGCGAGCGGTTGCTGGTCATGGCGCCGCGGCCGGGACGCATCCACAAGGAATACAGGCTTCCATTTGCCGAAATGGGTGTGGGCGCCGACTTGCGAGAGGTCAAGAAAGCCGATGGCTACGCCGACTCACGCGAGGAAATCCTGTCGATGATTTGGGACATGGAGGAAGAAATTATGGGTAGAACGGAGGAAGATGCATGACTGGACTGATACTTCTTCTGATTTATGTGGTGATCTTCGCCCTTGGTTTCATAGTCGTCAAGCAGGTCTCCAAGCGCCTGATCAAGCGAGTCGACTACACAGCGCTCAAGACAGTCACTTTCGGAGACGAGAGCGCCGTCACTGCCGACAGATCCGCTTCGGTGATATCGATTGTGACTCTTTTCCTGCTGTGGGGCGCGTTCACCGGTTCAATTCTGACGCCGATACACGCTCCGCCGCCATTCATCGGCGACACCACGTTCGAGTACACCGCCGAAAACGCCGAAGGTTCGCGCGACACCGCCACCGTGCTGGTGAGAGTGTTCCGGGTCGGCGAGGATGTCGAAACTCCGGAAATCGATCCGGGCGACGGCTGGGCGAAGAACGACGCGATCGAGATCGGCGCCTGGCGTTCCAAGCTCATTAAAACCGACGGAAACGATGAATTCGACAAGGCCGCCGGTGCGAGAATTGTCGAGGTTGATGGCCAGCCCATTCTGCCCGGAGGCGAGGTCAAGGCTGCCGACGGCCGTGTCACCATGACGCCAAAGGGCACGCTGAACTTCATTCCCGCCAAGGGCCTTCAGATGGAGCCGATTTGGCTGCCCGCACCGGAAGCCGTGTGGGGCAGGTTCATCGACATCATCAGCGATGGCTACCAGAACTATGGATTGCTCGAACACCTCGGCTATTCGCTGTTCCGCGTCATCGCAGGATTCATTTTCGGAGCCCTGGTCGGCATTCCATTGGGATACGCAATGGGACTGTCCAACTGGTTCCGGGGCTGGTTTGATCCAATTGTGGAATTCATGCGCCCGGTGCCGCCGCTTGCATTGATACCGCTTGTCATAATCTGGGCCGGGATCGGAGAGACCGGCAAGATAATTCTGCTGTTTCTCGCGGCGTTGTGGATAATGACAATTGCTGCCCGCGCTGGTGTTTCGGGAGTGCAGATATCGAAAGTGCACGCAGCGTTTTCGCTTGGCGCGTCGCCTTCGCAGATAATGCGCCATGTGATTGTTCCCAACTCGCTTCCCGAGATTTTCACGGGTGCGCGGGTCGCCATGGGAGTGTGCTGGGGCACTGTCGTTGCCGCCGAACTGGTCGCTGCCGAAGTTGGCGCAGGCATGATGATCATGGTGGCGTCGAAGTTCCAGCTGACCGACATCGTCATCATGGGGATCATACTGATCGGCGTAATAGGATACGGCATCGACATCCTGATGCGCATGGCTGAAAAACGGTTGGTTCCCTGGAAGGGCCGCGGCTAGCAGCGGCGTCCCGGCGAATCGGAAGAGCCTGTCCGCGCATGTAGGGACGGTGGCCTGACAGGCCGCCTTCACGAAAAGGCGCGGGAAAGCAGTTCCTGGACCGCCGAAACCAATTTGGGCCTGGCAACCTCGTGTTGCCAGGCCCTTTGCTTCCATTCCTCGGCAGTGGCGGTCTCGGAGATCATGGCGCCCAGGACCAGGTCCTTGATCAGGACCGTTCCTCGCTGACGCTCGTTCTCGCCTTGAATGACCGCCAGAGGGCAACCCCGAGCATCCGCGTATTTCAGCTGTCGCCCGAAGTTTCGGGCATTTCCCAGAAACAGCTCGGCACAAATGCCTGCGTCGCGCAGCTGGGCAACCATTTCCTGGTAGTCTCCCAGGCGATGCCGGTCCATGACGGTCACAAGCACCGGGGCGGCAGGTTGCTCGAACGTTTCATCCAGTTCCTGATGCGCCTCCAGCAGCCTGTCCACTCCAATGGAAATGCCTGTCGCGGGCATGCGCTGCCCGGTGAATCGCTGAACCAGGCCGTCATAGCGCCCGCCGCCCGCGATCGAGCCCAGGCTCGGTTGCCTTCCCGACTGTGGAGCGGCGAGATTGGCCTCGAACACTGGTCCGGTGTAGTATCCCAGCCCGCGCACAACCGTGGGATCGACGATGCAGCGGTCCGGCCCAACCCCCTGTCTCCTCACCAGCTCCATGACAGCTTCCGTCTCGGAGATTCCAGTGGCGCCGGCATCGGAATCGCCGACAAGATCCTGCAGCCGTCGCACGATGTCTGTGCCCGACCCTGCGGTTGCGTCGAGGTATTCCATGATCAGATCGATTTGCCAGGCGGACAGTCCGGCACCCTTGGCAAAGTCGCCGCTTGCGTCCTTTCTGCCGGTCCCCAGCAGCGCCTTGACACCGCTGCGGCCAAGTCGATCAAGCTTGTCGACAGCCCTCAGGACGGCTCCGCGCTGCATGTCTGACTGCTGTTCGTCAGCCTGCTGGGCGATGCCTGCCCTTTCAAGCAGCCCGTCGAGCAGCTTTCGGTTGTTCAGCCTGACCAGATACCGCCCACGCCGGATGCCAATGGCTTCCAGAATCTGCACTGCCAGGACGATCATCTCGGCATCGGCAGCCGGCGTGCCGGAACCCACCGTGTCGGCGTCGCACTGCGGGAACTGCCGAAAACTGCCCGGTCCCGGCTTCTGGTTCCGCCACGCCGTGCCGAAGGTGTAGCGACGAAAGGGAAACGGAAGGACAGCGCGGCGCTGGGCCGCGTACCGCGCCAAAGGAGCGGTCATGTCGTAGCGCAGGGACAGCCAGGCGCCGTCATCCTGCCAGGCAAACACGCCTTCATTCGGACGATCGACATCAGGCAGAAACTTGCCCAGCGCGTCGAGGTATTCCACGGCAGGCGTTTCCAGGGGTTCGAAGCCGAACCTGTCAAACACGCCGGCAATCGTCTCGAGCATCCGCCGCCGCCGCCGGACCTCGTTCCCGGCGTAGTCGCGGAAGCCCGGCGGCAGCCGGGGCTGCGGACGCCGAACGCGCTTCTTTCGCCTAGGCTTTTTCATTGGATCCAATGCCTCCTGCCAATGGCCAGTCTCCCGAATTCATGCTTGATCCCCTCCACGCAATGCATTCAAAGGCCAACGCAGCGCCCGGTCAACTGGATGCCCTTGCACGGGATCATTGACGATTGATGCTTGTCACGCCTTCGATCATCTTGATCGCCTGGACGACCCTGTTGTTGACCAGGTATTGCTCCGGGAGAACGAATTCCACTTCGACGTCAAGATCCGCCGCGCAGGGACAGAACGAAACTGTCTTGGCGTGGTGTCGCGCCAACCGTGCCGAACTCGAAGTCAGGATCTCCTTGACTTCCCGCGGCGCCTCAGGCTTGTTGAAATGGATCTTGAGGGCTGTCCACTGTGGACCGGGCCGTTTCCTCAGCGGCTTGATCAATGAGGCGTTGGCTCGCAGCGAATTGTTCCCTCGACGCTTGGGGAAGTTCAGGAACATCGTGACCAGGGCGCCCTTCTTGAGCAGCCTGCCGCTCTTTCTGAGCTCGTCGAGAAACACAGCGGCCGACAGGTCTCCGGATGGATCGGACAGCTTGATCCAGGCCATGGTTTCTCCGGTCTTCGTGCCTCTTCGGCGAACGGAGTCTAGATGGCCTGCCACCTTGATGTCACTGACGTCGTCAATTGCCTTCCTGCCGTCGCGGATCAGCTTCGCCACTTCGGAAATGGGCATGAGTCCCTGCTCGCGCAGCTCGTCGATCGACAGTCCAAGCGGATGCGTCGTCAGGTAGTGGCCAATGGCAACTATCTCGTTGCGGCACTTCTCCGATACGCTCCATTCCGTTTGAGTTGTGAGTTGAGGGGCGGCAACAACATTGTCGCTGTCGCCGAACAGCGACATTTGACCGCTTGCCTTTTGCTCGCGGTGCGCCCGGCTGAAGCCCATCAGCGTGTCGACATTGCTGAAAGCCGTGCAGCGATTGAGTCCCAGCGTGTCGAAGGCGCCTGCGCGGGCCAAGCTCTCCAGCGCCGACTTGGTGACATGGCTCGGGTCAATGCGCCTGGCGAAATCGTAGATGTCCTTGAACGGCTCTTGCCCTCTCGCCGACACGATGTGCTCGGCTGCGCCCACGCCGACATTCTTGATCGATGCAAGCGCATAGTGAATGCGCCCGTCTCGCACTGCAAACGTGGCGTCCGAAGCGTTGATGCATGGCGCTTCCAGGTTCACGCCCATGCTCTCCAGTTCGCGCTTGGCAACTGCAAGCTTGCTGGAGTGGTTCATGTCCATCGACATCACGGAGGCCATGAATTCCAGCAGATGGTGCGCCTTGAGCCATGCCGTCTGGTAGCTGACAATTGCGTAGCCGGCGGCATGAGACTTGTTGAAGCCGTATTCGGCAAACTTGGACAGGAACTCCCAAATCTTGCCGGCAACGGAACTGCTCACGCCCTTGCCGGCAGCGCCGGAGAGAAAGTGCGGCTTCTCGCGGGCCATGATGTCGCGGTTCTTTTGACCCATTGCCCGCCGCAGGATGTCGGCGCGGCCCATCGAGTAGCCTGCCAGCAGCTGGGCAATCTGCATGACCTGTTCCTGGTAGACGACGATGCCATGCGTTTCGGTCAGAACATCGTCGATCAGCGGGTGGAGCATGTCGCGTTTGCTGCGGCCATGCTTGACGTCGAGATATTTCGGGATCTGGTCCATTGGGCCAGGCCGGTAGAGCGCGATGATGGCAATGATGTCATCCAGCCGCGTCGGCTTCATGGACCGCAGGGTGGAGGTCATTCCCACACCGTCGCACTGAAAGATCCCGGCGGTGTTGCCTGACGCGTACAACTCAAAGGTCTTGCCGTCATCGAGCGGAATGGCGTCTATGTCGATGTCGGTTCCGCGCCGGCGAACAAGATCCAGTGTCCTGGAAATGATGGTAAGCGTCTTCAGCCCAAGGAAGTCCATTTTCACCAGGCCGGCCTTTTCGACCCATTTCTTGTTGAACTGCGTCAGACTCTCGCTGGAATTCTGTTCCGAGTAGAGAGGCACAAGCTCGTCCAGCGGCCGGTCGCCTATGACGATGCCCGCCGCATGCGTTGAAACGTTTCGAGGAATGCCGTCAATTTCCTCAATGTAGTCGAACATCTGCGCAATCTGCCGATCGGACCGCTCGGCCGAAATCAGGGTCTCGTTTTCCGCCCGCGCCTGGCTGAACCGAACGTCGAACCCGATTGCGCCGGACAGGGTGTTGAGCGTTCCCCGCGGTATTCGCATGATGCGGCCAATGTCGCGTATTGCGGCCTTCGACTTGAGATTGCCGAACGTGATGATGTTGGTGACCCTGTCGTTGCCGTAGCGCTGACGCACATAGTCCACGACCTCGCCACGCCTGAGCTGACAGAAGTCAATGTCGAAGTCCGGAACCGAGGCCCGTTCCACATTGAGGAAGCGCTCGAAAAGGAGTCCAAACCGAAGAGGATCGATGTTGGTGATCTGCAATGAATAGGCGACCAGGGATCCCGCGCCCGAACCACGCCCGGGGCCGACCGGGATGTTCTGTTTTCGGGCCCATTCGAGGAAATCCGAGACTATGAGGAAGTACCCCGCGAAGCCGGCTCCCGATATGACTTCAAGCTCCTCCTCAAGACGCTTTCGATAGCGGGCATGCGCTTCGGAACCTTCCATCGACTTCAGGCGCATGTCAAGTCCCGCCACGGCCTGCCGTCGAAGCTCCATTCCCTCGTCGGCGCAGTAGACCGGCAGTATCGGGTCACGCGGCTCCGTGTGGTAGGCGCATCTGCGGGCAATCTCGACGGTGTTCGCAACAGCGTCGGGCAGGTCCTCGAACAGATCCGCCATCTCCTGCTGCGACTTGAAGTAGTGCTCTCTGGTCAACTTGCGCCGCGGGTCGTTCTGGCTGATGTAGCCGCCGTTCTTGATGTAGAACAGAATGTCCACGGGCTCGAAGTTCTTGGGCTTCAGGAAATGGACATCGTTCGTGGCCACGAGCGGCAGGTCGAGGTCGTAGGCTATGGAGAGCAGGCCATCCTCGGTCTTCTCCTGGCTTGCGCAGCAACTGGAGCCAACCTGCCGATGCCGCTGGATCTCGACATACAGGCGACGCTCGAAGATGGAAGCCAGCTCCGAAGCCAGTTCGGTTGCCTTGAGGGGCTGGCCGCCAAGCAGTTCGGCTGCGACTGGGCCGTCCTGGCCGCCCGTCAGGCAAATCAGCCCTTGATTGAATCGGCGCAGGTCTTCGAGAACGAGGTGGGGAGTTTTCTTCCTGTTGTCGAGGTACAGGCAACTGTTGAGCTTGACTAGGTTGCCGTAACCCGTTTGGTCCTTTGCCAGGAGCACGATTGTCGGGTAGGCAGCGTCCTGCGGGTCGTCCGAGTCCTCGGCGGCCGGGTTCAACGAAAACTGACAGCCATTGATGGGCTGTATGCCGGCGGCGGCGGCAGTCGCGGCGAACTCCAGGCTGGCGAACATGTTGTTGGAATCGGCAATCGCAACGGCCGGCATTCCGAGCTTGCTGCATGCCTCCGGCAGCGCGGCAGGATCGATTGTGCTCTCGAGAATGGAGTACTTGCTGTGCACCCGCAGGTGTACAAAGGAAGGTGTGTCTTGCATTGAGCCTACCGACTGTTGCCCCGCACCGCTGCTGGAGATTTGCTGTGGACCTGAATTCCAATCAGGCGCGGAAACTGTTATACGGAGACATCAGCAAATGCACATTGTTCTTCATGCAGTCCACCCGAAACGATCAAGCCGGTTGGACAACGCTGCGCAGTTCAACCCGTCTTGATCCGGCCTGAAGGCAGAAAGGCAATTGGTTTTCGATGATCCAGTTCCGCGTCAACGGAATTCCCCACCGCGTTGCGACGGCGGACCCCAACCTCACCCTGCTTGACTATTTGCGCGAACATGCGGGGATGCGCGGCACCAAGGAGGGATGCAACGAGGGCGACTGCGGCGCGTGCACGGTTGTGGTGTCGGGAAGCGCCGGGAATCACGGCCCAGCTCACCGCGCCACCAATGCCTGCATCCAGCTGGTGCCGCAAATGCACGGCAAGTCTGTGCTTACGGTCGAGGGCGCGTCCGGACCAAATGGCGAATTGCACCCCGTTCAGGAGGAGATGATTTCGCACCATGGCAGTCAGTGCGGATTCTGCACCCCCGGAATCGTCATGTCGCTCGTGTGCGCGCATCTCAACCGGGACAGGGATCACGACAGGGCGCTTGCCGGCAATCTGTGCCGCTGCACCGGCTATGCGCCGATCGTCCGCGCTGCCGAGAGCGCCGCATTGAAGCCGGCGCCGGAGTGGCTTTCGGAGTGCGGGCTGGACGCCACGTCGGAAGCGCCGGCGGCATGCGGAGACAGGTTCCTTCTGCCCGCCAACGTCGATGAGCTGGCCAGTTGGTATGCTCTCAATCCCAACGCCACGCTGGTTGCCGGCGCAACCGACGTTGGGCTGTGGATCACGAAGAGGCTTGACGACCTCGAGCGCATCTGTTTCGTGGGCGACGTTCCCGAACTTCGCTGCATCGGGACATCGGCCAGCGAAATCGTGGTTGGTGCAGCGGTGACCGTCGAGGAATTCGGCAGTTTCGCTCGCTCGATCTATCCGGGCATGAACAGTTTGATCCAGCGTTTCGGTTCGCTTCAGGTGCGCAACGCCGCCACCGTGGGCGGAAACATAGCAAACGGCTCACCGATAGGGGACCTGCCGCCGGCGTTCATTGCGCTGGGCGCCACACTGGCGCTGAGGAAGGGCGACCGCCGCCGCACGATGCCGCTCGAGAGCTTCTTCGTTGACTACGGCGTTCAGGACATCGCCGAAGGGGAGTTTGTCGAGGCAGTCAGGGTGCCGCGGACCGGCAGGGGTCCCCGGCGGCGCATGATGCCGCTCGAGAGCTTCTTCGTTGACTACGGCGTTCAGGACATCGCCGAAGGGGAGTTTGTCGAGGCAGTCAGGCTGCCGCGGAACGGCAGCGATCTCAGGTGCTACAAGATATCCAAGCGCTTTGACCAGGACATCTCGGCGGTGTGCGGCTGCTTCAACATCAATGTTGAAGGCGGAGTTGTCGTGAGCGCCAGAATTGCCTTTGGCGGCATGGCGGCAACGCCGCGAAGAGCCCGGTTGGTGGAGCGCGCATTGACAGGCCAGCCTTGGAGCGAGCGGCTGGCAAGATCGGCAGGCAGGCGCTTCAGCGATGACTTCACGCCGATTTCGGACATGCGGGCTTCGGCGGCCTACCGTTTGCAGGTTGCCCGAAATCTCTTGGTCAAGACCTATCTCGAAACAGGGCAGGCCCATGGGAGCTGCACGCTCTATCCGAATGGGGGTGCAATGTGAGCGCGCCGACGATTCACGGCGCAATTGCCCATGACGCGGCGCGCCTGCATGTATGTGGCCAGGCGGCATATGTGGACGACATGGAAGCGCCGGGACGTTGTTTCCATCTGGCCTTCGGGCTGTCAACCGTCGCCAGCGGCGTGATTGAATCGATGGATCTGTCGGAAGTTGCCGATCATGCCGGCGTTCGGGCCGTAGTCACTGCCGCCGACCTGCCCGCCGCCAATGACGTCTCGCCCAGCCCCTACCCGGAGCCGCTCCTGTCCGAGGGTGAGGTCAACCATGTCGGGCAACCAATTTTTCTGGTCGTTGCCGACAGCCATCGCCAGGCGCGCCAGGCAGCTCGGCTCGCCAGAATCAGCTACCTGGAACGAGAGCCGATTCTCGACATCGACTCGGCGCTGGCTGCAGACAGCATGTTTGGGCCGCCGCTGACCTATCGATGCGGCGACGTCGACGCCGCACTGGCAAGCGCAAGGCACAGAGTGTCCGGACAGTTCACCATTGGCGGGCAGGAGCACTTCTATCTCGAAGGGCAGGTCGCCATGGCGACGCCGACCGAACATGGCGGCGTGCTGGTCCACTCGTCGACCCAACATCCGACGGAAATCCAGCACAAGGTGGCGGACGCGCTTGGCGTCTCGATGAGCAGCGTGCGGGTTGAGGTGCGCAGAATGGGCGGCGCCTTCGGCGGCAAGGAAAGCCAGGGGAACTCCCCGGCGTGCGCGTGCGCCGTTGCCGCCCGCCTTACCGGCAGACCGTGCCGAATTCGCTACGACCGCGACGACGACATGGAAATCACCGGCAAGCGGCATGACTTCCGGATCGCCTACGAAGCCGGATTTGACGACGAGGGCCGAATTGACGCGGTTGACTTTGTGCAACATGTTCGCTGCGGCTGGTCTCTTGACCTGTCGATGCCGGTTGCCGACCGCGCCATGCTGCATGCGGACAACGCCTATCACATACCGAACCTGCGGATCACTTCCTGCCGCCTGCGCACCAACACCCAGTCGGCGACGGCATTCCGAGGCTTCGGCGGACCGCAGGGAATGCTTGGCATCGAACGTGTTGTTGATCACGTGGCCCATGCGCTCGGCGCCGACCCACTGCGCATACGCAGGCGCAACTTCTACCCGCCGATGAATTCGTCGGTTCTCCGCCACACTCACTACGGCATGGCGGTGGAGGACTTCGTTCTCGATGACATTGTCTCCGAACTGGAAGAGGAGGCAGACTACCAGCAACGTCGCCAGAGCATCCGGGACTGGAACCGGTCCAGCCCGGTGTTCAAGCGGGGACTGTCGCTCACGCCGGTCAAGTTTGGAATATCGTTCACGCTTACCCACCTGAATCAGGCAGGCGCCTTGGTGCATGTCTACCAGGATGGTTCGATTCACCTGAATCACGGCGGCACGGAAATGGGGCAGGGGTTGCTGACAAAGGTAGCGCAGGTAGCGGCAGACGCATTCGGCCAGCCACTCGAGCAGGTGCAGATTTCCGCTGCCGACACGGAAAAGATTCCAAACACTTCGGCGACCGCCGCATCTTCGGGCACTGATCTCAATGGCATGGCGGCCAAGCTCGCATGCGACGAAATCGTCGGCCGCCTGAAGGCGTTCCTGGCCGGCCAGCACCAGTGCAAGCCGCAGGATGTTGACTTTGCGGATGGCAGATTCAAGGTCGGCTGCGAGGAGTACCCGTTCCAGGAGACTGTGAAGCAGGCCTACCTCAATCGGGTGTCGCTCTCTTCGGCCGCGCACTTTGCGACTCCCAAGCTGGTGTGGGACCGTCTCAAGGGACGGGGAAGACCTTTCCTCTACTTCGCCTACGGCGCTGCCGTCACGGAGGTCGTCATCGACACGCTTACGGGCGAGAACCGGGTGCTTCGCACCGACATCGTCCACGATGCGGGCCGCTCGCTGAATCCTGCCATCGACATTGGCCAGGTCGAGGGCGGCTACGTCCAGGGCATGGGTTGGCTGACAACCGAGGAATTGGTGTGGGACAGCCGCGGCAAGCTGGCCACTCACGCTCCATCGACATACAAGATACCGGCCTGCACTGATCGACCGCCGGAATTCAACGTTCGTCTGTGGCAACGGGGCCGCAACCGTGAGGAGAGCGTCCATCGATCGAAGGCGGTGGGCGAACCTCCGCTCATGCTGGCAATCTCGGTGTTGCTGGCACTGTCCGACGCAATTTCGGCCTGTGCGGATGCAGCGGTCTACCCGGCCCTCGATGCGCCCGCAACTCCGGAACGAATCCTGTCGGCTGTCAGGCGTGTGGCGGGGACGGCGATTGACGATCGGGCTTGAGAGTCTGTCGCGGTGGGTTGATCGAGTCGGCGTCTTCGTGCGCGTCGTCGTGATCGACACGGCTGGCTCAACCCCGCGTGAAGCCGGTGCGGAGATGTTGGTCTGG
>MKWU01003889.1_pt1 | contig 18674 bp, 19 predicted proteins | sample 809101 | NCBI WGS metagenome assembly MKWU01 (sample SAMN05860141, study PRJNA318959) | sponge metagenome | host: Aplysina aerophoba | place: Slovenia: Piran, Adriatic Sea, Gulf of Piran | collected 2013-05-07
GCGCGCTCCGATTCGTGGCCCGTCGGGAACCCCGGAATCGCCGACTCGTCGGCCGTGAAGCTGGCATACCGGCCGTCGAAGATGACGCCGATCGCGGGGTTGAACGCGCGGTCGGGCGCCGGTTTGGCGGACGCCGCCGGGGCCGCGGGTCGGGCGTCGGCGCGGTCCGAACGCGCCTTGAGCGCCGAGAGCTGCGATTCGAGCGCCTGGAGACGCCCTTCGTAATCCCGCTTGAGAGCCTCGATCTGAGCCGCCAGCGCCTCGGCGCTCAGCAGCGACTGTGATTGCGCGCCGCTCTGGGTGGAAATCAACAGAGCCGGCAACACCACCGCGGCAAAGCGGGCAATCCGGGTGCTCTTGCGCATTACACTCTCCTTCACGCCATATTTCCCTGTGCGGACCTGCCCGTGCGAAGCGGTACCGGCGTCCCCATTAGAAATATGATAACCTTACCGTAACTTTATACTATTACAAAACAGTCTGCAACCGCAGTCCAGGCGGGAGGACGCATTGGGCCGCTAGCCATCTGTCGCTAGCCATCTGTCGCTAGCCATCTCGCCCGTGGGAGTGAAGTGGTGTAGTCTCGGAGCCGCCCGGGCGCGCCGCCGAACCGGTCGACACCGGAGAGCCAATGTCATGCACAGCCTGCAGGAACGGAATAGCGGGTTCCTCCCCGACCAGCACGATCACGGAGATTGCGTGGCGAGTGCGCTGGAGGACGCGATCGCGGTCTGCGGCGAACGCGGGGTACGGCTCACGCCGGTACGCCGGCGGGTGCTGGAAATCATTTGGCAGGGCCACCGTCCGCTCGGTGCCTACGCGATTCTGGACGTGCTTTCCGGGGAAGGGCATTCCCCGGCACCGCCCACGGTCTACCGCGCGCTAGAGTTCCTGCTCACCCAGGGCCTCGTGCACCGGCTATCGTCGCTCAACGCGTTCGTCGGCTGCTCCCGTCCCGGTCATCCGCATGCGGGGCACTTCCTGCTATGCACCGCCTGCGGCACGGCAGCCGAGCTCAACGACACCGGCATCGAACGCGCGATCGAGCGCGGCGCGGCGGCCGAGGGCTTTGTCTGCCGGGACCATACCGTGGAGATCAGCGGGCTCTGCCCGCATTGCCGCGAGGCCTGACTGACTGACGACTCGAAATCGATCCGTCGGGATGATGTTCGAATAGCTCAGCCTTGCGGCATTCCCCCTCACAGATCCGGGTGCGTGGCCTTCCCGCGTGGCATTTGTCGAATTCGGGGGCCGCCGGTTCGGACACGGCAGCGCATCCAGGCGAACAACGGGGACGTCGTCATTTTGGGCGCCGACGTTGGCGGAACGGTGTTCTGCCTGATGCTGCTCGGGGCGGGGTGAGCCCGGAATGGGGCAGCTCACCGCTGCCCGACTTGCACCTGTCAGATACAGCATTGCACGGGAAGATGCGGAGCTGTCGTTCCGCAATGTGAGACCGGCGGGTACAATGCAGATCGACGGCGCTGTTCCCGCACGGGTCGTGCTTCCGGAAGAACGGGAAGGCCCGGGAGGGGGCTTGCCCTGCCGTCGTCTCCATCGCACGGAAAGCCGCTGCGGCAAGGCACGGCGCCCCGAATCCGCATGGAAGCGTCGCGGGCGGACGTAAACATCCACAAATCTTGTGGAAAACCTTGTTGACAGAGCGCAGTTCCCGACGAGTCGGTCAACGAATTCAATGCGCTTCCTCGCTTTGCCCAAGAAATGGGCAGACTCGGCAAGGCATTGATTTGAAACGGAAAATGAAAAGTCAAGGGTCCCAAGAGCGCTGTGCGCCATAATAATGGCCCTTTACACGCGCCCGATAGAGACAAGTCCTGCTGGGCTGTGAAGAAACCCCCGGCGTCAGCTACCCGCCGGATACAGAAATGCGACCTAACTTCATGAATCCATTATGGGTATTCCTCACAAGATAATTTCTCCTAATCCAGATTGGTTGTCGCTGCACCTGGATCGTGTCCGGTGCGACGGGGCTCCGGCCGCCCGTTTGCCGACACGCCCTGAGGCGGGCAGACTTTGTTTGGGCTTCTATGGAGGGAATCTCCAAAGACCTCGCCGACGGGGTTCCGGCCTCGGATCCCGCCGCAGCCTTGCCGCTCTCATCGCCGCGAATGAAGAATTTCGCCGTCCAGGCGACCGCGCTTCGAAGGCGCCTTACCAGGCCAGGCCGAGCTTGGCCCTGTCCTGGTCCGTGGCGGCTTCCGACTCCGGGGATCCGGCATCCGATATCGACGGATCGCCGGTCGATGCGCCCGGCGCCGTGTCCCGCGCCGGCTCCTCGTCCGGCCCCGGCAACCCGGCATCGTCAGCCGCCGAGGCGGGGGCTGCGAACGACCAGCGCCCCTCGCTCGATTCATACCGGCCCCGTTTCCACCCGCTGCCCAATTCGACCCGGATCGAGGACAGCTTGATCGACCTTTCCTCCTCGGTGGCGGGCAGGTCCGGTATTTCAGGCGGGGTGAGGCCGGGACGGCCGCGCAGGGCCCGCTCGACGAGGCGGGGCACCGAGCCTCCGGGTGCGCGCTTGCGCCCGCTGGCCCGGCGTTTTGGCGGCGCCGCCTTTTGCTGCCTTCCACGCCTTGCTCGTGCGGGCGCCGCCGGTCCTCCTCCCGCACCGAGGATCTCCAGCAATTCCTTCCTGGCGTCCACCTGCGCGCGGGCATAGGCCTCCGCCTCGATCTCCGCGATCAGCGCCGAGAGTCTTTCCGTTGCGCGCGCTGTATCATTGGTCATGAATCGGTTCCTGTTGCCGGTTGACAGCAATACCGTGCCCGCGCGACATGCTCCGGGACGAATCCCGCCCGATACGTCAGCTGCAACCGGCCGACGCAAACGATCGAAGGCAGATTCGTACCCATGAATTTCCATCCTGACGAGAGCATTGCCATTTTCATAGACGGCGCGAACCTCCATTCCACGTTACGCACGCTTGGCTTCGACGTCGACTACCGGAAGCTGCTGGAGCTGTTCGGGTCCCAGGGGCGGCTGGTGCGCGCGTTCTACTACACCGCGCTGATGGAGGAGATGGAATACTCCCCGATCCGTCCGTTGATCGACTGGCTAGAGTACAACGGCTACACGCTGGTGACCAAGCCCACCAAGGAGTTCACCGACGCCGCGGGTCGACGACGGATCAAGGGCAACATGGACGTGGAAATCGCCGTCGACATGATGGCGATGGCGCGCAAGATCGACCATGCCGTCCTGTTCTCGGGCGACGGCGATTTCCGGCGTCTGGTCGAGGCGGTCCAGCGCGAGGGGGTCAGGGTCAGCGTGCTCTCGACGCTGCGCACCTCTCCACCGATGGTGGCGGACGAGCTGCGCCGCCAGGCGGACGAGTTCATCGATCTCCAGGACCTCGCGCCCCGGATCGCACGCGAGCCCCGGCCGGTAGGGAACCGCGTGCCGACGCCGGCGCGGCCGGAATTGGGCGTGCCCGATGCCGGCTGACACGGTGCCGCCAGAAGCGCCGCCGGATCGCGGCGACGGGGTCCGGTCCCGGCCGGCGCTCCCGGCGACCGCGCGGCCGGCCCAGGCCCTCGGCCGGCTTGCTCCGGGAGCGGACAGCGAGGGCAAGACGCTGACGATCCCGCGCAGCATCTCGTACAGCGGCCGGATCGGGTCGTGCGAAAGGCTCATCGTCGAGGGCGCCGCCGAGACCGGGCTCGAAGGCTGCCGGGTGCTCGTGGTTGCCGAGGGCGGCGTCTTCCGAGGCAGCGCCGATGTCGAGACGGCCGATATCGGCGGCACCGTGGAAGGATCCCTGACCGTGCGCGAGATCCTGACGGTGCGGGCGTCGGCGCGGATCCACTCCGATTCCATATTTTACGGCGAGCTTGAACTCGATCGTGGCGGGACGGTCACCGGCACGCTCCAACCGCTCAAGGGGGAGGCAAAATAGCGCGCCGGCCGGCCCCCGTCTCCGCGCCCGGATTCGCGCCACAGCGCCGCGAACGCGGCGCCGGAAGTCTGGTCGCGGCGTCCGATCGCCGGATATGCTGCGCCGATGTCCCACGGCAAACCCGGCCCGATGCCATTGGAGCGACCCGGCGCGAACCGCCAGCCGGACCTCTTCGCCGTGCGTGGCCGGACCGATGTCCGTCAGCCGCCGGAACGTCCGGTCCGGGCTGCGGCTCCGGCGCCGATTTCGCTCACCGATGATGAGCTGATCGAGCTTCTCGCGGACGCGGATCCGTTGAATATCGACGCGCTCTGCCGCGAGATCGCCGCGCGGTCTCTGGCGGTGGCGGTACCGGCTCTGGAAGCGCTGTGGCGCCGCTTCCACGGCTTCGGCATCGACCGGCCGCTCAGGGAACAGTGCGCGGTTCTGGGTACGTTGACACGGCTGGACGGTCCCGAGTCGCGAAGAGCGCTCAGGCGAATCGTTCTTTCGCCAGGCCTGCCTGCCGCGCTGCTGTATGCCGCGCTGCGGGCGGCCGCCGATGCGAGGCTCTCCCTGCCCGCCGCCTTCGTCGCGGGTTTCCTCGACCGCGACGATCCGGCGGTGCGCGCAGCGGCCTTCGACCTCGCGCTCCGGGCTAACGTACCGGTGCCCCCGCTGCGGGACGGCCTGTCGGACAGGGTGCCATCCATCCGCCGCGCCGCGGCGGTCGCGCTGGCCCACCGGGGCGATGCCTCTGGCCGGGCAGTGCTGATCGCCGCGCTCGCGACCGCGCCGTCGATCGCGGTTGTCGAGGCGCTGGGCGCGATCGGCGACGACGAGGCGATCGTGGCTCTCGGGCGCTGCGCCATGCGCCATACCGCGTTCGCGCCCAGCGTGATCGCCGCCCTGCGCGACACGGGGAATGCCCGGGCCGGCAGGCTCGCCGCCCGCCTCGAGGCGGAGCGCGCGCCGCAGACCACGGGGAAGGCGCCGTGACGCCGCGGGCCTCCGACAGCGGCGAGGCCGCGCGCATCCGCGCCCGCCTTGCCGGCCTGGCGGAGGAGCGGGCGGCGCTCCAGACCCGGCTTGCGGAGCTGGGCGATGCGCCTTCGGCCGCGCCGGCCGGGGGTCCGCTGACGGACCGCTCGCCTTCGGAGGCGAAGATCGCGCTGTTCCGCTCTCTGTTCGCCGGACGGGAGGACGTGTTCCCGCGCCGCTGGGAGAACCCCCGGACGGGCAAGGCCGGCTACGCGCCGGCCTGCGCCAACGAGTGGAAGCCCGGCCTGTGCGGCAAGCCCCGCGCGCGCTGCGGCGCCTGCCCCAACCAGGCCTTCCTGCCGGTGACCGACGGGGAAATCGTCGCCCACCTGAGGGGCCGGCATACCATGGGCGTCTATCCCCTGTTTCCGGACGGGACCTGCCGGTTCGTCGCGGCCGACTTCGACAAGGCGGCATGGCGCCGCGACATCGGCGCCTTCCTGGACGCCTGCCGGTCGGCGGGGGTGCCGGCGGCGCTGGAGCGCTCGCGCTCGGGCAATGGCGGCCATGTATGGATCTTCTTCGCCGAGCCGGTTCCCGCCGCGCTGGCGCGCCGCCTGGGCTCGCATTTGCTGACCGAGGCGATGGCGCGCCACCCTGACATCGGGTTCGGCTCCTACGACCGGTTCTTCCCGAGCCAGGACACGGTGCCCGAGGGCGGGTTCGGCAACCTGATCGCGCTGCCCCTTCAGGGTGGGCCACGCGCGAGCGGCAACAGCGTGTTTCTCGACGCGGACTTCGAGCCCCATGCCGACCAGTGGGCGTACCTGTCGTCGCTGCGACGCCTGCCGTCGGCGGAGGCCGAGGGGATCGTTGAGGAGGCCCGAAGTCAGGGGCGGATCGTCGGCCTGCGCCTGCCGCTGGCAGACCCCGAGGACGAGGAGCCCTGGACCGCGCCGCCGTCGCGGCGCCGGGCCCTGCCGCCAGTCACGGGACCGCTGCCGTCCCGGATCGGGGTCGTGCTTGCCGACCGGCTCTACGTTCCGCGCTCCGGCCTGCCGTCGGGTCTGATCGACCGCCTGGTACGCCTGGCTGCGTTCCAGAACCCGGCATTCTATAGCGCCCAGGCGATGCGGCGGTCGACCTGGGGCATTCCGCGCATCGTGGCCTGCGCCGAGCTGCTCGCGCATCACGTCGCCCTGCCGCGCGGCTGCTGTGCTGCGATGGAGGAATTGCTGGTCGAACACGGCATCGGGCTCGACCTCCGCGACGAGCGCAATCCGGGCCGGCCGGTGGAGACCGCCTTCCAGGGCGAGCTGACGACCGGACAGAAATCCGCCGCCGACGCGCTGCTCGCCCACGAGACCGGCGTGCTCGCGGCCGCGACCGGGTTCGGCAAGACGGTTGTCGCGGCCTCGGTCATCGCCGCGCGCGGGACCAATACCCTCGTCCTGGTTCACCGCCGCCAGCTGATGGACCAGTGGATCGCCCGTCTCGGGGCCTTCCTGGACCTGCCCGCGTCCGCCATCGGACGGATCGGCGGCGGCGCGCGCCGGCCTGGCGGCATCGTCGATGTCGGCGTGATCCAGAGCCTGGTGCGCAAGGGCGAGGTCGACGACATGGTGGCCGATTACGGTCATCTCGTGGTGGACGAGTGCCACCATCTTCCGGCGGTCAGCTTCGAGGCGGTGGCGGCGCGCGCCAGGCCGAAATACGTGCTCGGCCTGTCGGCCACCGTGACCCGCCGGGACGGGCACCATCCGATCGTGTTCATGCAGTGCGGCCCGGCCCGCTTCCGCACGCATGCGAGGGCGGAGGCCCGGCGGCGTCCGTTCCGGCACCGCGCGGTGCTGCACGAGACGGCGTTCCGGCTGCCGGAAGAAGCCGACGGGGAACGCCCGGCGATCCAGCGGATCTACGCTGCTCTGGCGGTGGACGGGGCGCGCAACGACATGATCCTCGACGACGTGCTGGCGGCGCTGGAGGCCGGGCGCTCGCCGCTCGTGCTCACCGAGCGCCGGGACCATGCGGACTATCTCGCCGGACGGCTGGAAGGCTTCGTCCGCAACGTGGTGCTGCTGCGGGGCGGGCTCGGCGTGCGCCGTCGGCGCGAGATCGCGGAGCGGCTCGAAGCCATCCCGGACTCGGAGGAGCGGGTGCTGGTTGCCGTCGGGCGCTATGTCGGGGAGGGGTTCGACGACGCGCGCCTCGACGCGCTGTTCCTGGCGATGCCGGTCTCGTGGAAAGGCACGCTCGCGCAGTATGCCGGCCGGCTGCACCGACTGCATCCGGCGAAGCGCGAAGTGGTCGTCCACGACTATGTCGACAGTGGGGTGCCGGCGCTCGGGCGGATGAGCGAGCGCCGCATCCGGGGTTATCGCGGTCTCGGCTACGCGGTCGACCAAGGCGGCGGGATCGGCCTCTGAGACCGTTGCATCCACCCGGGTTCCGGCGGAAGCAGGCCAAGTCCGCGGTCGACCGGTCAGCACTCCGTAATTCCCGCGTGCAGCCCCGCCGGTGCCCGGCCCGCACTGCGACGATGGCGCAGAACGCGCCCCGATCCGGAGGCCGGGCAGGCTTTCGCATCGGGGGGCGGCCGGTGGCCGCAGTCGCGGCACAGGGTTTGCATACGACGATCAGAGGACTCTCGAGGCACCACGCGATGACACGTTTCGTGCTGGAACGGGCGTCCTGACCGTCCGTCATTCGCGCTCCCACGCACGCGCCGCGCCGGTTTAGGATGCGGGTGCAGGGGACAAGACCGAAACGGGGCCAGCCTCGATGAAACGGACGATAATCTTCGCGGCGGCCGGCCTCTGGGCGGCATCGGCAGCGGCCCACCCGCCGGATGAATGCCGCACCGTGTTGGCCGGGTTCTCACGACACGCCGAGGCCTTCGCGGAGACCCGCAAGGTCACCCGGCCGGCATTCGCCCGGCTGATGGCGGCCTGGGACCAGATTGAGGCGGCGGAGGGCCATGCCGGGCGCCATGCGGCGATCTACCTCTTCGCGTCCGGCTTCCCGGCTCTGGGCCCGCAGCTTGCGGCCGAGCTTGAGTCGTCGGAGGCGGCGATGAAATGGGCGGCGCGGGCGATTTTCTGCCTCCGGCGGGAGCGGTGAACGCTTGCCGACTGGCGCCCACGCCCTGCAGCAGATCGCAGCCCCCACACGACAGAACGCGCCTGCCCGGGCGACATCGGCGCCGGCCGCGAGCGGCACTTCGAGGGTTGGGAAGTCCGGAGCCGTGAGCACCGGATTCGCGATCTTCGTCTCCCTGGCGATCGGCTCCGGAACCGGACCCTCGCAGACGAATTTCGCCTTGAGCCCGCGGTGCGCCGCCCCGGGCGAGGACATGTTGACGTCGCGTTCCGCGACGGGCGGCACCGTCTCTTCCTCGCCGATAGAACGATGGCGGCGCTGACCGAGTTTGTCGTGCGGCGGAGGAGGGAATTCGTTGTGGGTCGGGTTGATCGTGGCGCTGGTCGCTCCGATACCTCGCAACGAGCGGAACGACGTCTTCCTCCATTTCTTCGACGAGAGCATCGAGTTTCGTCGCGACGTGGACTTCACCGTCAAGCACCTGACCGGCATGTATTCGCTGGGACCAGCGAACCCGGCTATCTCTCCGACCTGGCGACCTTCGCCGATCGGTACATGCAACAGCCGGAGACCATCCATGTCGGTGTCGTCACCGATACATTCCGGCAACTCAACAAGAGCATGCACGGCCACGACCCGTCGGAATACTCTCTGCCCGAGAGCCCAGAGCTGGCCGCGCAGTTCCTCCTCCTATACGAGATTTCGCACCCGCAAGGGCTCGATCAGGACAATCGGATCGATCTCGACAAGTCGGCGATACGGGTGGTGGCAGCCACCGAGACGTCGTCATCGGACGAAGCGCTGGCGCTCGATCGAAGCGCGGTCTAGTGGCTCGCCCACAGCGCGACGATCCACCGTGGCTCCCGGTGGACTCAATGATGCCTGCGAGGCAGAATTCCCCCGCGCGAGGGGCCGGTCGCGGCGCGTCGTGCCCGGGTTCCGAGCGACCGGATACCCCCCGCGTTCCCGTTGGCCATCGGCGGGGAACCGGACCGTGGCCCGATTCCGGTTGTCTGGCGGTTTCTTCGAACGTTTCGTCCCCAGAGCGAGGGAGGGCTTCGTGGGTCTCGCTGTCCTGGGCGCGGTCCTGTTTATGCTGGCTGCGGACAGCCCCGACCGTTCGCCGGGCGAAGCGGCTCCGGCGGCCCCGGCTGGAGGTTCCCGGGGATCCACACCGCCCGGGAAGACGGACTCCGCGCCTCCCACGCGCGTCCGCCTGGCACCGGGAATTGTCCTCCGCGCGCCGTTCGGGCTCGGTCCGGAAGAAGCTCTGCCCGAATGCACCGGCAGTACAGGCATTTTTCTCGGCGTTTTGAGCGTACGCGATCTCGAATGGAAGCTGTCGGCGCTCGATTACAGCCTCCGCGAGGTCCGGCGCGGCTCGGCCAGGGTCCCGCGCCTTCAGATCGCCAGCCTGCCGCCGGACATGGCCGGGATCGGCTCCGTCGCGCAGCGCAAGCGGCTGTTCATCATGGCCGTGCTGCCCCTGGTCCTGCAGGTCAACGAGGAGATTCTCGCGGACCGGGAGAAGCTGCTCGATCTGACCGCACGGGACGGCATCCTCACGCAAGAGGAGCGCAAGTGGATCGCGGCGCTGGCGGAGCGCCATGGCGCGGGCCCGGTCGATCCGGGAGAGCTGATCACGCGGGTCGATGCCGTGCCGCCCTCGCTGGCCATCGCTCAGGCGGCCGAGGAGTCCGGATGGGGCAGGTCGCGCTTCGCCGTGGAAGCGAACGCGGTCTTCGGCCAATGGACGTACCGTGCGGGTTCGGGGGTGGTGCCGCGGCGGCGCGGCGCGGGCGAGCGCCACGAGGTGCGGTCGTTCGACGGACCGCGCCAGTCGGTGGCAGCCTACATGCGCAATCTCAACAGCCACTGGGCTTACGAAGAATTCCGGCGCCGGCGCGACGCGTTGCGCCGCTCCGGAGAATTCCTCACCGGAGAAGTGCTGGTGGGAACGCTCCAAAGGTATTCCGAGCGCGGCCCGGACTACGTCGAGACGATCCGGACGATCATGCGCCAGAACCGTCTCGCGGACTTCGACCGCGCGCGCCTCGAACGCCATGGAGATTGTCCGTAGCGGTCTCCCGAGCCTCCTCGCCAGTCGGAAGTCGGAACGCGTGACTGTCGGCTAACCGGCGTCCCTACCGCAATCATCGGGATCGCCGTCGACATCATGGTGATGACGAAGAAGGCCGATCACATCGTCCTGTTCTTGGGCTACGGGGATTTCGCCGCCTGGTCGAGGCGATACAGCGCGAGGGCAAGCGGGTCAGCGTGGTCTCGACGGTGCGCACCTTGCCGATGGTGGCGGACAAGCTGCGCCGACAGGCCGATCGCTTCATCGAGTTGCAGGATCTTGCACCGGAGATCACGCGCGCGGTGCAACATGCCGAGACCCGAACTCCGACCCCGGCGCAGCCCGAGCTGGGCATCGCCGATGCCCGCTGACCTGCCGCCGCCGAGGACGGCAGCCGACAGAGCGGACCGTTCGGGGCGGCGCGCCGCGCGGCCGTTCCGGCGACCGGGGCCCGGGACCGCAAAACCCTCGGAGCGGACAGCGAGGGCAAGAGCCTGACGATCCCGTGCAGCATTATATTCGGCGGGCGGATCGGGGGCTGCGAGCGTCTTCTTGTTGAGGGCGTCGTGGAAACCGAACTTGACGGCTGCCGGGCGCTGGCTGAGGTTCCCTGCGGCGTCTGCCGCGTCTCAGCGGAAGTCGAGGTCGCCGACATCGGCGGGACCGTCGAAGGGACCTGACGCTACGCGCCAGGGGACGGATCGTCTCCGGGACGCTCTTCTACGGCGAGCTGGAGATCGAGCGCGGCGGAGTGGTCATCGGTGCGGTCCGACCCCTTGCGAAGGATGCGCCATCGACGTTCCTCGTCGGCCCCGCCCTTTGCCGGCCACGGAATCCCGTCACTCCGGACACGTCTTCGCCCCCGGGCGCCGCACCTCCCCGGCCGCCAGGCCGCTGGCGTTGGATTGCGCGGCGATCGCCCGTTCATACTTGCTACGCGGGGCATGCACCCCTTGGCGTCGGGACGACGGGACCCTCAGACGGGAGACAAACCGGACCGGGTTCGATCTACGACACGAACCGGCGCGCAATGGGCGTCGACGGACGGGCGGCGAGCGGAGTTGCAAGTTTGCAGCCGCGAGGTGCGTATCTATAGTGCTCTAGGCATTGCGGCCTGGAAGCAGCGAGTTCCTGGCGAGGATAGGGGAGCGATACATGGCCAGAGTTCCATCGGGCAACGCCGACAAGCTGTCTGCCCTCATTGCGGAGATCGAGGCCGAGGCCTATGCGCGCGGGCAGGCCGACGCCAGGAAGGAATTGCGCGACATCCTGGACGCGGGAACGGCGGGGCGTGCCGTTGCCGGGATAGCTCGCGCGAAACCGGCGAAGCCCGCCGCGCCGAAGCGCAGGTCCAGCGGCCGAAAGAGAGCGCCCAAGGGATCGGTTCCCCGGTTCGTCGAGCAGGCGCTGCGCGACCGTCCGGGCCAAACGCCGCAGGAAATCCTGGCCCGCGCGGCGAGCGACATGGAGCGACTGATCAAGCTTCCCTCGATCCGCACCGAGCTGCGCAATGGGCGGCGACAGGGCAAGTACGAACTGAACGACGGGCGCTGGTCGCTCGCGCCGTCGGATGCGGGCCACACGGAAGCGGAACAGGCACCGCCGGCCGACGCGCCTCGGGAGGCTGCCCCCGGAGAGCAGGTGCCGGAAACCGCCGCCGAAGCGGATTCGACGGCGGCGTCTTCCGGTTCCGAGACCGGCGGGGGCGCGGACGGCTAGATCGACCGGTTTCCGCGACCGGAATGCCCTTGGGATCTCCGAAGCCCCCGAACGTCCGCAACCCCCACGGCCGAGAAGTAACGCGCCGCGCGCAAGTCCGACAGCCTCTACCATGCAGGACGGCAGGAGGGGCGTCCGCTACCCGTTTCCTCGCGAGGGCAGACCATCCGGCATGACAAATCCACTCTCGGGCTCCGGCGGCGGCGCGCGTATTTCCACCACGGTGAAACAGTACGATCCGGCGAAGGGTTACGGCTTTCTCGTTCCCGTCGACGGCCCGCCCGAGATTTTCTGCAGGGACTCGGCACTGGCCGCGGTTGGCCTCGAGACGCTTCTCGCCGGGACGACGGTCTCCTGCGAGACGGTCCAGGGCCGGCGCGGGCCCGAGGTCGCCCGGATCCTTGCCGTCGACTTTTCCACCGCGTCGTCCGGACCGGCAACACCGGCACCCGCGCCCGTCAACCCACGCATGGCCGCTGGACCCGGCGTGTCGGGCCGCGTGGTCCGCGCGCCCGTCAAGTGGTTCCATCCGGTCAAGGGCTACGGCTTCCTGAAGCCGGAGGACGGTTCCGACGATGTGTTCTGCCACCTGACCGCGGTGCAGGAGTCGGGCCGCGACACACTGCCCTCGGGCGCGGTGGTCACCTGCGAGATCGTGCCGGGCGACAAGGGTCCCCAGGTGTCGCGCATTCTCTCCGTCGAGCCCCCGACCGTCGGCGCCGTCCCGGTCGAGCGCAGCCAGCTTTTCGACGCTCGGCAGTCCGGCCCGCAAGCCGACGCTGCGCTGCCGGCCGACGGGGTGTTTCAAGGCACCGTCAAGTTCTTCGACGCGGCGCGGGGCTTCGGTTTCGTCGTGCCGGAGGAGGGCGGTCCGGAGGTGTTCGTACATTGCAGCGTGCTGTTCCGCTCCGGCATGACCGGCCTGGATACGGGGCAGCGCGTCCTCGTCCGCGCCGAAAGCGTGCCGCGCGGGCTCCAGGCGACCGACATTGAACCTCTCTGAGCACGCCGGCCGCGACAACAGAGTACAGCCGCAGGGGGGACGGTGATGAGCGAACGGGACGCGCCGCAATCGGCATCGCCCCAGGAGGAAACCCGGATCGCGGAGACGCCGGCGGTTTTCGCCAACAAGGTCTATGTGTCGCCCATGCCGGGCGGTGCGAAGATAACGTTTGCCGAAGCGCGGCGCGTCTCCGGTGAGGACCTGGCGTCGCCGCGCGCCGCGGTGTTCCTGCAACACGCCGATCTCGCCGTCCTGCGCCGCCTTCTCGACTGGACGGCGGGCGTCGATGCGCCGCCCGAGCGTCCGAGCGGATCGGTGCACTGAACCTCGGGGTGTCCGCCGCCCGTCACGTCCTCATGTGCCCCGGCAGGTGGCCGATGACCACCATCCGGGTCGTCTCGTCCCATGCGAAATAGATGCGCAGGCAGCGCCTGGGGTCGCGCGTCCCGGAATTGTTCTTCAGGTGTCGGTCCAGCGTCAGCCTTTTCCCCTCCCACTCGATCTCGAAGTCGTCGCGCGCCCTGCCCTGGCGGTCGGGCCTGCCGCTCGGCGTCTCCTGAAGCTTTAGTTCGCGCAGCTCGTCCTCGAACGCCTCGCGCAGCTCCATGCCGCCTTCGGTCTTCGTCCGGCGGTAGGTGGTGCCCAGCAGCGCGACCGCGCGGCCGACCAGCGCAACGTCCTCGAAGCGGGCGTTCTTGAGCGACCTCAGCGCGCGCCCGGCGAGAACGACCCGACCCTGGAAGTGCCGCTCCGTCCAGTCGGGAAGATCGGCGTAGGCGGCGAGCGGAGGAACGGCGGGCTCTTCCGCACCTTCGGCCGGCGCGCACTCGAGCGCCGCCAGGCGCTCGCCGAGCCGGTGCTTGTCCTGCCTGAGCGCATCGTTCTCTTCCGCCGCCGCCTCAAGCGCCGCCGTCAGCTCCAGAATGCGCGCCTCCGCGTCCCGCACCGCCGCCCGCGCGTCGGCGATCTCCGCGCCGAGCGCGACCTCCGGCGGCTCCGCCGCGCTCCCGGGCGGTCGGTCGGTCGGCCTGGCGCGGTCGGCCAGCACGCCGAAGCGCCCGACAAGATCCCCGAGACAGGCGGCGATCTCGCCGAGCGCCGCCTCCGCCGGTTCGAGAGAGCGCGGGCTGGCGCGCTCGGATTCCGCCGCCTCGTGCAGCGCGGTCAGATTGGCGGCCGTGGGGTCCTCGGCGTAGCGCCGCGACGCCTCCCTCAGCGCAAGCTCCTTCTCCCCCGGCTCGACGATGGCCATGCGGAAGCACTCCGCCAGCTCCCGGCAGCGCTCCCATTCCGCGTCGGGGAACACGGCGGGCAGCCTGTCTTCCTCCAGAAGTGCCGCCACCCCCTCCTTCAGCGCATCCGCCGCCGCGCCCGCAACGGTGCCGGGAAAGGCGCCGACGGCATCCCCCAGCAGCGTGCGCAGCGCCACGTGGCGTATCCGCGCCAGCGCGCCGTCGCGGGACGCGGCGATCTCGTCGCGCTCGTCGGCCAGCATGTCGAGGTCGAGCAGCCGGAACGACGCCTCGTCCGCCGCCAGGCCGTAGCTCTCGTGGTCCGCGACGTGTTTCCTGAATGCGGACCAACCTTTCGCGATCTCGGCATCCAGCGCCGCGCAATCGTCGGCCGCCCGCGCCGTCAGCTTCTCCAGATGCGGACCGGCGGATTCGTCGACCAGACGCTCGACCAGATCGGCACGCCCGGGGCGCCAGCCCGGACGCAGCCGGCCGACCGCATCTCCCACCAGCGCGTAGATCGCGGGCTCTTCCAGCCAGGCTGAGACCGCGTAGCGGTTCTCCGGCCCTTCCAGGCAGGACAGCACCCACACCGCCTGCGCCACCAGCCCGTGCTCGCCCGCCGCGAACAGGGTTTCCAGGTCCACCGGCGCGGGAGGCTCCGGCTCGCCGGGCGCCAGCGGGCGCAGCACTCGCGCCCGTTCGCCCACCGAATACAGCAGACGCGGCGCGAGCTGCTTCTTGACCCCCTTCACCCGGCCGAAGGTCGCGATGATGCGCTCCTCGAACAATGGCAGAAAATACGTCCAGCGATCCGCCAGCGTGCGCACCGCGCTCCAGAAGGCGGTCGCATTTCCGCCATCCGCATCCGCCGGCCAGTTCGGGTACTCCTCCCGAAGCTGCGCGGCCAGCTTGCGCATGTCCGCCTTCATCAGGTGATGATTCTTCGCAAGCCAGTCGGGGGTCGCGAACTCCGGCAGGACGCCCCGGCCGGGATTGCCCGCGACGGCCGCGCTGCCGTTCGGGCCGGTGGCGGTGGATTGAGCGATGTCCGTCCCTCCCTGCGATGAGGCGGCGGTGAGCCCGTCGCCGCCCGGCCGACGATGGCACCATCGAAACCGCACAATGGGAAGACTCCGGGGCCGGTTCAAGGCCCGGCCCCGCGCGGTCGCCGATGACCGGTTCAAGACGGGGATAACTCGCCCCGACCCCGGCTTTGGGCACGCCAACCCCGTGAGCGCGCTTCCGGTTTCCGATGGCGCGGTATCGCCCGTTCGATGGTTCGGCGAGTTGTCGGACGGCCCGGGTCGATACGTATAGCCGTCCCGCCGTCCGAAGGACCTCCGGCGATCGCCGCCGCGCGCGGCCTCTGGCTGCTTCGCCGCCGGCCGGCCGTTCGCCGGCAGGAGGTGGAGTCCCGGCCGGAAGCCGGTCGGCGGATGGCGTCCCGGAGAGGCGCTGCCGCCGTTCCCCGGTACCGGCAGATGGAGACGGCACGATGAGCGCAGCGATGGCGATCCCCGGCAACACGGCCGACACCTTCCTGGTTCATTTCTTCGGCGGAGGGCTTTCCGACGAGCGCTACGCGGTGGAGCGTTTCCGGGCGTACGCCGATGGCGATATCCGCCCCTGGCCCGGCGATGAAAGAACCGGGAAGGGACGCCGGCCGAAGCGCGCGACCGCCACGCTGAAGGCGGTCAAGGAGCTGCGGCCCGCCTGCACCGAGATCATCATCTGCACCGGGCTGAAGACCCGCGGCGGCTGGCAACTCTGGGGGAGCTACGCAGCCGGCCTCCTGTGCGACCGCAAGCAGCGCGGCTGATCCGCATTCTCACGGGCGTCCGGCCGGCCCATCGCCGGCCCGGCGTCCTCCGTCTCGATTCTGGCATTCGACCGGGAGAATGGATGTGGCCTACCGCGATCCAGAAGTTCGAAGGGCGCGCGAACGAGAGCGCTTCCACCGCCGGGCCAAGGCCCGCCGCGCGGCCGGGCTCTGCTACAAGTGCGGCAAGACCGAGCCGATGCCGGATCGCAGCCTCTGCGCGTCCTGCGCCGACAGGGCCCGGGCCGCCGACCGCGCCCGCGCCGCCAGGCTCCGCGCCGAGGGCAAGCCGACCAGGGACCCGGTCAGGGCCCGCGAATACGAGCGCGAGCGCGGCCGCAGGCTCCACGCCGAGCGCGCCGCCGCCGGCATCTGCACCAAGTGCGGCCGCTCCGAGGCGGTGCCCGGGCGCACGCGCTGCGAGCCCTGCGCCGGGAAGCACCGGGCCCGAGACCGCGCCCGTCACGCCAAGGCGAAGGCCCGGGGGACTCCGTACGGCGGACGCGATCCGGAGGCCCGGCGAAAGTCGGCGCGCGAGCGCAGCCGACGGCGAAGCGAAGCCCGCAGGGCCGCCGGGTTGTGCGTCCGCTGCGGCCATGCCCCGCCGGAGGAAGGACGCGCCCACTGCGAACCGTGCCGCGACGACAGGCGGGAAGCCAAACGCGTCCGCCATCGGGAACGCCGCGCCGCCGGCCTTTGCGTCAACTGCGCGACGCCCGCGCCGGACGGGAAGGCGTATTGCCGGCCCTGCGCCGAGACCCGCGGCAAGCGGCGGGACCTCAAGGCGAAGCGGGAAGCCGACCGGCGCAGATATGCCGAGCGGAGGGCCAGAGGCGATTGCACCACCTGCGGAATGCCGGCCCGCGGGGCAGCCGAGTGCCAGGCCTGCCGCAACGCCGCCCGCGCCCGCTACGACGCCCGCAGGGCCGCCGGGGTCTGCGTCAAGTGCCGGACCCCCACCTTCGGCGGCGCGGCCTATTGCGCGCCCTGCGCCATCGTCAAGGCCGATAGCCGCGACCGCGAGGCGGAGTACGCCGCCCGGCGCGCGCGGTACGCCGAACGGCGCGCCAGGGGCCGCTGCGTCGAGTGCGACGCGCCGTCGCCGGGGGCGGCCCGCTGCGAACCCTGTTCGCGCAAGCACCGCGAGAGCTCGGGAGCGTATCGAGGCATCCCGCTCTGGGACCCGACCTGGACGGTGATCGAGATCGAGACCGGGATCGACCACGGCACCTACCACAGCGAAATGGAGGTAGCGGCCTGCCTCGCCTTCGCGAAGCTCGGCAGGGACCAGGTCGAGGTGATCGCCGACATCAGCCCCATGGCCACCTTCACCGCGCCGCCATGGCAGGGCGCTTGAGGGCGCCGGCGGCTCCGCCGCCGGATGTCCGCTCACCGATCGCCGCCCGCCAGCGCCGCCTGGACGCCCTCGCGCAGCGCCTGGGAGGGGCGGAACGCAACCACCCGGCGCGCCCGCACGAGCGCCGGCTCCCCGGTCTTCGGGTGGCGCGCGATGCGCGCTCCCTTTGACCGCGGAACGAAGCTCGCGAAGTTGGAGATCGTCATCTTCTCGCCGGCGGCCAGCGCGGCGGTCATCTCACCGATCGCCGCCTCGACGAAGCGTTCCGATTCGTCGCGCGTAAGCCCCACCTCGCGCCAGACCGCGTCCGTCAGCGATGCGCGCGCCACCGTCTCCATACCGAGCTACCCCCTCGTCGTCCGCCGAGGATAGCCCGGACGATGGCCGAGGCGGAACCGCGCGACCGTCATCGCCCGCGGCGGCGGAGCGGCTCTCATCGGCCGACATCCGAACCGTGGGCAAAGCGCGGGCGCCCGGGAGGTGGAGGAAAGCGGTTGCCGGACGAATGCCCGGGAGGGTCGGAGGGGTGTCCCTCCGGCCGGATGCCCGGGCGCCAACCGGAGAGATCGCCATGTTCGAAAGTGCCCACCACGCCGATGACGGCCACGAAGCCCACAGCGCCGCCGACCTCCTCGCCGAGGCCGGGCTCGACCGCCGGGCGATCAGCGAGGTCCTCCGGGGCCGCGGCGACGCGGAGTAGGAGTCGAGCAGGAAGAAGGCGAGCGGGAAGGGGCCGGAGAGGGTTCCGGTCCGCCCGTTCGTCGCAACCATCGTCAACATCGAGACTTGAGGAGAACCGCAATGGCTTTCGGAATGAACAGGGTCGAGCTGATCGGCCGCCTCGGCGCCGACGTCACCGTGAACCACCTGATGAGCGGCGGGCGCGTCGCCAACATGAGCGTGGCGACCGACGAGAGCTTCGTCGACCGCTCCGGCAACCGGGTGGACAAGACCGAGTGGCACCGCCTGGTCACCTTCCAGGACGGGCTGATCGACATGCTGGAGCGGCACGCGAAGAAGGGCCGGCTGATCCATGTCGAGGGCAAGCTCCAGACCCGCCGCTGGAAGAAGGACGGCGAGGACTCGGACCGCTTCTCGACCGAGATCCTGGTCGTGCCGGGTCACAAGGTCCAGTTCCTGGACAAGGGTCCCGGGGCCAACGGCAACGGCGCCCAGGCGGCCACTGAGCAGGCGCCGGTGAACGGCGAGCCCGCCGGCGGCGCCCCGGCGCGGGTCGACGATTTCGGGACCGACGAGGTGCCGTTCTAAAGAGCCTATTGCAGAAACTGTAAATCCTGTGGGGTTAACACCCTGCGGGCTTTACTTTTTTAGCGATTTCTTATATTGACAATTTTTAGCCCGCGAATCGAGGTTAGCGGGAACAACACATGAGCGTAAACTTTGATGGCCGAGACGGTCCGCAGAATCAAGCTTCCCGACGGCGAGACGCTCCCCGCCCTGGTCGAGCCCGGCGCGGCGCCGG
>MKWU01003890.1_pt1 | contig 18667 bp, 16 predicted proteins | sample 809101 | NCBI WGS metagenome assembly MKWU01 (sample SAMN05860141, study PRJNA318959) | sponge metagenome | host: Aplysina aerophoba | place: Slovenia: Piran, Adriatic Sea, Gulf of Piran | collected 2013-05-07
CCGGTCAATGCACTCGATAGCCAATGTCACCTGGTCTTGTAGCAGATTACCGACGGTTTGCGTTATCATAGTCTTCGCTCCGGTTGCCATGAGGGCGCAAGCCCTCCCCACCGCCTGCGCGGTTATAACCGTAGTCTACCCGACTTCGGAGGACAGCCGGAGCCCTTTCATGTCTCGTCGGTATGAGGCGAAGCTTCGCTAGAATTCGTTACCAATCATTTCAATATCAATCCCCAACCCAGACTCTCACTCATCGTTGAGGGAGAAAGCGAGGAGGCAGCCATAAGGCAGATTTTTGAGGAGTATTACGGCATTCATCCTGGAATTATTGGTATTGAGATTATTGTATTAGGAGGAGTCGATGTTGCTACAGGTAATAAAGAAGATCGTTTTCGAGCGATTTTAAGACTGATCGATTATCTGCACCACCACCAGACTTTCACATTCCTTGTCCTCGACAAAGAAAACTATGCGACCAAGCTCAAGGAGGAGGCCGAGAAAGCGAAATCAATTCACAGTGATCGACGATATGTGACCCGGCCGGAATACATTCGAATATGGAAAGATTCATTCGAGTTTGATAATTTTTCCTGCACTGAAATTGCCAATGCTCTGAATGAGTTAGCCCAGGGCTATGCGACATTTACAAATAAGGAAGTGTCAGGTGTTAAAAAGCAAAACAATCCAGGCTCCGAACTCAAAAAGCTCTACAATAAAAAAACCGACTATGATCTCAATAAAATTAAATTAAGCAAGATTCTCGTCAAGAGTATGATGTCGCCGAATACCAAACGTAAGATCGAGAGCCGGTCAATCATCAAAACCCTGAACCGTGTTGAGATCCTTGCTGCTCGCAACCACTTGCCCACGACGCATGGATTATGGGAAATCAATCAAGCTTCGAAATACCTCGGCAAAAAGCGCAAACCGCAGATAAGGAAAAATGGCAAAACGAAGCTCTCCTGACAAAGAAATTCAGACTAACGGCCATCCAATAGTCTTCGACTTCTCTATACTGCTACTACGGTTTCAGTATCACCAGCAGCCAAGGCGTTCATGTATGCCAGGACAAGCTCTTTAGTGCGATAACGACCATACTTCGCTTCATCTTCCCTGCGAACGATGGGAAAAGTATCCAGTACGTAACTCGCATCTTCCCTCGTCAGGCCATACAGGTGGAAATACAGCGCGTCAAGGCGGGCGCGCAGGTGGCGGCGTTCCTCTTCGTCCCACCTGTACGGCTGGCCGTCGTAGCCGAGGTCGCGGGCAAAAGACTCCATGTCGTAGGCGGTGTAGGTAAGGCGGAGCACGTGGTCGCGGACAAGTTCGCGGGCAGTCGTGTAGCCGAAGCGTTGGTTGTACCCGTCAAACGTGATGACGGGAAGCTGTTCGACGATGAAAAGATTCAAGGTCTGGCCTTGGAGTTTCTGACGCGCAACAAAATCGAACGGCATTGCATTGAAGTTGGCCGCCAGTAACCATTCATTGCGGTCTGTCGTTTCCGGTAAGAGGAGCGGTACTTTGTTACCGAAGCCAACCGTTGGTAAAAGCGCCGCGATGAATGTTCTGACGTTCGTAGATGCTGTAATTTCCTTGAAGCCAAGAACCCAGGTTGACCGCAAAGACCAGCCGCATCTTGATGCTGGCACCCAGAATTGTGGGGTGGGTAACCAACCCGGATTGAGGTGATCTTCCAGGGTGGCATTTCGCGGTTGTGCCGGGCGGTTCACGTTGGCAGGGTTGACCACCACGCTAGCGGCGCGGTGGTCGAATGCCTGCATCATCTTACCCTCGTAGAGAGGTACCCACTCTCCCTGGGGACTGTTAAACCGGTTAGATCTGACCGGGTATGCGCTCTCTTGTTCCTCAAGCTCTGGACGCGTGCGAAACAGGTGGGAGTCGTTGGTCATATGAAACATAGTCATATACTTAACAGGCCATGCCTTGACTTCCTGGCCTGATGACCCGTTAACCAGCACCGGATGTCGCTCATAGATACGGCGTGTGATCTCGGCGTCGCGGCGTGTGCGGAAGACCGGCGCCGTGCCGGTGTTAGGGTTCACACGGGTAAAATCATCAGGCGACAGAGGGAAGCAGCGATCAGGGTCATTTATTCTGCCACTGACGTCAAGAAAAAAGCCGCAGCGGGTTTCTATGAAAGCTCGCTCATCACCGCCGAATATCAGGGCGCAGAATTTGAAGCGTGAATCCACGTCCGGGAAAAACGGAGGCAGATTGCTTGCGAAACGACGATTCTCGAAGTCGAACAAGCCGGCTACTCGACCATTCGTAGAAACAGACCTGAAGAAGCGCGCCGCGGTCTTATCGGCATAAATCCCGGACGGGGTGAGTAATCCAACCAGGCCATCGGGCTTGACCAGGCCCATCGCCTTTTCGACAAACAGTGAGTAGAGGTTAATATCTCCCCCTCCAAGCAAGGGGTAGTGGCTGGACTTCCTGATCATTTCGCCCAAACCGTCAGCGCGGATTTTGGCATCATCGAACTCCCCTGCCAGCGGGTCACTCCGTTCGCGTAACTGCTTTATTGCCTCTTTCCGTTGAGCGGCGGTCGGGAGCAAGGCCACTGCCGGGGCGCGCGTTGCGAACCACTCTACTTCTTGCAGTTTAATCCGGTCCCAGGGTGGATTCCCGATTATGGCATCGAAGCCGCCTTCCGGACGTTGTGCCTGCCAGTGCCGCCAGACGCCGGGAAAGGCTACATGCCAATGCAAGAAACCCTCGCGCTTAGCTACCGAAATTGCTTCACTCCACAACACCCCGAAGGGGGATTTTCCCTGGCCACTAGCGGGGCCTCTGGAGAGCAATTGATAGGCATCATCAGGGCTGGCTTCCAGCGCCTCGGTCAGAGGAGTTGCAAACGAGTCCCGCTGTGACTTGTTCATGCCCGCCGTCAGCCAACGCAAACCACATACGAAATCAAGGAAGCCGCGCAGGACGGCCGTGGTGTCCTCAACGCCACGGAACAAGTCTACCGATTCCTGCACCTCCGATATGTCGGTATCGGACATCTCTTCAATAAGTTGCATGCCGGCGGCCGCGTTTTCTGCGCCCTGGATGGCGCTGGAGACAAACAGGCTGCCAAGCCGGTCCATTTCCGCACTAGCGTCTTTTACCTGGAGACCGAGCAACGAGTCACCACAACGCAGGTGGTGATCGAGGAACGACAACGGCGCACCGACAGTGAAGCTGTGCAACCATAAAGATACTTTCGCCAGTTCCACAGTCAGGGAGTTCTTGTCCACACCGTAGATGCAGCGTTTCAATACCATGCGGCGGATAATGGCCTGGTCGGTAAATTGCGCTTTGTCGATCACCCAACCGGACTCGTCGGCCCGTTTCAATATATCCTTTCGGATCGCATCTATTCGATCAACTAACGGCGATACGTACTCACCGTTAAGCCATTCAGGCACTACAGGTACGTATTCAATAAGTTCAGAGATATAGTCAGACAGGAAATCTATAGCAGTGACGAGAAAGTGACCGCTACCCATGGCGGGGTCCAGAACTTTAAGGTTTAAGACCGCTACTGCCGGATCCAGTCTCGCTAGTTCGGTACGTCGTTCAGATTTAGGACGACTATCACTCTTGAGAGCTTCTGCCTTCTCCTCAAATGATTGCAGGCGCTCTTCTGCTAGTGGTTTGAGTGTCTGCTCAACAATCAGGTCGACCAGTTCCTGCGGCGTGTAAAAGCTGCCGCTGTCCTTGCGCACGTAAGGATTGGGACGCACTGACACGCTGCCATCTGCTGCTCGTACCGGTTCACGTTCCAGCAACCTTTCATAGAGTGAGCCTAATTGTTGTACTGACATATCCCGATAATTAACGAAGCGGTGTTTACCGTCGCTTTCAGCATGGCTCAGATCATGGATAATTTCTGCGACTACCGCGTCCGACAAACGTATATTTTCAAGGAGTGGAGCGGCTGTGGACGCGAACAAACCACCGTTGTAAGGAGGCAAGCCTATTGACGCGTCACCTTTGTCAACAAGTCTGAAAAGCTCCAACAAGCGATTGTAGTAGTTAGCTGCCGTCCCTGAAAAAACATCATTCTGCGATTTCCGTTGGGCAATGTCGTCACGAACACGCTTGCGCAGGCCGTAATCGTCATATCGAAGGTCATTAACGGGTAGCAGACCGCGGTCCTCGGCATACAGGATGAACAACAACCTGTACAGGAAGATCAACGCGGTGGCGCGAACCTCTGGCAGGCTTGCTCCGGCAGTGTCTGCAAGCGCTTCAATGACCTTGGGAAACACACGGTCAAAAACCACACTGGAAAGGTCTTGGGTAACCTTTTCTTCGTAGCGCCGGCCTTCCGCGAGTGCAGTTTCAAGAAAAGTAATCGTTGCGCCCTGACGAAGTACAAATGCATCGCGGCGAAATAAGAGGAAAAACGTTCTCAACCCGTCTTCATTATCTTCATTCAGGAAACCCTGGAGGTCGATTTCGAAGAAGCCGGTAGCGCGAGGCCGAGCACGCTGGTCATAAAGCCGCCAAATATTACCGTTAGTCAGAATGCCCCAGCGAATGTTTCCCTCTGAAACAATATCGGCGGTTGAGAGGTAGCGTAGTATTTGCCCGTGAGGTGTACCCTCGTGTATCTTGTCGCCTTCTTCCCGGCTATCGAGAAACCGGGCGAAACGCTTGCTCTCCTGCACTACCAGCGCATCCCTATAACGCTCTTTCGAATTAGTACGGGAAATAGCCCGTTTCATAGCCTCGGCATCAGCAAACAGCAGATGGTCAGGGATATCTTCTTTGCGAGCTGATCCCTGTTGCGGCAGGTAATCGGTCCATCCCAGCATCTCAAACACAGGGCAAATAAGTTCCTTTTCCGTTACCGCTTCATTAGGATTGCTGAAATGGCTGAAATAATCGAAACAGTTGGTAATATTATGGATAAATTCTGTAAACACTACCGCGTTTTTCACAGATTCACGCCATTCCGGGGTCTCCCGTATGCCATCCGTTAAAAAATATTGTTTGAAGAGTTGTCCGGTCATATCAGTCACATTCTAACCTGTCTTCCATAGTCGTGGATCAATACGCGCCGGCAGCGGATCGTGCACTACGATCAAGGAGAAATCGGCATGCTCCTGGTTGAAAAGCAGGTTGGATTCAACAGGGGACACTGTGGAAGGCACCCATAACAGCGCGGTTTCACCTCGGTCATACCAATCATCTCCAATAGCGCGGTATTCCGAATAATCGTTCAGCGCTGACATTGGCAAATGCGAGTGGTCAAGCTTTTCCCGTTTGACGCTGCCCGGAATGTCCACCGTAACAGTGACGAGCGTGGGTGGTAGCGCGCTGGTTTGCCAGTGGACAAGGTTTTCCAGGACCGCGAGCGCGCAGGTTTCGGCGGCATGCACTACCCAGCGTCCAGGACCGATCCAGCGACTGCCGTACCGGTGCGTACCCGAGCCGTCAAACGGTGGATATCTCGAGCTGACGATGCGATAGGCGCGCGTAACAGAATTATCAGGCCGGGAGGCCATGCAGGCCGCGCTCGATGATTTCCTCGACCTCGCGGCCGCCGATTTCAGTCAGTGCTACGTCAAACGGCGCCTGCCCATCAAGTTCCGGATGAGCATTCATCATAAAGCGTGTGGCAGACACCTGATCATCAAATGCGGATAGCGCCAGGGCGTATAAGCGCGCCATCCTCTCTGTGGTCTCACTCACCTGCAGGTTAAAACGATCCACCCGCTGATAGGTGGCGCGCGGCACAATCTTGTTTCGCAGTTTGACTGCCATAGCGCGGTACGGAGTCGCGCTAATCCGGGCGATAAAGGTGTCCAGGGCGATTTTCGGCAGGCCTTCCCGTACGATGTCGTCCAGTTCACGCATACTCCTCACACGACTGCCGAGTACCTGTCGCCCACCCAACACTTCTGCAATTTGTTCTGCTGGAATACTCATGTGAGACAATTCTACGCCTCATATAGAACATTGTCAATCCGATGTTGTCGCGTTACTGCTCCTGCCGGACATCCCTGAACGTTTCCTTCCCCTTCCACTCGCACAACGCCTGGATAACACACTCGCCACACTTCGGTTTGCGCGCCATGCAGGTATAGCGGCCGTGCAGGATCAGCCAGTGGTGGGCGTCTTTCCTGTACTCATCAGGGACGAATTTCAACAGCTTCTGTTCGACTTCCAGGACGTTTTTGCCCGGCGCCAGGCCGGTGCGGTTGGATACGCGGAATATGTGGGTATCCACGGCGATGGTGGGATGGCCGAACGCGGTATTGAGGATGACGTTCGCCGTTTTCCTGCCGACGCCCGGCAGTTTTTCCAGGGCTTCCCGGCTTTCGGGGACCCGGCCGGCATGGGTCCCGGCCAGGATGTGGCAGGTCTTGATGATGTTTTCGGCCTTGGTATTGTACAGGCCGATGGATTTGATATAACGCTTCAATCCCTGCGCGCCCAGCCCGATGAGCTGTTCCGGCGTATTGGCCACTTTGAACAGGTCTTTTGTCGCCTTGTTGACACTGACGTCCGTAGCCTGCGCCGACAGGATCACGGATACCAGCAACTCGAAGGGGCTGGAATAGTGAAGCTCCGTGGTGGGCGCAGGGTTGTGCTGCCTTAACAGCGAAAAGATCTCTGTGCGCCTGGCCTTGTTCAATCGTACGGCGCCAATCAGGAGGAGCGCAGGCTCCCCGGGTTCGAAAGCGACAAGGCAGCCAGCAGCAGGCCGAAAACGATGAAGGCGCCGGCGCTGGTAGCGAACAGGTGCAGGCCCGAAGAAAATATGTAGAAGGGCTGCAGGGTATCCAGGCCGTGCACATGGGACAGCAGGTGGATATCCGTCAGTACCCCGCCCCGGGCCGCAAGTTCACGCAACAGGCCTGTTACAGTGAGCAAGGCGCTGCCGGTCAAGGCTGATTTCATGCCGGTGCGCGCATTCTCCGCAAAATCCTTGCGCCGCGGGAAGGCTTCAAGATGAATCAGCAGTGCGGTGTTCATGGCCAGCAGGTACAGGTAAATTCCCAGTTCACTCCTGAGCGCATAGAACCCGGCCTGCAGCAGCAAATCGATGATAGAGACCCAGGCCGTGGCTACCAGCAACAGGTAAACGGGTTTGAACCTGGCCGGAATAAAGCGGCCGGTAGAGGACACGGTCGCGCCGGTGAGAATCAACACCGCCAGGTAAGCAACAGCTATCGACAGGCCGCTGAGCAACGTCGTACAAACCGCCAGCAAGGGCGTCAGCCCGGCCAGGCTGAGCGTGACCGGTTCCACGGATTTGGATAAATCGGGATAAGACATGCTATTGCATACCTGTCTCTGACGTATCGAATTCAATTTCCATGCTCATCAGGTTGCTCTTGACCAGTTCCAGCCGGTCCTGCGCGCTGTCTGTTTCCAGGATTTCCTGCTTGATGCCGTTGTCAAACGGCAAAAATTCAGCGAGCCGGTAACTGAGCAGCGCCGGGCTGACAGTTTCGTGGTCTTCATGCGCGTAAAAGGTTTCGTAGTTTTCGACGATATGCAGGTAGAGTTCCTTGAGCAACGGGTACTCCTCCGGACTTGCTCCAGCTTCGTCCGGGGAGATCCAGTCGATTTCACCGGTGAGCAGATTATTGCGCCTGACAGCCGTCTGCAAAACCCTGAAGCGGCTTTTCCCCTGTAAGGTAATGGTCAACAGGCCGTCCGGCTGGCGGGAGAAATCAATAATCTCCGCGTAGGTGCCCGTCTCGAAACAGGTAGCCGCGGGTCCGGTTTCCGCTCCCTGTTTTATCAGGCAGACCCCAAATCCGCTCTCCGATTTCATGCAGTCGCTGACCATGTCCAGGTAGCGCGGTTCGAATATGCGCAGGGGCAGACGCCCGTGCGGGTACAAAACCGTATGCAGCGGAAACAGCGGGATGCTACTCATCAGTTTGACAATCTCTCGATAAAACGCCGGTAAATATTTTCAAACCCGCCGTTGCTCATTATCAGGACATGGTCGTGGCGCATCCTGATTTGAGCCAGGTGGCCGATAATGTCCGCTACGCCGGGAAATATGCGCAACCTCTCGCCCAGGCCATTGAGACTCCCACGGAGGTCCCAGCCGAGACCCGGAGGCTCATGCACGCAGACCAGGTCCGCGTCGCCCAGGGCGCCGGCCAGGGTATGTTTATGTATTCCTGCTTTCATCGTATTTGACCGCAATTCCAGCACGGCAATCAGGCGCTCCTCCCCGATGCGGCTCCGCAACGCCTGTACTGCGCTTTTTATGGCCGTCGGATGATGGGCAAAATCATCATAAACCGAAACTCCATCGACTGAAGCCAGCAGTTGCAAGCGCCGTTTTACGCTTGCAAATCCCGACAGGCTCGCGCAGGCCTGCTGCGGGGCAACACCTGCCTGCTGTGCCGCTACCAGCGCCGCCAGGGCGTTTTGCGCGTTATGTTCGCCAAATAAGGGCCAGTTTACAACCCCCACTGTCTGTCCTGCATGGATTACCTCGAATTCGGAATAGTCCCGGTTCAACGGCGCGCTGTGCCAGTCCGAGGAAACATTACCAAAGCGGGTCAATGGTGACCAGTATCCCATTTCCAGCACCGCGTCGATTTGCGGGCTTGCTGCCCTTGCGATAATCCGGCCGTTGCCGGGGACGGTCCGGACCAGGTGGTGGAACTGCCTGTTAATCGCTGCGACATCGGGAAAAATATCCGCGTGGTCATATTCTATATTGCTGATGATTAACACGTCAGGATGGTAGTGGACAAATTTCGAACGCTTGTCAAAAAAAGCCGTGTCGTATTCATCGGCCTCGACCACGAACAGGTCCGGTCCGCCGATTGCCGCAGAGCAGCCGAAATTTTCCGGCACCCCGCCGATCAGGAAGCCGGGATTCCGTCCTGCTTCATGCAGGATCCAGGCGAGAATGCTTGCAGTGGTGGTTTTACCGTGCGTGCCGGAGACGGCAAATACCCGGCGTCCCGGCAACACATTTTCGGCCAGCCATTGCGGTCCTGATATGTAGGGTATCTTCTCCGACAGGACGTGCTCAACGCTGCTGTTGCCGCGGGACAGGGCATTGCCGACGATGACCAGGTCCGGCCGCGGGTCGAGCCGGCCGGGTTCATAACCCTGCCCGACCGCTATGCCCAGTCGCGCCAGTTCCTCACTCATGGGCGGATAGACATTCTGGTCGCTGCCGGCAACCTGGTGACCGAGTTGCTGCGCCAGGCGGGCGATACCGCCCATAAAAGTACCGCAGATCCCAAGTATGTGAAGCTTCATGAATCCGGGTATACGAGGGTTAGTTCGATGAAAACTCCTATAAGCAGGTATATCATTGAGACAAATACGCCCATGGCGAATGGAGACGACAGCGCGTGTCGGAAAATATGTCCCAGCACGACCACGTACCAGATAAGCACCAGGTAAAGCAGGACGGACAGGGCTTGTTGCATGGCCGTCATTGCATCCGGTCCGGACAGGGATATAACGGCCGGCATGAGCAGCAAGGCAAATACTACGCCTGTTCCCGCCAGCGCCGTCACGGTCTGGGTCCACCTGCCTGCTTTACGGCACAACAACAGCAGCACAAGAGTGAATACCAGCAGGAACACGGTATCGGTGAGGGCTGCCGTCAGCGCACTCGTTATGTTCTCGTCCAGCTTTGCCAGCAGTAAATCCAGCAGGAAATAAATCGCGATGGTCAGCAGCAGCAGCTCCCTGGATGCGGGCAGGTCCTGCGGCCGGCGCTTCAGCAGGCACATTTTACAAAAGGCCCCGGCGAGTATGATAGCATCCCTATACATGGCGACAGTTTATATGAAATCTGAGGGAGTCGTATTGAAACAGTCCCGGACAGGGGAATTCTGTAACCAGCGAGCCCGATACATATATTTTATCTATTAATATCATTAAATAATAAAATTATCTTAATCATATACAGTGCGTTATGCTCTCTCTGACAAGCACCCAGACGTTACCTGAAAGGAGGATAACATGCAGATAGATATTGGTATTTCCGAACACCACAGACACCAGATTGCCGAAGGTTTGTCGAGACTGCTCGCCGACAGCTATACGCTGTATCTCAAGACACACAATTTTCACTGGAATGTGACCGGCCCGATGTTCTCTACCCTGCATACCCTGTTCGAACAGCACTACACGGAACTGGCAACGGCAGTGGATGAAATCGCAGAGCGTATCAGGGCGCTGGGAGTTGCCGCACCCGGGTCCTACCAGCAATTCAGCCGGTTGTCCTCGATCCCGGAGGAAACCGGGGTGCCCGGCGCACAGGAGATGATACGGCAACTGGTGCAGGGACAGGAGGCCGTTGTCAAGACCGCCAGGAGTATTTTCCCGGTAGTGGAAAGCGCCAATGATGAACCCTCGGCGGACCTGTTGACACAGCGTATGCAAATCCACGAGAAAAATGCCTGGATGTTGCGCAGTTTGCTGGAGTCAAGCTGATATGAAGGGCTTGCTGCCGTACGCCGCGCAAACGGGGACGGAATTCAATTCCGTCCCCCTGTTACAACGGTTGAAGACCTGCGGGCTGGTGATATGCCTGTATTTTGCCGGCGTCACGGCATTCGCCGAAACCCCGCTGAAGAATTCGCTGGACACTGCGGACATGAGATTGATGGCCGAGACAAACCTGGCATATTCGGGTTGCCTGCAGGAGCAGGCGCAGGAATATATGGCATCCAGCCCCGATGTCCGCGTCATTGCGGGCAACGCGGCTGAAGCCTGTAACCCGATCCTGGCCGAACTGGAAAGCACCCTGACGGACAGGGGGATCAACCCTGCTTACTTCACGGGAGCGGTGTTAAGGATTAAAAACCGGGCTATCCGGCGCGTATTGCCGTTGCTGATGATGGAGAAATCGAACCAGTCTCCCTGAGTTATCAGGAAGCCTTCATCAGCGGTTCCAGCTCCGTCAGCGCCCTTTTGTAGACATCTCTTTTAAAAAACACGACGTTTTCGGCGGGCTCGGAAAAGTCAACCCAGCGCCAGTGGTCAAATTCCGGGCGCCGGCTTGAAGCCAGGTCGACATGGCTTTCATCGCCGGTCAGTTTAAGCAGGTACCAGCGTTGTTTCTGGCCGATGCAGAGCGGCCTGACGTGGCGCCGGATATATTTCTTCGGCAGCTTGTACCGTAACCAGTTACGCGTCGCGCCGACCACTTTCACATGCTCCGGTAACAAGCCGACCTCCTCGTGCAGTTCCCGGAACATGGCAGCCTCGACCGACTCGTCCGGCCTGACGCCGCCCTGGGGAAACTGCCAGGCATCCATACCCACCCGCTTTGCCCAGAACAGGCGGTGCTCATCGTTGAACAGCACGATCGCCACGTTGGCGCGGAAACCGTCTGCATCAATTGTTGAACGTAGTCTGGCCATATGATCGGTAATACCTGCGTAAACAAAAAAAGAACCCCTGAGATTAGTTCCGCAGAGGTTCCTCATTATTTTTAACACAGATTGCCCGGAGCGGCAAGGAGAGGGATTGATATTTGCTGTGTAAATTCGGGGACAGAATTAATTCTGTCCCCAGCAAGCTGAGTTACATGCTGTCGGGGTGTGCAGAGATCTGATCATGAGAGTTTGGGGTCAGAGTAAAAATTCAGCCAGTTTGACAAGTATTGCCCGTCATCTCCTTGTGAATTTTTACTCTGACCCCAAATATTTTCGTTAAAACAGGTGTTTAATCGCGTCTCTCTCCTGCTCCAGTTCCGCCAGCGTTGCAGCCATCCTTGCCTTGCTGAAGTCATTGATATCCAGCCCCCGGACTATCTCGTAACCAGCGCCGGCGCAGGTAACGGGAAAGGAATAAACAAGGCCCTCCGGAATGCCGTAGGACCCATCGGTGGCGACTGCCATGCTGGTCCAGTCATTTTCGGGGGTGCCGGATACCCAGTCACGGCCGTGGTCCAGGATGGCGTTCGCGGCAGACGCAGCGCTGGATGCGCCGCGGGCCTTGATGATCCCGGCGCCGCGTTTTGCCACACCGGGGATATAGTCGTTTTCGTACCAGTCCTGTTCTACCAGGTCCATTGCCGGCTTTCCATCTGCCAGCGCATGGTGCAGGTCCGGGTATTGCGTGGTTGAATGGTTCCCCCAGACGGTCAGTTTACGGATGACGTCCACCGGGCGCCGGACCTTTGCCGCCAGCATTGCCAATGCCCTGTTATGGTCAAGCCGCATCATCGCCATGAACTGGCGCGGGTCCAGATCGGGTGCATTTTTCATGGTGATCAAGGCATTCGTATTGGCCGGGTTACCGATGACGAGAACCTTTACGTCACGGCTTGCATGCCCGTTCAATGCCCGCCCCTGAACGTCAAAAATCTCGGCATTGCTCAACAGCAGGTCTGCACGCTCCATCCCCGGTCCGCGCGGTCTTGCCCCGACCAGGAACGCAAAGTCCGCGTCCCTGAACGCAACCTCGGCGTCAGCGGTGGTTACCACCCCGGCCAGCGACGGAAACGCACAGTCATCCAGTTCCATCACCACACCGTCCAGCGCCGGCAACGCGGGGGGGATTTCAAGCAGTTGTAATATCACAGGTTGGTCCCTGCCCAGGAATTCCCCGGCGGCAATCCGGAACAGCAGGGCATAACCTATTTGGCCGGCCGCGCCGGTGACGGCAACGCGTACCGGGGGTTTCATGCTCATCGCTCCCCCATGGGTACGTAATCGCGGGATTGTTCGCCGATATACAACTGGCGCGGGCGGCCGATCCGGAAGTCCTTGTCCTCCATCAATTCCATCCACTGGGCAATCCAGCCGGCGCTGCGCGCCAGGGCGAACATCACCGTGAACATGGACGCTGGAATTCGCAATGCCTGGTAGATCAGGCCGGAATAAAAATCAACGTTGGGGTATAACTTGCGCTTGATGAAATATTCATCCTCCAGGGCTATCCGCTCCAGTTCCATGGCTATTTCAAACAAGGGCTGGTTCAAATTCATTTCCGCCAACAGGGCATGGCATGCTTCGCGGATGATTTTCGCCCGGGGGTCATATTTCTTGTAGACACGATGGCCGAAACCCATCAGGCGGAACGAATCTTTCCTGTCTTTTGCCCGGTCGACGTATTTCCTGACATTGGCGGGAGTGCCGATTTCCTCCAGCATGCGTATTACCGCTTCGTTGGCGCCGCCATGGGACTTGCCCCACAGGGTGGTAATGCCCGCTGCAACACAGGCAAACGGGTTGGCCTCCGAGCTGCCGGCCAGGCGCACGGTCGAGGTGCTGGCGTTCTGTTCGTGGTCGGCGTGCAGGATGAACAGGAGATCCAGGGCGCGTACGGCAACCGCTGACGGCTCGTAATCCTCCGTAGGCCATGAAAACGTCATATACATGAAATTTTCAACGTAGCTGCGCGAATTATCGGGATAGACAAACGGCAGGCCGGAGGCGTAACGGTAGCATTTGGACGCCACGTTGGGCATCTTGGCGACGACGCGCCTTGCCGTGATAAGACGGTTGGCGGGGTCCTTGATATCGGTGCGATCATGGTAGTACGACGCGATGGCGCTGCTCACACCCGCCATTATCGACATGGGGTGCGCATCATAGCGATAGGCTGAGTAAAACCGGGATATGTGTTCGTGGGTCATCATGTGCATTTTTATGGAATGGTCCCACTCGTCCATCTGTTGCCGGGTCGGCAGTTCACCGTGAATTAACAGGTAGACGACTTCCAGGAAAGTACTGTTCTGCGCCAGTTGTTCTATCGGGTAGCCGCGGTGCAACAGGATCCCTTTCTCGCCGTCCAGGTAGGTAATCGCGCTGCGGCAACTGGCCGTTGTGGCGTAACCCGGATCAAAGGTAAACATACCCAGTTCCTTGTACAGGGACTTGGTATTGATAACCGGAGGGCCGTAAGTGCCCTCGGAGACCGGACATTCGAGTTGTTTGCCGGTTTTATTATCGGTAATTGTGACAGTACGCGCCATGAAATCGTCTCCTCTTCCCAAGGGAAATTTCAGCTTTTTTTATTTTTGTGTTTGTAGCATACATCTATGAGATCATACCGCAAGTGAAACTATTGGCGTCCACCCTGGGTCAAAAATCATACATGCGACAAAACATCTTATAGTTTAATGCGTTACAGAAGTAGTCAAGGAAAATTTCAGGAAATTGTCATATAATAGCGCCAGATTCGATGTATCAGAGTGAAAAATCGCGCTTAACACCCGGAAACACCGGACAAAATTCCTGCAGAAACGTGGAAAGATAATGAGCACGCCCGAACCGTCCCATCTTTACAGCGGCAACACCGCGTTTATCGAAGAATTATACGAACGGTACCTGGAAAATCCCGCCGGCGTGGCGGATGAATGGCGGCGTTATTTCGATGCCCTGCAACGGGAACCCGCACAGGCCGACAGCGGCGCCGGCGCGCAGGCGCCGGAACCTGTGCGCGCGGCGAAAGTCGAACAGGTCCCGGCCTCGGAACCTGCGGTCGCCGTCAACACGGATAACAAAAAACAGGCCTCGGTATTGCAATTAATCAATGCCCATCGGTTCCGCGGCCACCAGCAGGCGGACCTGGATCCCCTGAAGCAGTACGAGCGGCCGGAAGTCCCGGAACTGGACCCCTCGTATTACAACTTCTCGGAAGAAGACCTGACGCGAATTTTCAATACAGGTTCCCTGTTTGCGCCGGATGAGCTGACGCTGGCTGAAATCTTCTATATCGTCAAGAGCACTTATTGCCGCACCATCGGCGCCGAGTACATGCACATCAACGAGACGGAACATAAACGCTGGATCCAGCGCAGGCTGGAAGAATCCGAAGGGCATCACCGGTTCTCCCCGGAAAAGAGGAAACGCGTTCTGGAACGCGTCATAGCCGCGAATGCCCTGGAAGAACACCTGCACAGGAAGTACGTGGGGCAGAAACGCTTCTCGCTGGAAGGCGGTGAATCCCTGATCCCGTTGCTGGATGAAATCGTACAGGCAGGAGGGGAAGCCGGTGTGCGCGAGGCGGTAATCGGCATGGCCCACCGCGGCAGGCTCAACGTCCTGATCAACATCATCGGCAAGCTGCCCGGGGAACTGTTCGATGAATTCGAAGGGATCCACAACCAGCCACAGGACGTCGAATCCAGCAGTTCGGGTGATGTCAAATACCACCTGGGTTATTCCTCGGATATCCAGACACCCGGAGGCGTCATTCACCTGACCCTGTCGTTCAATCCCTCCCATCTCGAGATCATCGACCCCGTGGTGGAAGGTTCGGTGCGGGCGCGCCAGGACCGGCGTAACGATAAATCCCGCTCCCAGGTATTGCCGATAATCATCCACGGTGACGCTGCATTCGCCGGTCAGGGCGTGGTGATGGAGACCTTCAACCTGTCCCAGACCCGCGGCTACAGCACCGGCGGCACCGTCCATATCATAGTCAACAACCAGATTGGCTTTACCACCAGTGACCCGTTGGACTCACGCTCGACCCTGTACTGCACGGACGTCGCCAAGATGGTGCAGGCGCCGATCTTTCACGTCAACGGCGACGACCCGGACGCGGTCGTGTACGTGGCGAAACTGGCCCTGGATTACCGCATGAAATTCAAGAAGGACGTGGTCATCGACATGGTGTGCTACCGCAGGCACGGCCACAGCGAAGCCGACGAGCCGGCTGCTACCCAGCCTATCATGTACCGGAAGATCAGGCAGCACAGGAATATCAGGGAGATACACTCCGAGCGCCTGGTACGGGAAAATGTAGTCACGCGTGATGAAGTCCGGAAAATTCACGAATCCTACGTTGAAGCGCTGGAATCCAACAGGATCGTGGCAGGCGCAAGGACAAGCAATGCCGATTTCAGGTTTTTAATCAACTATGAACCGTACAAGAGAACGCCGTGGGATATGTGGGTCGAAACAGCCGTCAGCACGCAGGCGGTATCCAGCTTGACGGAACGCTTCACTGCCGTGCCGGAGCATTTCAACCTGCACCCGACAGTGGCAAAGATCATCGAGAACCGCAAAAAAATGGGCTCCGGCGAGCTGGATATGGACTGGGGCTATGCCGAAACCCTGGCCTATGCAACCCTGCTTGACGCCGGTTTCCCGGTGCGTATTTCCGGCCAGGACAGCGGCCGCGGGACCTTCTTCCACCGTCATGCCGTAATCCACAACCAGGATGACGGTGATACGTACCTGCCGCTGCAACACCTCAAGGAGGGGCAGCCCTCATTCCTGGCCATCAACTCGACACTCTCCGAGGAAGCCGTGCTGGCTTTTGACTACGGCTACGCCAGCTCCGAGCCCAATGCCCTGGTGCTCTGGGAAGCCCAGTTCGGCGATTTCGCCAACGGCGCACAGGTTGTTTTCGACCAGTTCATCAGTTCGTGCGAGGCGAAATGGGGACGGTTCTGCGGACTCACGGTGTTTTTACCCCACGGCTACGACGGCCAGGGGCCGGAACATTCATCCGCCCGGCTGGAGCGTTTTTTACAGCTCAGCGCCCGGGAAAACATGCAGGTCTGCCAGCCCAGCACACCGGCACAGATGTTCCACCTGTTGCGGCGGCAGGTTATCAGGCCTTATCGAAAACCGCTGATAGTCATGAGTCCGAAAAGCCTGCTGAGGCATAAACTGTCCACATCGACCCTGGACAAGGTCACCAGTGGCGGATTTAACCTGGTGATCGATGAAATTGACGAGAATATAGTAAAAGAAGAGGTAACACGCCTGTTGATATGCAGCGGGAAGGTGTACTACGACCTGCTGGAAGCACGGCGCGGCAACGAGGTCGGCAGCATCGCCGTTATTCGCCTGGAACAGATATTTCCGTTTCCGCAAACGGAGATGAGACGCGTGATCGATTCATACCCGAACGCAAAAGAAGTAGTATGGGTACAGGAGGAACCCAAGAATCAAGGGGGCTGGTATTACATGCAGTCCAGGGGGACAATGATTGGATGCCTGAGCAAACAGCATGTGTTCGGTTACGCCGGCCGCACCTATTCACCCTCCCCTGCAGTGGGTTCCCTGAGCCTGCACCTGGCGCAACAGAAGAAGCTGGTTGACGACGCCCTGCAACTGGAAAAACTGGAGGTGACCACACACATGCAGAAGACTCGAGGGATCCGCTGAAGGGCAACACCCCATGCATAACCCGGCAATCACAGGAGAGCGTTGTGTTAATTGAAGTAAGAGTACCGGTACTGGCCGAATCCGTTGCGGAGGCAACGCTGATGGACTGGCACAAACAGCCGGGAGACCCGGTCAGGTTCGGTGACGCGCTGATTGACGTGGAGACCGACAAGGTTACCCTGGAAGTGGTGGCCCCGGAGGATGGGACGCTTGTCAGCATCCTGAAAAACGGCGGCGAAGATGTGGGCAGCAACGAACTGATCGCACAAATCGATACCGAGGCACAGGCTGCCGTAACAGAAACTACGGACAACAGCGATGCTGGTGCTGCCGAGCCCGAAGCCCCGGCAGATGAGACAGCCGGTGAGGCAACACCAGAGCCGGAACCCGAAGCGGAACCCGAAGCACGACTTGAAGCGGAACCTGCCGGCGAAACCGGCCGGCAAGCGCCGCCTTCGGACCAGAAACCCAAATCAAGCCCTGCCGTCAGGAAACTGCTGGCCGAGCACGGACTGGAAGCCCACGAGATCCCGGCAAGCGGGACAAGGTTGACGAAAAAAGATGTCCTGGATTACCTGTCAGACCGGGACGCCCCCGGGCGCGATACGCAAAACGGAAAACCGGCAGCCGGGACTACGGATGACGGGGTAACCGAAAGCACGGAGAAGGCAGACGGCGAGCAGGCACAGGCGCCGGAAACCAGGGTGCGTAAAACGGAACAGCAGGCGCCGGCGCCCGCCAGGGAGAAACAGAAACCCGCGGATGGGAAAAGTCCGGAAGGGGCAGACAACCGTGTTCCCATGAGCCGCCTGCGCAGGCGTGCGGCGCAACGCCTGCTGGCGGCGCAACATGAAAATGCCATCCTGACTACGTTCAATGAAGTAAACATGAAACCGGTAATGGATTTGCGCAGCCGTTACAAGGAGCGTTTTGAGGAAACCCACGCGGTTAAACTGGGGTTCATGTCGTTCTTCACCAAGGCGGCGGTTGAAGCCCTGAAAAAGTTTCCGGTGGTCAACGCCGCGGTGGATGGCGATGATATTATCTATCACAACTATTACGATATAGGAATCGCGGTCAGTTCCCCGCGCGGGCTGGTCGTACCGGTGATCCGTGCTGCAGACAAACTCAGTTTTGCCGAAATTGAGAAAACCATCAGCGACTACGGGCAAAAAGCCCGTGACGCAAAACTCACCCTGGAAGAGTTGACCGGCGGGACTTTCACGATAACCAATGGCGGCGTATTCGGTTCCCTGTTATCCACACCCATCCTCAACCCGCCACAAAGCGCCATCCTGGGAATGCACAAGATCGAGCAACGCCCCATTGCGGAGAACGGTGAAGTCGTGATCCGGCCCATGATGTACCTGGCCTTATCCTACGATCATCGCATAATCGATGGACGCGAGGCGGTATCTTTCCTGGTGGCGCTGAGAGAGGCGCTGGAAGACCCGTCACGGCTGCTGTTACAAATCTAGCGAAGCTTCGCCTCATACCGACGAGACATGAAAGGGCTCCGGCTGTCCTCCGAAGTCGGGTAGACTACGGTTATAACCGCGCAGGCGGTGGGG
>MKWU01003891.1_pt1 | contig 18666 bp, 15 predicted proteins | sample 809101 | NCBI WGS metagenome assembly MKWU01 (sample SAMN05860141, study PRJNA318959) | sponge metagenome | host: Aplysina aerophoba | place: Slovenia: Piran, Adriatic Sea, Gulf of Piran | collected 2013-05-07
CTTGTCATCCCGCTACCGGGTCGGAACGCCTGGTGGCCGCTCCCTGGCGGGTGGACGGCAGGCGCCCGCCATTCCGCAAACCCGCACCGATGCTCGACCGAGGAGCCGAGAGATGATCCGCATCATGGGCAAGACGCCGCATGCGACCACCCTGCGCGACCTGGTGACGATGCGGGCTGCGCTCGGCGACAAGCCGCTCCTCATCTGCCGGGACGAAACGCTTACCTATGCGGATGCGGACCGACTCTCGAACCGTGTGGCCAATGCCTTGCTGGAACGCGGCCTGGCCAAGGGCGATGTCGTGGCGACCTTCATGTACAACTCACTGGCGCAGGCGATCATCTGGTTCGCCTGCGCCAAGATCGGCGCGGTCTATGCAGCGCTCAATGTTTCCCTTGCCCGCGACGACCTTGCTTACAGCCTGAACGACACCGGCGCGAAATTGCTCGTTGCAGACGACGAGCTGGTGGATGTTTGCGAAGCGGCGGCAGGCAGTTTTTCGGCGCCCCCGCCGGTGCTGGTCCACGGCGCGCCGCGCGCTGGATATGGCGCGTGGGAGGAACTCCTGACGGGTTCGGAGGCGCTTCCCGAGGCTGAGGTCGGGCCGACCGACCTGGCGGCCATCGTCTATACCGGCGGCAGCACATCCATGCCGAAAGGCGTGCTCGTCTCCCACCTCTATTACATCGGCGCTGCCATTCGCTATGCGGAGATCGCCGAAGCCGGCCCCGACGACGTGCATTTCGCCAACTCGCACTTCTTCCATATCGGAGGCCAGCAATTCGGCGTCACCGGGCCGCTCTACACCGGCATGACCGGCGTGATGCACAAATGGTTCAGCGCCTCGCGCTACTGGGAGACGGTGCATCGCTACGGCGCGACGATCATCGACCCGCTGGGCACGATGATGTCCGTGCTGCTGTTGCGTCCGGAAAGCGAACTCGACCGCTCACACCGGGTCAAGGTCGGCGTGGGCATTGCCTCGGGCCAGGTCCGGCGGGAGCTTCGCGACGAGTTTGAGGCTCGATTCGGCATCCCCATGCTTGAGGTCTATGCGATGACCGAGATGGGCGTGTTGCTCTGCTCCGAGCGCCTGCACGACCGCAAGCTCGGAACCTGCGGCAAGCCGCACGGATGGGCCGAAATCATGGTCGCCGATGCCGATGACAATCCGCTCCCGGCAGGCACAACGGGCCAGTTGCTGCTGCGGCCCAAGGTACCGAACACCTACATGATCGAATACATCAACAAGCCGAAAGCGACCCTCGCGGCCTGGCGCAACCTCTGGTACCACTCGGGCGACCTCGGCTGGCTCGACGAGGACGGCTATGTCCATTTCGTCGGCCGCGAAGCGCACTGGATCCGCCGGCGCGGCGAGAATGTCTCGGCTTTCGAGGTGGAGAAAGCGATCACTGCCCATGACGCGATTGTGGACTGCGCCTGTGTCGGTGTGCCTTCCGACCTGGGAGAAGAGGACATCAAAGCCTATGTGCAGGCCTCGGCGCCGGTGGAGCCGCATGCGTTGGTCGAGTGGTGCCGCGAACGGATCGCCTATTTCAAGGCGCCCCGCTATATCGAGTTCGTCGATGACTTTCCCCGCACGATGACCAAGAATGAAATCGCACGCCACGAATTGCGTGAACGCGGGATCGGCGCCTGCTGGGACGCCGAGTCGAACCGTGCTGTATAATCGCCCAATTGCAGCGCTGGCGCGGCGGCGGCGGCGCTCTATGATTGGTGCATATGGCTGCGGCAGGGGTGACCGGCGGGTATGAGGTTGCGGATCAAGCTGGGATTGGCGCTGCTCGTCGGCGTCGTCCTGTCCCTTGGGCTCGTCGTTCATGCCGCCCTGGACACGTTCGACCGCGAGCTTCAAACCGTGAAGACATCGCATTTCGGCTTCACGGTCGATGAGATCGCCCATGCAATCACCGTCCGGACCGACCTCGGCCTGCGGCTCGAGACTATTCCGGAGATTGCCGCGCTGCTCGACCGGATCCAGGCGGCCGATTCCGACGTCGACCGCCTGCTCGTTTTCGACGCCGACGGCCGGGTCGTGTTCTCGACCGACCAGACCGATCTCGGGACGACGGTCGAAATGCACGATCGCGAAGGGCGTTGGACGCGGACCGATGAACGGGCGGTGATCGTCGGCAGCCCGCTCATCAATAATTTCGGCAAGGTGGTCGGCGGCGTTCTGCTGGAGAGTGAGATCAGGCACAGCGCCCCGCTGCGCGAGCGCGCGGCGATCACGGTGTTCGGCATAGCTGCCGGGGTGTTGGCGGCCTGCCTGTTGCTTGTGTCCCTGTTTGCCAGTTGGGTATTCCGTCCTCTCCTCGACATGCTCAGGCAAAGCGACACCTCCCTCTTGGCGATGGCCGAAGGCCAGGCGGCCAATCTGGAAGGCGCGCCGCCGTCGCTTGCGGGCTTCCACGAGGCCGCAACCGGGATAATGGCCAAGCTCGACGCCGATGCGCGCGAGATCGACCGGCTGGATCGAATCGGATAACGGGCATGAGCCGGCTCTCCCGAATGCTGTGCCTGAAAGCCTGCATCGCCGCCGTCGTCGTTGCGGTCTTGCAGGCGGGCCTGACGGCCGGCGCCTTCCACTGGTGGGCCGAGGAGCCGCTCACCCGCGAACTCGACCGCAAGGCGCTGGCGGTAGGCCAGGCCATGAAGACCGAGATGGAACGCGCCACCCAGGTGGGCATCCCGCTCGACGGGCTCCGAGGGGTCGAGCCCTTCTTCCAGCGTTTCCTCGACGAAAATCCCGATATCCGGTTCATTGCGGTGACATCGCCGGACAAGGAGCCGGTCTATTTCAGCGGCATCGCGCGCGACCGCCTGGCGGAGGTTCTCGAATCTGCCGACACCGGATTCGAGGTGCGGCGCTTGGCGGGAGGGGTGACTGAGGCCCGGAACCGCCATGTCGTCGGCGACCTCTCCATCGATATTCGTCCGATCGGTCCGATGGACTTTCCTCTGGCCCTGCTGCATGTGGCCGTCGAAAAGGACTTCGTGACGCACATTCTGCGCCGCAATTGGCCAGGTTTCGTCGTCGCGGCCGCCGTCGGCACGTCTGTCGGGCTGTTGTGCGTGCTGATCCTCACATTGCGCGTGAGCCGTCGCGTGGAAAGATTCGACGACGGAGTTGCAAAGGCGGCCGACGGTCGTCCGGTGTTGCTCGGCGAATTCGGGCAGCGGGACGAAATCGGCTATGCGGCCCGCGCCTTCAATGCAGTGCTGCACGGCCTCCGGGCGCGCTTCGATGCAGCCCTGGAGCAGGCGGAAGACGCCCGCGACGCCGCAGTCGGGCGCACGGTCCGGGATTCGCTGGAACGAATTCGGCGGGGACTGGTGCAACGGCTGGAGCCGGTGTTCCGGGATATCTCTGCGGTGCCCCCGACCGAAGTGGGCCGTTTCGGCAGGAATGTCTCCATCCGCCTCAGGCTCACCATCATCATCAGCCTTGCCGGGCTATTGCTGATGATTGGCCTGGGCTACGGCAGTGTCGTTCGCGAACGCCTGTTGGCCGAGAGCTACGACGAAGACCGCCAGACGGCGCTGAGGACTGTCTGGAAAACGCTATCGCAGCGCGAGACGGAAGCGGTCGGCCGCCTGCTGGCGCCGCTGCACACGAACGAGAACATCCGATCCGCTCTGCTTAACGGCGATACGCTGCTTGCGGCGCGCCTGATCGAAGACATCGCCGTGGGAATCGGACTCGAACGGCTGGTGACCTTCGAACCCTCCGAAGAGGGAGGGGGACGCCTCTTCGTAGGGCGGAACCCCTTGTCGCCGCGCGTCGCCAAGCGGGTCGTCGATACCGGAAGGCAGGTGAGTGGCGGCGATATCGATGCCGACGGGAAGCCTGTCTGGACGGTTGCGGAGGCCCTCGGCGACCCGGACCGCGGCGATATGCTGATCGTTGCCGGCAGCGTTCCACTGGCCTCGGCCGTCCTGGAAGCGGGGGCGGTCCTCGGAGGGGAGGCATTCCTGGTCGGAAGCGAAGGCGGGCTGATCTTCGGCACCGATCCGCCGCTCTGGCAGGGCCTCGACGGTGACAACAACGACTATGCGGCGACGACCACTAACATCCCGGCATTGAATGGCGGCCGCCTGGCCGCGTTGCATGTCATCGCCGATATCAGCGAACTCGTCGCGCGCCAGCAGGCGATGCGCATTGCATTTTTCGGAGCGGCAGCCGTGTTCGCCTGCATCGCGCTTTGGGCCATGTATGCGAATTTGCGTGGCTCACTGCAGCCGCTGGACCGGGTAATCGGCGTGCTGGAAGCGCTCTCTGCCGGCCGGCGCGGGGTCTGGATCGAACAGGCGGCGGGCACGGACGAAATTGCCCGCATCGCAAAGGCTGTCGAGGCCTATCGAAGTTCCCTGGGAGAAGTGGAACGGTTGTCCGCCGAGCGGCGCCGGGCGCAACGGCGGCGCGAACGCTTCCTGCGTCAACAGATGGCCGGGCTGACCTCGACGGTCGGCGCGGAAGCCAGGCAGGCGGTTACCGACCAGCTGGCCCGGCTCGAGCGGGAGGGCGCAAGCGACGAATTCGAGGCCCTGACGCTCGTGTTCGAACAGATGGCGCAACGCATCCGAGAACAGCACGGCCGGCTGACAGAACTCATCGAGGAACTCCGCGAGGCGCTCAAGCACAAGGAACGCCTCGTTGCGATCGAACGGGAGCTGTCCATCGCCCACGATTTGCAGCTTTCCGTGCTGCCGCGCGAAACGCCGCCCCAGCGCGAGGTCGAGATCGCGGCCCAGATGGTCCCGGCCAAGGAAGTGGGCGGCGACTTCTACGACTATTTCGCGATCGACGATGACCGAATCGGCATTGTCATTGCGGATGTCTCCGGCAAGGGCATCCCGGCGGCGTTCTTCATGCTGATCGCGCGCACCCTCCTCAAGGCTACGGCGCTGATCGGCGAGTCTCCGAGCAAGGTGCTGACGGCGCTGAACGACATGCTGGAGGAAGACAACGAGCAGATGATGTTCGTCACCGCCTTCTATGCGGTCGTCCACACCGGCACGGGGCATGTCACCTTCGCCAATGCCGGGCACAACCCGACATACCGGATCGACTGCAAGGGGCAGTTGTCGACCCTGCCGATGGACTCCGGGCTGGCGCTTGCCATCATGCCGGGCTTCAATTTCGAGGAAGGCGAAACCACCCTGCTGCCGGGCGAGACCCTGTTCTTCTACACGGACGGCGTGAACGAAGCCTTCAACGAAGCGGGCGAGCAGTTCGGCGAGCCGCGCCTGGAAGCCCAGCTGGAAGCCCATGCAGGAGCGTCGCCGGACGCCATTTGCGATGCGATGCGAGCGTCGGTCGAAGCATTTTCGACCGGCGTTGAGCAGAGTGACGACATTACGACCGTGGCGATGCGCTATGTCGGCAACGGCTCCGAGGCGCCCTGACCCCATTGCCGGTCGAGGCTTGTGGCCAGGATGTGCTCAACCAGCGCCTCGGAGGAAATGCCTACCCTCCCCGCGCATTGCGCGAAGGCCATTGCGCTGCCTATCGAACAGGCGAGATTGAATTCGAGAAAGGCGTGGCCCTCGGGACCGACCCGGAAGTCGCAGCGCAGATAATCGTAGGGTCCCACCGCCCGCGCGAACCGGAGCGCATCCTCGACGATAGGCGGGAGCCAGGGTTCGTCACCCGGAAAGTCACGCACCAGTCCCGGTGCGAGCCTTCGCTTCTGGCGGTGGGTGAAGAGCCCATAGGGGCTGTCGCATGTCTGGGTGGCTGCCGGCAGGGCCACCGGCCCGTTCTCACCGACCAGGATCGGCACCGTCACGTCGAAGTCGCCGAACACCTGCTCGACGAGACATTCGTCGATGCTCGCCCCGAGAGCCGCCACGCGCTCCGCCACGGCGTCGAATTCCTCATGCGCGCTTTCGGCGTCGATGCCTGTCGATGCGGCGCCGAAGCGCGGCTTCGCGATATACGGTCCGTCGAAATCGGGCCGCTGCAGCGGAACGCCGGGCCCGAACGGCTTTCCGGCCGGCGTCGGCAGGCCGACCGCCTGCGCCGCCAGCTTGGTCAGCCATTTGTCCTCGGCGAGCGCGCGAATGTTTGCCGGCGCGCCCATACAGGCTATGCCGGCCCGTGCCGCCAATGCGGAGACATAAATCTCCGAGTTGCGAAACGGCGCGATGTTATAGAGCGAGAAGACATAGTTCCGACCTTCGAAAGCCTGCGGCACGGCGCTGAGATCGGAAAGGCTGACGACGTCGAGACCGAGTCCGTTGCGCAGCACGTCGCAGATTTCGTACTGGTAGGCCGGTTGCACACCGAAATCAGGATGAATCGCCGGGGGTTTCGGCGTGTCGGGCGAAGGTGCATGGGGCGCCAGATACAAAATTTTGAGCGCAGCGCGGCGCTTGTCGTCCAAACGTTTCGGGGCGATCAAGAATCGACTCCGGTCTTTATGAACTGGGCAAAACGCAAAATTTCCATCGGCGGATACACTTTCAGCTTGTGAGCCGTCTCCATATTGATCACGAAGGAGAACCGGGAGAGCGTTTCGATGGGGATTTCTCCCGGATCCTTGCCACCGGTCAGTATCTGCTCCGCCTTGAAGGCGGCGAACTGCCCGACGGCATAAAGCGGGCTGACCAGCCCTGTCATGCAGTGCCGGCGGATCAGGGTTTCCACGCCGCAGAAAGTGGGGAGGCCGAGCTCGGTTGCAGCGCGCGTCACCAGTTCGGCGTGGGCGCCGAAGAAATTGGACGGCGGGATATACAGGAAGTCCACTCCCGCTTCCTTGAGGCGCCGGAGCGTCGGCTCGATCTGGGCCGGGTCGCGTTCGACCTTGGGTTCTGTCGGGCTGTCGGAGACGAACTCGATGCCGGATTCTTCCGCGAGCGCCCGCATGGCGGCTTCCGAGCGCCGTTGCGCGCCCGAACTCTTGTCGTACAGCATGCCGAGCTTCTCGAAGGGCATATAGGTGCGCATCGCATTGAGCCGCACGAGGTTCGATACGACATGTCGGGCGCCGGTGAGATTGCGCTTCGAGAGCATTGGCGCTGCCGGGTCCGGATTACTCGGCACCAGTTTCGACCTGGCGGGAAAGGACACCATCGAAAACACGACCGGAATGTCGAGAACGTGCTTCGCCGGGTCGGCTTCCTCCAGCCGCCCGACGACGGCGCGCGTCACCGACGTCGTCTGGGTATAGACGAGATCCGGCTTGAGCGCCTTGATCTCCTCGATATAGCCGGGCAGGCGTGACCGGTCGTTTTCCATGTCGCGGAAGACGAAGGTGGCGTCAACGCCGTTCGCGTTCAGATAGTCTCGGAAGCCCTCGTCGGCGCCCGATCCTGCGCGATGCACGATCATGTAGATCGAGAAGGGCTCCGACAGGGAAGCGGAGGCGGTCGTCGTCAGGGCCGCCAGGGCCAGAAATAGCGCTCGGAACATCGAAATCGGTATCCGTTGCGTTGCCTGAGGATAGGTCGCTGGCTATCATAGGACGGTTCGCGGCGTTTGCGACAGACATGTGGTAATTTCGAATGATTGAGCTGTTACAAATCAATCCGGGGCAGCGTCGGGAGCTGGACATCCTCTTTCTGGCCAAATACGCGGAAGACTGGAACGAACCACCGCCAGCGGTACATCCGCTCTACGGACGAGAACTCTACACGAAGTTCGAGGTGCTTTCCGTCCTGCGCGGCCTGGCGCGTTCGGTGGAGCCATGCGCCAGCCTCGAATCGTTCGAGGAACGCATGCGCTGCGGCCCGGCGCCCGACTATGTTTTTCAGATTTACAACCGTGAGGCCGTCCGCAATCCCGAAATACTGGTGTCCTCGCTTTGTGCGCGCGCCGGCGTCCCCTATCTCGGCAGCCCGCCGAACGTGCGGGCCATGGCTGAGGACAAGTGGATCACCAAGCTGATGGCGCGCGCGGCAGGGCTGCTTGTGCCGGACGGAGTTGTGGCGGTCGTCGAAGCCGATCTGGACGATCCGCCGGGCTTCGAGGGGCCGTATTTCGTCAAGCCCCGCTTCGGCGCCAATTCCGAAGGCGTCGATGAGGGTTCGATTTGCGACAGCTGGGAGGAAGCCCGGTCGAGAGCGACAGCGTTGCTGACCGCCGGCGAAGAAGCGCTGATCGAGGCGCTGGCACCTGGCCTCGATGTGACGGTGCCGGTGCTGGGCGGGCCTCTGGCGTTGCATCCGGTCGCCAACCATTCCGACTTGCGCGAAGGCGTCCAGACCGAGCGCCAGAAGCGCTTTCTTGACCCCGGAAAGCGCGGAGAGCCTTTCGACGACGCACCGCTTTGCGAAGAGCTCAGGGAGGCGGCGCTGGCATTCACGAAGCTGGTGCAGCCCTGCGATTACCTTCGGGTCGATTTCCGGGTTGCGCCGGACCGCTCCTTCCGCCTGCTGGAGTTCAATGTCACCTGCAACCTAGCGACCACCATGTCGATGAACGTCGGCGCCGGTGGGGCGGGCGTGTCGCACGCAGCCATGATTGAGCATTTCCTCTGCTACAGCCTGCAGCGCCAGGGAGTGCTGGCGGCATGAGGCTGCTTGTCATACTGAATGCTGCCTTCTTGTGCGCCTTCGCGGGGACGATGGCGCTGATGATTCTGCTCAACCAGCAGAAGTTCGCCGACATATTGCGCGGATTGGACGACTCGCGCGTTTCCGTCATGACGCTCGACACATCGCGGCGGCTTCGCCAGGCGGTCGATCTAGGGCTGCCCCTCAAGGACATTGCCGAAAGCCGGTCCATCGTGGAGGCCCTGATCGAAGACTATCCGGAGTTGGAATCGGTCAGCATTTTCGACGCGGGCGGCCGTGTGCTCGAGCATGGCGGCAACGAGCTGGACACCGGGCGGAACGAGGCTCCGCCAATATGGGTTTCGGACAACCGGGCGGCGGACGGAGAGGTCTGGCGGATCGAAGACCCGGAATCGTTCATCGTCGGCGCGCCAGTGGTCAATAATTTCGGGAAGCTCGAAGGCGGGGTGGCGGTGCGCTACAGCAAGGCGCGCTACAGCAGTATCGTCGCAGGCCTGTTGAACGAGCTCCTCGAAGCCGCTGCCATTATTTTCGTCGCCAGCGGCTTGCTTGCAGTGCTGGGAACCGCCGCTGCGCTTTGGAAGCTCACGAAGACTGCCCGCTATCTGCAACGGAGCGTCGAGAATCTTCTGAAACCGGACCCGGACGATGCGCCGGCGGATACGGACCTGGTCGAATTCGTGGGCTACAGCGCGTCGGTGCGGGAAACGGCGGCGACGCTGGCGGCTGCGGAAGGGAGGGAGCGGTGATCCGCAGCCGGCGGCAGGCGCCCACCCTTTCCGGACTCGGTCTTCGCATCGGGTTCGTTGCTGTCGCGGCGCTGGTCGTCGCGAATGCGCTGCTTGCCTGGATTGCGCTCGGCGCCGTCGAGAAAAGGCTGGAGCCGGTCATCCAGGACAAGGCGCATGTCCTCGCCGGGTCAATCTCCAACGATCTCTACAAGGCGGTGCGCCTCGATATTCCGCTGGGCAGCCTGAAGGGCGTGGACGCCTTTCTGGAGAACTTGCTGATCGACCATCCCGAAGTCGCCTATCTCGCGGTGACGAACCCCGAGGGCAAGGTGCTATTCTCGGCGAAGGCAGGCAACGGCGCAGACGGCAGGCCGCTACCGTTCGCCGCCAAGGCCAGCGAAGCCGAGGCAGGGACGTTCGTTTCATTCGGCTCCGAATACAACATCACGCTTCCGCTGGTTCAGGACGGCAACCGTGTCGGGCACACGATGATCGGGATAGACAGGGCTTACGTGCGCAACACGATGGGCGGCATCTTTACCGACATCGGCATATCGCTGTGCGTCGCCGTGTTGATTGTGCTCGAACTTACCTTGCTGGTGCTGTCGCTGACGGTTGCGCGTTCCATCGGGTTGATGCGGCGCCTGATGCATGCCGTCAGCGAAGGAGATTTTTCCGCTTCGATTACCACACGCGGACGGGACGATCTGGGCCGCGTCATTGACGCGATGAACGGCATCAATGCCGAAATCAACCGGCGTTTCCGTGCCGTGGCGTCGGGCGGCAGCGCCGCGGCGCTGGAGAGTTTGCGCGAGGGCCGGGTATTCGCCGAGGGCGGCGCCTACCGGCCCGTGCAGGTACTGCGCGCCGGCGATGTGCAATATCCGCTCTTTTTCTTCATCTTCGGGGTGGAACTGTCCCGCCCCTTCTTCCCGCTGTTCGTGCGGGACCTTTACGACCCCTCGCTCGGCATTGACGCGTCGATAGCGATCGCCATGCCGATGTCGGTATGGGTTATCGCGATGCTTCTCACGACGCCATTCGCGCCGGCTCTGATCCGACGGTTGGGCACGCGCAACACGCTTCTCATGGGCATGGCACCGACCAGTATCGGGTTGATCGCGACAGCCTCTTCCACCGGCTTTATCGAGCTTATTGGCTGGCGGTGCCTGACGGCGGCCGGGTTCGGCCTGGTGACCGCCGCCATTCTGGTCCGGCTGGCCATGACCGCGCCGGAGCGGCGACGAGCGCTCAACATCGGCGTCTTCGTTACAGCTACCGGGGGCGGTAGCATCTGCGCGACTGCCATCGGCGGGATTCTCGCCGAACGACTGGGCTACGAAAATACCTTCCTCGTCGGAGCCGCAATCGTTTTCGTCGCCATGTCGATTGCATTCGGCTTTCTGTCGCCTGACGAAGGCGTGGGTGCCCGCGTCGGAACGCCTACCCGCCGCAGGAGTTTCGGAATTTACGGCAGTGTCAGATTCATGGTGTTCATGGCTCTCTCTGCGCTGCCGTCGCGCACGGTACTCACGGGCTTCATGTTCTTTCTGGTTCCGCTCTATCTCGACTCGATCGGATTCGGCGGCGCGGCTATCGGACGAACGATGATGGTCTATTTCCTGGTGCTGCTGGTGATGAATCAGGCAGCGGCATTGATGGCCGACAGGTTCCAGAACCACGGAATGCTGATTCTGGCGGGAGGCGTATCGGCGGCTGCCGGTTGCCTGCTGTTCGTTTCAACCGTGGACAGTTTGCTGCTGGTATGCGGCGTCGCGCTGATCGGGCTCGGCCAGTCGCTTGTAATGACCCCGCAGGTGGCCGTGCTGCCGGCCTATTTCAGAACCGAGACGGAAGCATACGGCACCGGCTCGGTCACGGCGGCCTTCAGGGTGGTGGAACGAGCCGGAAGCATTGTGGGGCCCCTGCTGGCGGGGGCTGTCGTCGCGGCTGCTGGGCTGGCACGGGCGGGCGAATTGATCGGCTACGGCATACTGGCGACGACTGTGTTGCTGGCCGTGATCCTGGCGACCGGCGTGATCAGCCGTCGGCACTGACCATGGCTTCGATCACCACCGGGCCGGAGCCCGCGAACGCGTCGCGGTAGGCCTTGCGGAAGGCAGCCGGCGTTTCGGCGCGCACTGCTGCCACGCCGAACCCTTCCGCGAGCCGCGTGGCGTCGATGGGCGGATCGCGGAAATCCATGCCGATCGGTGCGTCATTGTCGTGAAACGCCTTCATCCGGTCCTTCAGGATGCGGTAGCCGCCATTGTTGGCAATCACAAAGATAACCGGCAGCCGCGCGTTCGCCGCCGTCCATAGCGCCTGGATCGAATACATGGCGCTGCCGTCCCCGATCAGTGCGACAGTGCGCCGTTCGGGCTGCGCGATCTGCACGCCGACAGCCGCTGCAATGCCCCAGCCGATGCCGCCCGATACATTGCCGAAATAGCCGTTTGCATCCCGGAACGGCAGGAAGTCCAGAAGGCGCGCGCCGGTGGTAATGCCTTCATCGACCACGATGCCGTCTTCCGGCAGTTCTTCGGCCAGACATTTGCAGAGCCATGCCGGCGGAATGGGACCGGCGGTCTCGGGCACATCCGCCAGGGCTTCCCGTGCCTTGTTCCGGTTAGCGCTCCAGTTGCGTTCGCCGAGCGCGGCAGTCCGGCCCCGCCGGCTTTCGCCGAGCCTTTCCTCAAGCAGCGGGTTCAGGGCCGCGAGGGTTTCCTGCACATCGCCCAGCGCCGCAATCTCGGCGGAATAGTTCTTGGCGAGTTCCCAGTCCCGAAGGCCGATCTGGACGACGGCCATATGTTCCGGCAGCGGCTCGGTCTCGCTCCACACCGACATGCGCAGGAAGTCGGCGCCGAGGCTGACGATCAGGTCGTAGGGCGCCAGCACCTGCCTGACCTGCGGCTGGCTGCGGGTGAGCGCGCCCATGAAGCAGGGGTGTTCCGAGAGGAAGTGCGCTCCCTGCGGCACGCTTTGCTGATAGACCGGCGCGCCCAGCAGATCGGCGAATCGAGCGGCAGCATCCAGCGCGCCGCCGGTGGCCGTCTCGTGGCCGGCGAGAACGACCGGATTGGCGGCCGCGGCGATGCAGTCCGCCAACGCTGCCAGGGTCCCGTCGGAAGGGCGGACGCGCGAATCGACCCGTGTGGCCTTTCCGAGATCTATGGCTTCATGGCGGTTCAGGATGTCTCCGGGAAGGGAGATGAATACCGGCCCGGTCGGCGGAGTCGTCGCCACCTTGGCGGCGCGGCGCAGGATGCGCGGCAGATCCTCGATCCTGGCGACTTCCACCGCCCACTTGACGACAGGTTCCGCAATCGGGGTGAGCGGGGCATAGAGCAGCGGCTCCGTGAGCCCATGCCCCTGCTCCTGCTGGCCCGCGGTCACGATGATCGGCGAGCCGCTCTGCGAGGCGGTGTAGAGCGCGCCGATGGCATTCCCCAGTCCCGGCGCGACATGCACGTTGCAGGCCGCCAGCTTGCCTGAGGCGCGCGCATAGCCGTCGGCCATGGCGACAACCACCGATTCCTGCAGGCCCAGCACATAGCCGAGGTCGCTCTGTTCGGTCAGCGCATGCATGATCGGCAGTTCCGTTGTGCCCGGATTGCCGAAAAGATGCGTCACGCCTTCATCCTTGAGAACGGCGAGGAAGGCGCTGCGGCCGCTGATCGTATTGGAAGGGGAGGGCATTGGTTCTTCGCTTCCTTCGTTCACAGGAAAACCATAAGTCCAGGTAGAGGCAGGGAAGTGTTCCGGATGGGCCGGCGCTTCTTCCCGTCCGGAAAGGGATCGTCAGGACGCGAGGAAACCGCCATCCACATAGAGTTCGACGCCAGTGCAATAGCTGCTGTCGTCGGATGCAAGAAAGAGCACTGCCTTCGCCACCTCGTCGGCCCGGCCGTTGCGGGCCATCGGCACCCGGCGCAGCATCCGCTCCCGCACCACGGGGTCGGCAGTCGCGCCCGAAGTTCGCATTGGCGGCATCAATCCCGGATGGACCGAGTTCGCCCGTATGCCTTCGGGGGCGTGGCGCACGGCTACCGATTTCGTCAGCACACGGATTGCCCCCTTCGACGCATTGTAGCCGTGATGGACGACGTCCTGGCCGACCACGCCCGAGATCGACGAGATGTTCACGATGACGCCGCCGCCTGCGGCCGCCATCTTCGGCACGAAGTGCCGGCATCCGAGGAACGCCCCGGTGACATTGATAGCCATGAGGTTATGCCACGCATCGAGATCGAACGGGTCGGCGTAGCCGCTACCGCTGATCCCCGCATTGTTGACGAGAATATCGGCGTCCGGCCGGGCGGCGGCCAGTTCCGCCCACGCGGAATCTTCCGTCACGTCCAGACGGTGGAAGGACGACTTTCCACCATTGGCGGCGATCTTCTCCGCCTGCGAACGGCCCTCGTCCTCTAGGACATCCGCGACGACTACGTCGGCACCCTCGGACGCAAGGAGCTCGGCTGTCACCGCCCCCATCCCCCAGGCTCCTCCCGTCACGATCGCAGTCTTGCCGGCAAGCTTCATCGTTTTTCTCCCGCACCGAGGTCCTGCACAAAGCGGCGCTCATCATGGAGCAAGCGGAAACGCCCTGAAAGATAGGGCGTTGCCGGAGCGGTTCGATGAACATGACGCAGCAACGGACAGGCGCGACAGGCCGGGAATCGTCCGATATGGTGGCCCGCAGGTCGTTTTGGCCCCGACGTCCGGACTCGCGAATGAAGGGAAGGCGATGCGGCGTGTCGCTGTCGTGCTTGCGGTGCTGGCGGCCGTCGGTTGTGCCGCCGGCAACGGACGAGCCGCCAATTTCGACAGTTGGTTGGCGGAGTTCCGCGCCGAAGCCGCGGGGAAAGGCATTTCGCCTGCCACGCTGGACGCTGCGCTCAGCGGGCTCCGACCGCTGAAGAAGGTGCTGAACCGCGACCGCAAGCAACCGGAGTTCAAGCTGACCTTCGAGACCTACAGCGCCCGCCTGCTCAAACCCGTCAATATCGAACGGGGCAGGGCGATGATGGCCGAACATGCCGGGCTGCTTCGGCGGGTGTCGGACCGCTACGGTGTGCAACCGCGTTTCATTGTCGCAATCTGGGGCATCGAGACCCGCTACGGCGCCATCAGGGGCAGCACGGAAATCGTGCCGGCGCTCGCAACGCTCGCTTTCGACCGGCGGCGGTCCCGCTTCTTTCGCGCGCAATTGCTCGATGCGCTGCGCATGGTGGACAAGGGCTATATCGACCTTGCCGACATGAAGGGCTCCTGGGCCGGGGCGATGGGCCATCCCCAATTCATTCCGTCCAGCTATCTTGCCTTCGCCCAGGATTTCGACGGCGACGGCCGGCGCGACATCTGGAATAATCTGGGCGATGTTTTCGCCTCAATTGCCAACTATCTCCACCGGCACGGTTGGTCGAATGCGCGCACATGGGGGCGCGGGGCCCGGGTGCCAAAGACGGTAAGACAAGCCTACGACTCGATGCTCGCCGGCGAGGCGAAGGGATGCCGCGCGCTCTGGCAGGCAACGAAGCCGCGCAGGCTGGGCGAATGGCAGGCTGCGGGCCTGCGCCGCCTGTCAGGTTCGGCGCTGCCTGCCGTAAAGCTCGATGCGAGGCTGCTTATGCCGGACGGCGCGGGAGGAAAGGCCTTTCTCGTCTATCGCAACTACGAGAGTCTGTTGCGCTACAACTGCTCGAACCTTTATGCACTGACGGTCGGGCTGTTGTCGGATGCCGTCGGAGGGCGTCGATGATCCGCGCTCTTTCGCTGTTGCTGGCGCTGGCGGTATGCGCCTGCAGTTCGCCGGACGCGACCAAGCGGACGGCGAAGACCGGCGAACGCAGCGGAAAGGTTGTGGACAGGCGCCTCGGTGTGTCGGCGTCGCCTTACCGTCCGCTGACCTACAATGTCAGCAGCTACAAGGTCGGCGCGCCCTACAAGATCGCCGAACGTTGGTACAGCCCGAAGAAATACGAGCACTTTTCCGAAACCGGTATCGCGTCCTGGTACGGACATAGATTCCATAGTCGCCAGACTGCTAACGGCGAAGTCTTCAATATGTACGCGATGACTGCGGCGCATCGCGTCCTGCCGATGCCAAGCGTGGTGCGCGTCACCAATCTCAGCAACAGGAAGAGCGTGGTCGTGCGCATCAACGACCGCGGCCCCTATGCGCATGAGCGTATTATCGACCTTTCGCTCGCCGCAGCCGAAAAGATCGGCTTCCGGCGCAAGGGCGTCACCAGGGTGAGGGTCGAATTGCTGCCCGAGCTGAGCCGCAGGGTCGTCGGCATTGCCAGGAGCGGCGGCGGTGCCCGGAAACAAGACCGCCTTGTGGCCGAATTCGTCGGGGGCGGTACCGCCCGGCCCGGCGTGTACTACGTCCAGGCGGGCACATTTCGCGACCGCAGGAACGCAGAGACCATGGCGAACCGGTTGAGGCGGCATTTCGACGATGTGCTGGTTCACTCCAGCACGGCGAACAACGGCAGGGTCCTGCACCGCGTCCGTATCGGACCCGAAAACAGCAGGCAGTCGGCCAAGGCATTGCAGGCCCGCGTACAGGCGCGCGGATCGCGGGACGCTTTCGTCGTCCGCTCGACGGGGTAGGGGGCGTTCTCATGCGGTTCGTTGCTTCCGCCATGCTGGCACTGCTGCTTCTCGCGACGGTTGCCCGCGCCGATACGACGATCGCGCCTAACGCGATACTGGTCGACGGGACCACCGGAACGGTCCTGCTCGAAAAGAATGCGGACGAGCCGCTGCCGCCGGCATCGATGAGCAAGCTCATGACGGTGCTGATGGTCTTCGAGCGCCTGAAGGCCGGCGTCCTTTCCATGGATCAGACCTTCCCGGTCAGCCGCAAGGCCTGGAAGATGGGCGGCTCCAAGACGTTCGTGCGCGTCAACAGGCGCGTCTCGGTCGGCGACCTGCTGCGTGGCGTCATCGTGCAGTCGGGCAACGACGCCTCCATCGTGATCGCCGAAGGGATTTCCGGCAGCGAGGAAGCGTTCTCCGATGCCATGACGGCGCGTGCGCGCGAGCTGGGTCTCGTCAGCGCCAGTTTCCGGAATGCGACCGGCTGGCCACATCCCGAGCATGTCATTTCCGCGCGTGACCTCGCGCGCCTCGCACAGATTCTCGTGACCGAATTTCCCGAACAGTACGCGATGTTTGCGGAGCGGGAGTTCGAGTTCAACGGGATAAAGCAGCGGAACCGCAACCCGTTGCTGGGCCGCGTTCCGGGCGCCGACGGCCTCAAGACCGGCCATACGAATGTTTCGGGATACGGCCTGACCGCCTCGGCGGAGCGGGACGGGCGGCGGCTCTATCTGGTCCTGAACGGCCTGCAAAACTCGAGGGCACGCGCGCGGGAAGCGGAAAGGCTGATCGAGTGGGGCTTCAGGGAGTTCGCGGCCTATCCCCTGTTGAAGAAGGGGGAGATGGTAGAGACGGCGGCGGTATGGCTCGGCAGCCTGGACCGTGTGCCGCTGGTCCCGAGCCGCGACGTGGTGCTGTCGCTGAAGCGCCAGGCGCGCTCCGGGCTCAAGGCTTCCGTCAGGTGGACCGGGCCGATCGTCGCACCGGTTGCGGAAGGCCAGCAACTCGCAACGCTTCGCCTTGAGGCGCCCGGCATCCAGCCGGTCGAGCATCCGCTTTATGCCGGGGCGAAGGTCGAGCGGGTTGGCTTTTTCGGCCGCATCTTCGAACGGTTGCGCGCCATGATTTTCGGCTTCGACCCCACGGCGTGACAGGCAGGCTGATAACCTTCGAGGGCGGCGACGGGGCCGGAAAGTCGACCCAGATCGCCCGGCTTGCCGATTATCTGGCCGGATTCGGCATCACGGTTCTTTGCACCCGAGAGCCGGGCGGCACGGCCGAAGCGGAAGCCATTCGCGCGTTGCTTGTCTCCGGAGAGGCGGACTGGGAACCACTGACGGAAGCGATGCTGCACTACGCCGCGCGGCGCGAGCATGTCGAGAAGCGCATCCGGCCGGCCCTGGCGGCAGGCGAATGGGTAATTTCCGACCGGTTTTACGACTCCACGGTCGCTTATCAATGTTACGGCCAGGGCCTTGCGACGGAAGACGAGGCGGCTTTGCGACGACTCGCTGTCGGCGACTTGCAGCCCGACCTCACCCTGATGCTGGACATTTCGGTGAAAACCGGGCGGGAAAGGGCGCAGGCAAGGCAAGAAAGCCGCTACGAGGCAATGAACGACGACCTGCATCATCGCGTACGCGCAGGGTTTCTCGAGATCGCCCGCCGGGAGCCGCAGCGCGTGGCGGTTGTCGATGCCGCACGGGACCCGGACAATGTGGCAGCGGCCGTGCAGACCATTGTCGCAGGGCGTTTCGGCCTGTCATGACGGCCGGAGAGATACCGGAGCCCCGAAAGCGGGAAAGGTTTGTCGGCCATCCCGCCGCGGCCGGGATGCTTGCTGCCGGTGCCGCGGCCGGCAGGCTGCACCACGCCTGGATCCTGGCCGGGCCGCGCGGGATCGGCAAGGCGACGCTTGCCTTCAGGTTCGCTCGCTATCTCCTTGCCGGGCAAGGCGGATTCCTTCTGGCGGAGGCTGAGCCTGCACCGCTCCATCTGGCGGCCGAAGACCCGGTTTTTCGCCGGGTGGCGTCGGGCGGTCATGCAGACTTGCGGGTGGTCGAGCCGGCCGGGGCGCGCGGTGAGATCCGGGTGGACGCAATACGCGATGCAGGCCGTTTCTTGCGTCTGACGCCGGGCGAGTCGGCATGGCGGGTCCTGATAGTGGACGGGGCGGATACCATGAACCCGAACGCGCAGAACGCAGCGCTCAAATTGCTGGAGGAGCCGCCGTCCAACGTGTTGATTTTGCTGGTTGCCCACCGGCCATCTCTGCTGCTTCCGACCGTTCGTTCACGCTGCCGCATGTTGCGTCTGGCCCCCCTGGACCGGCCGGAGTTCGACGAGGTGCTTCGCGAGGTCGCGCCCGAACTGGACGCCGAAGCATACGCGCGCCTGTTCGCGGTTTCGGGCGGCAGTCCCGGCGCGGCGCTGGAGTTGGAGCAGTTCGGCGGGCGCGCCCTCCAGGAAGCAGTCGACGCTTTGCTCGACTCTCTTCCGGAAATCGACCGTCAGGCGCTGGATAGGATTGCAGCCGCGGCAACGGAAAATCGCGAAGCCGCGCATTTCCAGGCGTTCGGGCGCATCCTCGCGACGGGTCTGGCCGAGCGCCTGCGTGCCGCCGATCCCGATTCTGCATGGCTGAACGCCGAGGCCGGCGTGTCCCGCTTGCTGGAGCGCAGTACCGCCCTTTCTCTCGACCGCCGCCAGACGGTGTACGAGATTTTCAGCATGCTCGCCCGGGCAGCCGCCGGCACAGGGCAGGGCGTCGTCGCTTGATTCC
>MKWU01003892.1_pt1 | contig 18663 bp, 13 predicted proteins | sample 809101 | NCBI WGS metagenome assembly MKWU01 (sample SAMN05860141, study PRJNA318959) | sponge metagenome | host: Aplysina aerophoba | place: Slovenia: Piran, Adriatic Sea, Gulf of Piran | collected 2013-05-07
GCGCGCCCGGACGCGCCGGCGCTGGAAGGGTTCTCGCTCGCGGTGGCGCCGGGCGAGACGGTCGCCCTGGTCGGCCCCTCGGGCGCAGGCAAGTCCACCGTCTTCAACCTGCTGCTGCGCTTCTACGACCCGGAGGACGGGCGCGTGGCGCTCGACGGCGTCGACCTGCGGGAGGCATCGTTGGAGGCGGTGCGTCGTTCCTTCGCGCTGGTGCCGCAGGACGCGGTGATCTTCGCCGCGAGCGCGCGGGAGAACATCCGCTTCGGCCGGCCCGACGCCAGCGACGACGAGGTCCGCGCCGCGGCAGAGGCGGCCGGCGCAGCGGCCTTCCTCGACAGCCTGCCGGAGGGCTTCGACACCTTCCTCGGCGAGAAGGGAACCAGGCTTTCGGGCGGGCAGAAGCAGCGGCTCGCGATCGCCCGCGCCGTTCTGCGCAACCCGGCGGTGCTGCTGCTCGACGAGGCCACCAGCGCGCTGGATGCCGAGAGTGAGCGTGCGGTGCAGGAAGCGCTGGAGCGGCTGATGGCGGGGCGGACCACCATCGTCATCGCGCACCGGCTGGCGACCGTGCAGAAGGCGGACCGGATCGTGGTGATGGACGAGGGCCGGGCCATCGCCGAGGGAACGCACCAGTCGCTGATGACGCGGGGCGGACTTTACGCCAGGCTCGCCGCGCTCCAGTTCGACGATGGACGCGAAGAGGATTCGGAGGTGGAGGCGCCGCGCAGCGCGGCCGGGTAATCCTTACCGCTGGGTCAGCTTGAGCTCGATGCGGCGGTTGCGGCGGTGGGCGATCTCGTCGTCGCGGTCGTCGAGGGGCTGGAACTCGCCGTAGCCGGTGGCGCTCAGGCGGTCGGGCGGAATGCCGAGAGCGATGAGGAAGTTCACCACCGAGATCGCGCGCGCCGCCGAGAGCTCCCAGTTCGACGGGAAGCGGGCCGTCTGAATTGGCCTAGCGTCGGTGTGGCCGTCGACCTGCAGGATCCAGGGTAGCTCGGTCGGGATCTGAACCATCACATCCTTGAGGACTTGCGCGAACGCGGCCAGGCGCTCGTGGCCCTCCGCCTCCAGCTGGTCGGAGGCGGAGGCGAACAGCACTTCCGACTGGAAGACGAAGCGGTCGCCGATGATGGTGAAGTCGCGCCGGTCGCTCAGCACCTCTCGGAGCCGCCCGAAGAACTCGGAGCGGTAGGCGGCGAGTTCCTCGACCTTGGCGGCGAGCGCCATGTTGAGGCGCTGGCCGAGATTGGCGATCGTGACGTCCTGCTCCTCGCTCTTCAGCTCCGAGATTTGCAGGGCCTGTTCGACACGCCCCAGCTGCGCCCTCAGCGCGTCGATCTGCTGGTTGAGCACGGCAATCTGATCGCGCTGGCGCGCGCTGAGCTTGCGGTTCTCGCTCAGCGCCGCTTCGTTGGCGCCGAGCGAGGATTGAGCCGCGAGGTGGAGGGCCTGCACCTCGGCGAGGCGGATTTCACGCTCCTCCAGCGTGCGCTGGGCGAGCACCGTGCGTTCCTGCTCGTCGGAGAGCCGGTTTTCCAGCTCCATCGTCGTGTCGCGGAGCGCCGAAAGGTCGGCGCGCACGGCCGCCGTCTCGTCTTCGCTCTGGTTGAGCTCGCCCCGGCTCTCGACCAGCGCCGCCGCCAATATCCCGACCTTCGATTCGAGGTCACGGCGCACCTCATTCAGCGCGTCGATGTCGCGGCGCAGGCGCTCGATCTCGGAGAGCACGACCTTGATCTTCTCTTCGCCGGCCTCGGCCCTGATGGAGGCCTCGGCTGCCTCAGCCATCGCGGTCTGCCCCGCACCCGTCATCTCCCTGAGACGCAGCTGGAGCGTGTCACGCTCGCCGGACACCATCGAAAGCTCGGCGATGAGCTGGTCCCGGACAGAGAGCGAGGACTGAAGCTGCGACGAGAGCTGGGCGATGTTGATTCTGAGCTCCGCATTGGCCTGCTGTTCGACGGAAAGTTCCTCGTCGAGGCTGTTGACCTGGGCGTTGAGGTCGTCCTTTTCCTCGGTCTCCTCCGACAGCGACCGCTGCAGGAAGTACTGCGCCAGCATGTAGACGACGAGCAGGAAGATCATGACCAGGAGCAACGTCGACATCAGGTCGACGAAGCCCGGCCAGTAGTCGGCGCGTGAGCCTCTTCGTCTCAGGCGCGATGAGGCGAGCACCGGGCGGGCCTCCCGCGCCTAGCCCTGGCGGCGATCGTTCTCGGCGACCGCCGCTATGGTCCGCGCGAGGAGCTTGATCTCGCTGCGAAGCTCGGCGACCGACTGCTCGCGCCCGGAGACTATCTCCTCCAGGAGCCGTTGGAGATAGACGTCCAGATTGCGCAAGTGCGCGCGGCTGGGCTCGTCGAGCCCGGCCGGCCGAGTGGCGCCCGCCGCGAGGCGCTCCAGCACCGGCCGCATCTCGAGCTGATTCTCGACAAGCTTGACCATGAGGTCCTGCTCGGAGCGCATGTGGTCGGTGAGCGTCGCCAGCCGCTCGGTGAGCGAAAGCAGGTTGGCGGAGGAGGCTGCGCGCTGCTCTTCGCCGCGCGCAAGCGTTCGCTGCAGCTCCTCCAGGCTGTCGGCGGTCTTCTCCAACAGCGCGCTGACGTAGGCCGGAACCGACTGGTCGCCGTCCACCCCGAGCGTGCCGCCGGTCAGCCGGGTGTAGGAGGAAAGCCAGTCCTCCAACTCGTTGTAGAAGCGGTTCTGCGCCTGGCTCGCTTGCAGGTCGAGAAAGCCGAGGACGAGCGAGCCCGCGAGCCCGAAGAGCGAAGAGCTGAAGGCCGTACCCATCCCCTCGAGCGGGGCTTCGAGACCACCCTTGAGGTCGTCGAAGACGCCGATCATGTCCTGATTGGCGACCGAAAGATCACCGATCACGCCGCCCACCGAGCTCACCGTCTGGAGCAGGCCCCAGAACGTGCCGAGCAGGCCCAGGAAGATCAGCAGGCCGATCATGTAGCGCGACAGGTCGCGCGATTCGTCGAGCCGCGAGCTGATGCCGTCGAGCAGGCTGCGGAGCGAGACGGCAGACAGCGTCATGCGGCCGTGCCGGTCCGCGAGCATCGTCGCCAGCGGCGCGAGCAGACGTGGCTTGCGCGCCGACGCCGGTGCACCCGCGCCCGGCACGTCGTTCTGTCTCACGGCCGCGAGCCAGCTCGTATCGGGCTTCAGCAGGAGGACCTGCCGAAAATTGTAGACGATGCCGATGACCAAGGCGCCGAGGATGACGCCGTTTAGTATCGAATTAGCGAAGAAGGCCTCGGCCAGGGTTTCGCTGAGCACGACGACGACCCCGACCACGAGGGCCAGGAACAGGCTCATGCGAATGAGGAATGGCCGTTGTCCGCTCATCGCCCGTCCGTCATCCCCCGAGCGCCGGATCGGTGCGCCATGACCGCTCGCAGGCTCGCCCGCACGGCTCTTTCCCTGCGGCGATCGCAGGGCCCGCGGCGATCAGGCACATTAGTACAGCGTGTCGCAGGGCGACAACCGGCGGCCTGGATACAGGGGTGCAATATGCCCGCTCAAGCATGTCTTTACCCGCTCGAGCGCTCCCGGCCCGCGGCCGCCAGGGGGTGCCCTCCCTCGACCAAGCGTCTGAGCCGATCGTCGAGGACGTGGGTGTAGATTTCCGTCGTCGCGATGTCGGCGTGACCCAGCATCTTTTGCACTGCCCTCAGGTCCGCGCCGTTGGCGAGCAAATGACTGGCGAAGGCGTGACGCAGCGCGTGGGGCGAGACCCGGCTCGACTCGATCCCCGCGTCCCGCGCCAGCGCCTTGAGCATCTGCGCGAGGCGATGGCGCGTAAGATGCCCGCTCGCGCCGCGGGAGGGGAACAACCAGCGGGAAGGCGCACCGTCCACCAAATGGCGAGCTCGCACCGCGAGATATTCATCGAGCGCGCGGCGGGCCGGCGCGCCGAGCGGGACCAGGCGATCCTTGTCACCCTTGCCCCGCACCAGCAAGGAGCGCGTCTCGGCCGAGACCGCATGGAGCGGCAGCGACACCAGCTCCGAGACGCGCAGGCCGCTGCCGTAGAGCAGCTCGATCATGGCTCTGAGGCGGAACCCGTCCGCTTCGCGCTTGCTCGACGTCCCTGCTGCCTCCACCTCGGGGCACGCTGCCGTTAGCAGCCGCTCCACCTCCTCCTCGCTGAGCACACCGGGGAGCATGCGGGGGAGCGCTGGCGAATCCACCGTCGCGGTCGGGTTGTCGTCGCGCCGGCCGTCGGTGAGCAGGAACCGATAAAACTGCCGCAGGCATGAGAGTCGGCGCGACGCGGTGCGCGCCGCCACGCCGGAGCGGCGCTGCGCCGCTATGAAATTTCGAACGGATGCAGAGTCGGCATGAGCCAACGCGACACCGGAGGGGCGGAGATGAGCGGCGAAGCAAGCGAGATCACGCCGGTAGGCATCGATCGAGTTGCGAGCCAATCCGCGCTCGGCCGCCGCCATTTCGAGAAACGCCTCGATCGCGGCCGCGTCTCCTTCGCCGAGTGTGGCCTTTGGCGCCGGCGGCCGCCCCCTGCGCGTCAAAGCCCCGCGGCGAGCGCCGCCTCCAGGGCGATCGCCCGCGCCTCCTCTTGAAGGCCTGCGGAGGCGAGGCTGGAAACCACCGGCCCCACGGTCGCAATGCCGGCAGCGGCAGGGCCGTTCTCGCCGAGCAAGAGCAAAGCCAGCAGCACGGTCTCACCGAGTTGAGCCCCCTCGGCTGCCTTCTGGAGGCCATTCGCCAGCGCCAGCGCCGGCGCCCTCGCCGCCACCGGTCGCTCGTCGAGCATCAGGCGATCCCAGACCTCCGGGTCGATTTGGCCACCCAAAGCATCGGCCAGGATCGCCAGCCAGTTGGCGCGCGCGAGCGCGACAGCCCCCTCGCCCTCATCGACGCGCAGCGCCAGCCAAGTCTCGAAGGGTGCTGTCTTCAGGTAGATCTCTTGAGCGCCGAGAAGCATCAGGGGCCAGAGCCGCACCGCGGAGCGCGCCGTCTCGGCATCGCGCGGCGCCTCTTCGCTCGCCAGCGCGTACCAAGCCGCGGCCGCATCATAGTCCCCGGCTGCCATCAAGGCCCGCCCGGCCGCACCGCTGAACCAGCCATGCTCGGGTGCAGGCGGAACCGTCCGCACGAGGTGCGCCAGCGCGCGCGCGGTCGTCCCGTGAGCGCCCTGTGCCTCGGCGAGGGAGAGCGCCGCTGCCAGCAGTTCCGCCCGCAGTGCGAGCGCGGTCTGCTCTTCGATCGCCTGGAACATGAGAGAGCGGCCGAGCGTCGGCTCCAGCGATTCGACCTGCTCCAGGGCATCGGCGCGCTCATCCGGCGAGAAGGCCATCGCCCGATAAAGATCGCGCAGGGTTTCGATGGTGAGCGTTCCGGCCGCCTCCGCGCGCTCTGCCGCCAGCAGCCGTGGCCCCTGCAGCGACTCCGGCGCACCGACGATCGCCGGTAGCACATCGGGTGCCGCCCTTGCCACCGCTTGCGCAGAGATCGGGAATTGCGCAAGCCGCCAGGCGGCGACCCGTAGGGGAGTCGGATCGGCGAGCGGGTCCACCACCGGCTCTGCCAACCCCGCCATGGCGTAGATCGTGTCGTCAAACGCTTGATCGGGCGCGGCATCGGTTTCGAGCAGGAGCTCCAGGCCCAGCGTCGCGGCTTCGATCAGGCCGGCGTTGGCCTGACAGAGAATGCGTACCCGGCGCCAATATCCATCGCCAGCGCGACCCGCCTTGCCCAGGATCTGCTCACACGCAGCGTCGAGGTCGAGCGCCGCGAGGTGCCGGTCATTCTCGATCCGGGCGCTAAGGGCCGGACCGCTCTCGAGCCCGGCGCTCTCCAGCAGGGCAAGAGCAGCATCGCGCGCACCCATGGCAACGAGGCGCCCGACCCGCGCGAGGACCAGCGCGCCCGCCTCGCCCGGCCCCGCCGGCGGTTGCGCCGGCGAGGTGAGCAACGACAACGCCAGCCGACGCATGGTGTCCGAGGGCGCTGCGGCTGGAAGGCGCGGCAGCAGGGCTTCGATCCTCGAACGGCGCGAACCCGACCAGAAATCGCCGGAGAACGGTTCGATACCGGGCAGGAGCACGCCGGCCGCGTCGGGGTCGATGGCCTCGAGCGAGCCGACTTGGATGCCTGGCTCAGCCGATTCGGACGCGGACGACTCGGGCGCAGCGACCTGCTCCACCTCCGCTCCCAATTCGGCGTCGGAGACCGTGTTATCGGCCCCGCCTGGCTCCGAGCCGTCGTCATCTGCCTCGTTCTGGTGGGCCGGGATCAGTCGCAGCGGCTCGTCGGCATCCTGCGCGATACTCTCACTTGCGGAAGCAACCAGCAGCAGCGTTGCACAAAGCATCACGCTGACCACCGCAGTCCGTGGCCGGCGGCTAACAGTCAGAAAGGAAAGGGCGAGTCGCGGCATACGACTACCCAGCGGTGCTCTCACTTCTCGAAGCGGTCATTGGACAGCACCTTTTCGACCGGGCCGGGCGGCGGTGGAATGTCCCACGTGAGAAGGAAGCCGATTCCGCCGCCGATGATGAGCAAGAGAATGATGACGAGGACTTTCAACGGGACGTGCCCTCACTCCTGACCACGCGTCGACGTTGAATCAGCCGGGAGGCATTCGACGCTTGTGTGATAGAATCGGATTATGGCGACGGTGTGGCAGTCTATCGGCGCGGGCGCGGCGCTTCAACGACCTGTGACCCGGTGGAGCGGAGTGCGTCGCTGAACTCATGACGGCAAGGACAGGGTGCCCGCGAATCGATTCCTCAATCGTCTTCGTGGGCCTAATGGGCGCAGGCAAGAGCGCGATCGGCCGCCGGCTCGCCAACCGACTCGGCATGCCATTCGTCGACGCCGATACAGAGATCGAGCGCGCCGCGGGGTGCTCGATTACGGACATCTTCGAGTTGCATGGCGAGGCGGCGTTTCGCGACGGCGAGCGGCGGGTCATCGCCCGGCTTCTGGCCCGGCCACCGCACGTGCTGGCCACCGGCGGGGGCGCCTTCATGGATCCCGAGACGCGTGCGGCGATCCGCGAGAACGGCATATCGGTCTGGCTGCGCGCTGACCTCGATTTGCTGGTCTCCCGCGTCTCACGACGCAACAATCGCCCGTTGTTGGCTGGCGGGGACCCGCGCGGGATTCTGCAGCGATTGATGGCCGAGCGTCATCCAATTTATGCCCAGGCCGATATTGTCGTCGAAAGCAGGGATGGGCCGCACGAGCAGACGGTGGAATCGGTGCTCGGCGCGCTCGACGCATACGTCGAGGCGCAGCAGAGTGATACGGCGTCGGCCTCATCGTCGGTGAGCATCGAGGCCTGACCCGGTGAACACGGCAGACCCCGACCCACGACCCACTCAAGACCGGGAGACGGTGCGCGTCGAACTCGGCGCGCGCAGCTACGACGTTCTGGTGGGAGCCGGCCTCGTGGAGCAGGCAGGGCGGCTCATGGCGTCGCTCCTCCGCGGCCGTTCGGCGGTCGTGGTCAGCGACGGAGTCGTGGCCGGGCTCTATCTCGACGCGACCTTGCGCTCCTTACGAGAGGCGGGCTTTGCGTGCTCCGCCCTGACCGTCGAGGTGGGCGAGCGCAGCAAAGACCTGGAGACGCTCGGCGGCATGCTGGAGGACATCCTCGGCCGCGGGATTGAGCGGACGACCGCGCTGGTGGCACTGGGCGGCGGAGTCGTCGGCGACCTCACCGGCTTCGCGGCGAGTATCCTGCTGCGCGGAGTCCCCTTCGTTCAGATCCCAACCACACTTCTCGCTCAGGTGGACAGCGGCGTCGGCGGCAAGACCGGTGTCAACAGCGCCCACGGCAAGAACCTGATCGGCACGTTCTATCAGCCGCGCCTGGTGCTCGCCGACGTGGCGACGCTGGGCTCGTTGCCGCTGCGCGAGCGTCTTGCAGGCTATGCCGAGGTCGTGAAATACGGCCTGATTGACGATCCTGAATTCTTCGCCTGGCTTGAGCGGAACGGCGCGGCGCTCGTCGACGGTGATCGGGACCTGTTACGGACCGCCGTGGCCCATTCCTGCCGGGCCAAGGCGCGCATCGTTGCGGCGGACGAGCGCGAGAGCGGCAGCCGGGCCTTGCTCAATCTGGGCCATACCTTTGCCCACGCCCTCGAGGCGGAGGCGGGTTACGACGGATCGCTCCTGCACGGCGAAGCGGTGGCCTACGGCATTGTGCTCGCATATCGACTCTCTGCGGCCCTCGGCCTGTGCAGCGCGGATGATGCGGCGCGGGTGGCAGCCCATTTCCGAGAGGTCGGGTTGCCGAGCGAGGCGAACGCCCTCCCCCCCATCCATTGGAACACATCTGCGCTGATCGAACGCATGAAGCATGACAAGAAGGTGCAGGACGGACGGATAACGTTCGTGCTGACACGGGGCGTCGGGCAGGCCTTCCTCAGCCAGGATGTCCCACACGAGGCGCTTCGTACCTTGCTCGACCGAGCCTTCGGCGAACGAGGCCTTTCCGCCTCCCGTTAATCCCCAACCACAATCCCCAACGACAGAAACATGACCACCGAGACTGCCATCACCATCGGCGCAATCGGCTTGCTGATTGCGCTATCGGGGTTTTTCTCCGGTTCCGAAACTGCGTTGACCGCAGCCTCCCGCCCGCGCATGCACCATCTCGCCCGCTCCGGCAACAGGCGCGCGCGCGCAGTCGAACGCCTGACCAACGATCGGGAGCGATTGATCGGGTCGATCCTGCTCGGCAACAACGCCGTCAACATTCTCGCCTCGGCACTCGCCACGAGCGTTCTGATATCTGTGGCGGGCGATGCCGGCGTGGCCTATGCGACGATCGGCATGACCCTCATCATCCTGGTCTTCGCGGAGGTCCTGCCGAAGACCTACGCAATCCGCAATCCAGACCTCGTGTCGCTGCGGGTGGCGCCGGTGCTGGGCCCGATCGTGTGGCTGCTCTCACCTATCGTCCGCACGGTGCGTCTGGTGGTCTCGGCGACGCTCAGCGTGGCCGGTGCTTCCCAAGGACTCAGGACGGCAAGCGCTGCCGAGGAGGAGCTGCGCGGCACCATTGCGTTGCAGGCGCAGGAAGGCGCCATGGTCAAGCATGAGCGCGACATGCTCCACAGCATCCTCGACCTGGAGGAGATTGAAGTCGGTGCGATCATGGCTCACCGCAAGACCATGGAGATGATCGACGCCGACGCGGCGCCCGCCGACATTCTCAACCAGGTCGTCCTCAGCCCCCACACGCGCCTCCCGGTCTGGAAGAACGAGCCCGACAATATCGTCGGCGTGTTGCACGCCAAGGATCTGCTGCGGGCGATGCATGCGAACCTCGATGACCTCGACCGCCTCGACGTCATGTCGATCGTGACCGAGCCCTGGTTCGTGCCCGAAACCACGCCGCTCGACGAGCAACTCCATTCGTTCCGCGAGCGTCGGGCTCACTTCGCGCTGATCGTCGACGAGTACGGCTCGCTGATGGGGCTCGTGACCCTGGAGGACATCATCGAGGAAATCGTTGGCGAGATCGTCGACGAGCACGACATCGCGCGCGGCGGGGTGGTGGAGAGAGCGGACGGCTCGTTCCTGATTCCGGGTACCGCAGCCATTCGCGATCTCAATCGGGCTCATGACTGGGATCTGCCCGACGAGGAAGCCGCCACCATCGCGGGTCTTGTGCTGAACGAAGCACAGGAGATTCCCGAGATTGGCGAATCGTTCTCGCTCTATGGCTTCACCTTCGAAGTCCGTGCCCGCAAGCGCAATCAGATCACCCAGCTCCGCGTGATCCCGCGCCCGCACGGCACCACCCGCCCAGGCGGCTGAGACGCGCCTGCGGGTTGCGCGCGCGGCGTACGCCCCCCATATATTGCTGTCGACAATCATGACCCGGCGCCCGGAGGTTCCGATTGCCGGAACGCCGCCGCGTGCTATACATGAAACGGGTTAGTGGGCGAGTCGATGAACAGTTATCTCGACTTCGAGAAGCCGATCGCGGAGATCGAAGGCAAGCTCCAGGAGCTTCGCCACCTCAGCGACGACAGCGGCGTCAACATGCTCGACGAGGTTTCACGCCTCGAGGGCAAGGTCGACCGGCTGCTCAGGCAAACCTACAGCCGCCTCACCCCGTGGCAGAAGACACAAGTCGCCCGCCACCAGCTCCGACCCCACTGTTCCGACTACATCTCGCGCCTCGTTACCGACTTTCTGCCGCTTGCCGGCGACCGCGCTTTCGGTGAGGACCGCGCCGTCATCGGGGGGCTGGGGCGCTTCCGCGGCCATTCCACCATGGTCATCGGCCAGGAGAAAGGCGCCGACACGGAGGGCCGGGTCGCGCACAACTTCGGCATGGCCAACCCCGAGGGCTACCGCAAGGCGTCGCGCCTTCTGCGCCTCGCCGAGCGCTTTCAGGTGCCGGTGCTGACGCTGATCGACACGCCCGGCGCCTATCCCGGAATCGGCGCCGAGGAGCGCGGTCAAGCCGAGGCCATCGCGCGCTGTATCGAGGCCTGTCTCGATGTCAGGGTGCCGGTGGTTGCGCTCATCATCGGCGAAGGCGGCTCCGGCGGGGCAATTGCGCTGGGCGTCGCCAACCGCGTGCTGATGATGGAGCACTCGATATATTCGGTGATCTCTCCCGAAGGCTGCGCGTCGATCCTGTGGCGCGACGCGGCCCTCGCGGAAACGGCGGCGGAAGCGTTGCGGCTCACTGCGGACGACCTGCACGGGCTCGGGGTGATCGACGACATCGTGCCGGAGCCCGTGGGTGGCGCCCACAGAGACGCAGCGCGCACGATTGACGAGGCCGGTGCAGCGCTTGAGACGGCGTTCGCTGATCTGCGCGGCCTCGACGGCTCGGCACTTCGCAGCCTCCGGAGGGAGAAGTACCTGGCGCTCGGCAGCATCGCCGAAGGCTAGACTCCCGGCCGATGACGAACGTGGATCCCATCACGCTCCAGGTCATCGGCGGCGCCCTCCACACGATCGCGAAAGAAATGGGGCATGTGCTCTACCGCATGTCCTATTCGTCGATCATCCGGGAATCGGAGGATCTCGGCGCCGGGCTCTTCGACCGCGACTTCAACACGCTTTGCGAATCGGACTCGACGCCCATGCACATCGGTTCCATCCCCGGCTATCTGCGGGGGGTGGAGCGCACCATGCACGGCGATTGGAAGCCCGGCGATGTGGTGCTGCACAACCACCCCTATCACGGCGCGAGCCATGTTCCGGACATTTGCTGTATTGCGCCGGTGTTTTTCGAAGGGGAGCTGGTCGGATTCTCCGCCAATACGGCTCACCACGTAGACCTTGGGGCAGCAAGCCCTGGCATCGTCATCGACATCCCCGACGTCTATGCCGAGGGCATGTTGTTCTCGGGCATCAAGCTATACGAGGAAGGCAAGCTCAACCGCGCCCTCTGGCAGCACATTCAGACCAACACGCGAGTGCCGCGCGACGTTTCGGGGGATATCGAGGCGCAGGTCGCCTCGGCCGAGCTCGGCGTGCGCCGCTTCCGCGAGCTTTACGAGGCCTATGGCAAGGCGACGGTGGAAGCCGCCACCGCAGAGCTGATGGACTATTCCGAGAGGATGCTGCGCCGGCGCATCCGAGAGATTCCCGACGGAGACTATGTGGCGGAGGGCTTCCTCGACGACGACGGGGTCGACCGAGAGACGCGGCTGCCGGTCAAGGTCACGGTGCGCATCAGAGGCGATTCCGCCGCGGTCGACACCACCGGCTCGTCGCCACAGGTGCCGACCGCCTACAACGTCCCCTTCGAGGGCTCGACCAAGGTCACGTGCTACTTTGCCTTCCGCGCGCTCTTGCTCGATACCTACACAACCAGCGAGTACATTCCGCAGAATGAGGGTTCCTTCCGCCCGATCGAAGTGATCTCGCCCGCGGGCTCGATCTTCAATCCGACCTTCCCGGCTGCCTGCCAGTCGCGCTTTTCCCAGTGCCAGCGGCTGGTGGACCTCATCAGCGCGGCGCTCGCCCCGGTGATCCCCGATAAGGTCACAGCGGGCTGTGGGGCGACCCTCTCCGCCTTCGCCTATTCCGGCGTCAGGCCTGGCGGCGACTACTGGATCCTGGTCGAGATCAACGAGTCGGCGTATGGGGGGCGCCCAGCCTCCGACGGGCCGGACTCGATCGACGAACTGATGCGCAACACGCGAAACAATCCGATAGAAGACCTCGGCATGCACCTGCCGCTGATCTGCGACCGCTACGAGCTCCGCGACGACGTGCTGCCGGGCGCGGGCCGCCAACGGGGCGGCCTTGGCATCGTCAAGGTGCAGCGCTTCCTGACACCTGGCTATGTGGTGCACGAGGCTGACCGTCACGAGGACGTGCCTTGGGGCTTTCTGGGCGGTGCGCCGGGCACCGTCGGCAAGCTAGAGAAATGGAACGTCGCGGCACCGGATGAGGTGGTGAGCTGGCCCGCCAAGGTCCCGGCGACACCGACCGAGCCCGGCGATTGCATCGCCGTCTACACGCCGGGCGGTGGCGGTTACGGCGACCCGTTGGAGCGCCCTGTCGATCAGGTGCGGGACGACGTCGCCGACGGCTACTATTGCCAAGCTCACGCTTACGACGCTTACGGAGTCGTCATGGACGAGGCGCTCTCCATCGACATGGCGGCTACCGAGGCACGGCGCGCAGCGCTCCGCGCGGCGGCAGCCGAGTAACCTGCGCCACAGCCCACACGCGGGCTTCCCACTGGAATTTACCGAGAGACCTGGGCCAGCCGCAGATTGCGTATGCGCCGGCTCGCGATCTCGGCGCGCACGCGCGGGATCAGCACCGTCAGGTAGTAGGCCATGAAGCCCGCTGCCATGAGCAGTAGCGGCGCCACCATGGAGCTGTCGATCGACGGCGCGTCGATCTTCGAGATCGTCGCCGGCTGGTGCAGCGTGTTCCACCAGTCGACGGAGAACTTGACGATGGGCACGTTGACCACCCCCACCAGCGCCAGGACTGCGGCGACCCGCGCGCCCTTGGCCGGATCGTCGAAGGCGGCGTGGAGCGCGATGTAGCCGAGATAGAGGAAGAACAGCACCAGCATCGAGGTGAGCCGCGCGTCCCACACCCACCAGGTGCCCCACATGGGTTGACCCCAGAGCGACCCGCTCAGAAGCGTGATGAAGGTGAAGACAGCACCAACCGGGGCGCTCGATTTTGCCACCAGGTCCGCCAGCGGATGACGCCAGATGAGGCTGGCGGCACTGCAGAGGGCGATCACGACGTAGACAAAGAGCGACATCCATGCCGCCGGCACGTGGACGAAGATAATCCGGTAGGCGTCACCCTGCTGATAATCGGGCGGTGCCACATAGAGGCCGAGCACGAGGCCGGCAACGATCAACCCTGCGGTCGCACCCGCCGCCCAGGGATAGACCGCGCGCGCAACGCGGAGGAAGCGTGCCGGGTTGGCGAAGAAGTGGATGCTGGTCCATCCGGCCCTTCCTCGCCTCGTCGCCCGTGTCGCCATGCTTGGCCTCGACCTATCCCGACCTATTCCACCGTCATGCGGAGCGCCGCCGCCGCCGCCAGCGGTCCCAGGACGACCGCGCCCACCAGCCCGCCTGCCAGGATTGACAGGTTCGCATGCACGCCGACGTCGAGCACGGCGCCTTCCACCGCGCCCACGCCGAATATGAGAACGGGAACATAGAGCGGCAAGACCAGAAGCGCGATGAGCGCGCCGCCGCGGCGCAAGCCCACGGTGAGCGCAGCTCCCACCGCTCCGATCAGGCTGAGGATTGGCGTGCCCAGCAGGAGCGAGACGACCAGGATTACCAGTCCGTCCACGCTCATGTTCAAGAGGAGCGCGAGCACGGGCGCGGCGACGGCGAGCGGAAGCCCGGTCGTGAGCCAATGTGCGACCGTCTTCGCCAGCACGACGAGCTCGAGCGGCAGCGTGCCGAGCATCAACTGTTCGAGGCTGCCGTCCTCGTGATCGGCGACGAAGAGGCGATCCAGCGAGAGCAGCGCCGCGAGCAAGGCCGCGACCCAGACGGCGCCTGGCGCGATTCGACTGAGCAGGCCGAGCTCCGGCCCGACGCCGAGCGGAAATAGAGTCACCGCGATGACGAAGAAGACCACCGTCATCAGGGTGCCGATGCTGCCCCGCAACGCGAGAGTGAGTTCGCGGCCGACGAGCCGGAGGAAGACCCCTACCACGCGTCGTCCTCCGGCTTGGCCTCCTGGTCGGCGAGCAACATATCGGCGGGGACCCCGTGAACTCCGAGGTCGAGGCGGTTGGCGCCGTCGAGCGCGATCTCGCCGTGGGTGGCCACGATCACCATGCCGCCATCGGCCCGGTGGGCGGCGATCATGGTCGCGACCCGGGCAGCAGACTCTGCGTCGAGCGTGACCGTCGGCTCATCAAGTAGCCAGAGCGGCGCAGGCGTCGCCACCAGACGTGCGAGCGAGAGGCGTCGCCTCTGTCCCGCCGAAAGAAAGCGTCCTGGTACATCGGCGAGGTTTTCGATGCCGAGGGCCTGAAGCGCGTCGATAGCGGCCCGCGCGGCGCCTCTGAAGCGAGCCCAGTCGTCAAGATTTTCCGCTACCGTGAGTGTTGGTTTCACCGCATCGAGGTGACCGACGTAGTGAAGCCGCTGGCGATGGGCGGCCCAGTCCTCGTCGACCGCAGCGCCATCCCAAGCAAGTGTTCCGCCAGCAGGCCGCAGCAGGCCGCAGAGGATTCGAAGCAGACTCGATTTGCCCGCGCCGTTAGGTCCGACGAGCGCAAGCGCACCGCCGGGATCGAGGCTGAACGAGACCCCGGAGAAGACCGGGCGCTCCCCGCGGATGCAGGCCACGTCGCGCGCCTCGAAACAGGTGGCGCGCAGCGCAGTGCGTGACTCTGGTGAGGTATGCGGGCTTGCCGGGCCGGGAATCTTGCACCCCTCTCCGGTCGGGCCTAGAAGGTCGGGGAACGCCCAGCGTATCGGCGGCGCGCGCTAGCGGCAAGAAGCCGTGCGCGGCGCGCCGGGCCGGAAGAGGGAGCAGCTCGTTGATCGCCTTGGGACAGGACACGCTGCAACCCCGCCGCACGCTCAGCGTCGGCGGGCGCTCGTATGACTATTTCAGCCTGCCGGCGGCAGCCGAGGCCGGACTCGGCGATATCGCCCGCCTGCCCTTCTCCCTCAAGGTCTTGTTGGAGAACCTGCTGCGCTTCGAGGACGGCCGCAGCGTCAGCGTCGACGATATCCACGCGGTCGCGGGCTGGCTGGATGAGGGGCGCGGCACAGGCGAAATCGCCTACCGCCCGGCGCGCGTGCTCATGCAGGACTTCACCGGCGTGCCGGCGGTGGTAGACCTCGCAGCGATGCGCGCCGCCGTGACCGCCCTCGGCGGCGACGCCGGCCGCATCAATCCGCTCTCGCCGGTCGATCTCGTGATCGACCATTCGGTGATGGTCGACCATTTTGGCACCACGCAGGCCTTCGGGCAGAACGTCGCGCTGGAGATGGCGCGCAACGGCGAGCGCTATGCCTTCCTCCGCTGGGGCCAGCAGGCGTTCGAGAACTTCCGCGTGGTGCCGCCGGGCACCGGCATCTGCCATCAGGTCAACCTGGAATACCTGGCGCAGGTCGTGTGGACCGTCGAGACAGGCGGCGCCACCATCGCCTATCCCGACACCCTGGTCGGCACCGACAGCCACACGACGATGGTCAACGGCCTCGCCGTGCTCGGTTGGGGCGTTGGCGGCATCGAGGCCGAGGCGGCGATGCTCGGACAGCCGATTTCGATGCTGCTGCCCGATGTCATCGGCTTCAAGCTCTCCGGCCGGCTCCGCGAGGGCGCGACCGCGACCGATCTGGTGCTGACCGTGACCCAGATGCTGCGCGAGCGCGGCGTGGTCGGGAAGTTCGTGGAGTTCTACGGGCCGGGCCTCGACGATCTCGGGCTCGCGGACCGCGCCACCATCGCCAACATGGCGCCGGAATACGGCGCGACCTGCGGCTTCTTCCCCATCGACGGCGAAACCATCAACTACCTCACCGGGAGCGCCCGGGAACCCGAGCGCATCGCGCTGGTGGAGGCCTACGCCAAAGCGCAGGGCATGTGGCGCGAGGCCGGCACGCCCGATCCCGTTTTCACCGACACCCTGGCGCTCGACCTGGATCAGGTGGAGCCCAGCATCGCCGGACCCAAGCGGCCGCAAGACAAGATCCGACTTTCCGACGCCAAGCCGTCCTTCGCCAGTGCGCTGGATGCGACCTTCGGCGTCGGGGAGGAGTCGGGAAGCGCGCGCGTGCCGGTCGCCGGCACCGACTACCAGCTCCGTCACGGCGACGTGGTGATCGCGGCCATCACGAGCTGCACCAACACGTCCAACCCGAGCGTGATGGTGGGAGCCGGGCTGCTCGCACGCAACGCGGTTGCGCGCGGCCTCAGCGTCAAGCCCTGGGTCAAGACCTCGCTCGCGCCGGGTTCCAAGGTGGTCTCGGACTATCTCGCAAGCGCCGGGCTGCAGGACGATCTCGATGCTCTCGGGTTCAACCTCGTGGGCTATGGCTGTACGACCTGCATCGGCAATTCGGGGCCGCTGACGCCACCCATCGCCGAAGCGGTGGAGAGCGGCGATCTGGTGGTGTGCTCGGTGCTCTCGGGCAACCGCAACTTCGAAGGGCGCATCAGCCCGCATGTGAAGGCCAACTACCTGGCCTCGCCCCCCTTGGTCGTGGCCTACGCGATCGCGGGCTCCATGACGCGCGACCTCGGCACGGACCCGCTCGGCACCGGCCGCGACGGTGAGCTGGTCTACCTGCGGGACATCTGGCCGACGGCGGCGGAGGTTCGCGACACTATCGCGCGCGCCGTTACACCGGAGATGTTCCGCACGCGCTATGGCGACGTTTTCACCGGCGACGAGGACTGGCAAGCGATCGCGGCACCGGCCGGGCAGACCTATGCCTGGGATGCGGGCAGCACCTACGTCCAGCATCCGCCCTATTTCCAGGGCATGGCGGCGGAGCCACAGCCGCCGGAGGACATCGCCGGTGCGCGGATTCTGTGCCTGCTCGGCGATACGATCACCACCGATCATATCTCACCCGCCGGCGCCATCGGTCCCAACACCCCCGGCGGCGCTTACCTGCTCGAGCGACAGATCACGCGCAGGGACTTCAACTCCTACGGCGCGCGGCGCGGCAACCACGACGTGATGATGCGGGGCACCTTCGCCAACATCCGCATCCGCAACGAGCTCGCGCCGGGCACCGAGGGCGGCATTACCCGCCACATGCCGGAGGGCACGGAGATGCCGGTGTACGACGCGGCCATGAAGTACCAGGCCGAAGGCGTGCCGCTCGTCGTGTTCGCGGGCAAGGAGTACGGCACCGGGTCGTCGCGCGACTGGGCAGCGAAGGGAACGCGGCTTCTCGGCGTGCGTGCGGTCATTGCCGAGAGCTTCGAGCGCATTCACCGCTCGAACCTGGTGGGGATGGGCGTGCTGCCGCTGGAGTTCACCGAGGGGGCAACCCGGAAGAGCCTGGAAGTTGACGGAAGTGAGCGGATCGACCTCGAAGGCATCGCCGGCGGCATCACGCCCCGCATGACCGTGACCTGCCGCATCCGCCGGGCCGACGGTTCGGCGCAGGAGGTCCCGCTCCGCTGCCGGATCGATACCGCCGACGAGGCCGATTACTACCGCCACGGCGGCATCCTGCACTACGTGCTGCGGGGCCTCGCCAAGGCGGCGTGAGTGCCTAGCTGCCGCCGTCTATTCGGCGGCCTGGTCGGCCGTCGGATCGCCCAGCCTTTCGAGCGCGAGGGCACGCAGTTTGTGCTTCTGCACCTTGCCGCTCGCGGTCATGGGGAAGGCATCGACGCTTAGCACGTGGCGCGGGCTCTTGAAGCTCGCGATCCGGCCCTTGCAGTAGGCGGCGGTCTCCTCGCTGGTGACGGTCTGGCCGGATGCAGCGACGACGAAGGCCACGGCAACCTCGCCCAGCCGCGCATCGGGATAGCCCACCACCGCCACCTGGTCGATCGCCTCGTGAGCCATGAGGAAGGCCTCGACCTCCGCCGGCGAGACGTTCTCGCCGCCGACCCTGAGCTGGTCCTTGAAGCGGCCGACGAAGCGAATGTGCCCGTCGGCGCGAAGCACCACCGTGTCGCCGGTATGCAGCCAGCCGTCGCCGTCGATGGCCTCGGCGGTCTCCTCGGGCTTCTTGTAATAGCCCTGGGTGATCATGTAGCCGCGAATCAGGAGCTCGCCTTCCTCGCCGACAGCGACCTCCTGGCCGGTCCCGGAATCCACGACCTTGATCTCGAAGCCCGGCGCCGGATAGCCCGAGGCATCCGAGCGCTGCTCCGGCGTCGAGTTGCCGAACGACATGGTGGCGAAGGTAAAGGTCTCGGTCATGCCCCAGCCGGTGAAGGTGGGCAGCATCTCGGTCTGCACCCGCCGCGCAATGCGGGCCGAGCTGGTCATGCCGGAGGGGAAAGTGCCGAAGCGCAGGCTGGAGATATCCCGCGGAGTCCGCTCGAGCGAGTCGAGATACTCCTTGTAGTGGGTGTCGAAGCCGTGGGTGATGGTGCCGCCCTCGGCTTCCACCAGCCGCATGCACTCGTCGGCGTCGAAGCGGTCCATCAGCACGTGCTTGCAGCCCGCGATCACGGCGATCAGCCCGGCCTCGCTGAAGCCGTACATGTGGAAGAGCGGCA
>MKWU01003893.1_pt1 | contig 18655 bp, 11 predicted proteins | sample 809101 | NCBI WGS metagenome assembly MKWU01 (sample SAMN05860141, study PRJNA318959) | sponge metagenome | host: Aplysina aerophoba | place: Slovenia: Piran, Adriatic Sea, Gulf of Piran | collected 2013-05-07
CTCCTCCGGGGCGGGCCTGGCTTGGCAGCGCGGCTGGCGCGGCGGGGCCTCGCACCTGTACGTCCAGCACGGCAGCACGGGCCTCGACGGTCTCGCTGGCAGCAATGACGAACAGGGCCACGACCTCGAGCCCCGCTCGCTGCCCACGCTGTCCAACCTCACCCTGATCCACAGCTGGCCCTACGGCCGGCGCGAGCGCAAGGCCGTGGCCTTGCGGCTCTCCAGCGGCAGCGGCGTCAGGGCCAACGACTTGCTGGCGACCCGCTTCCTGGGCGGGGCGATCTGGGCCGAGAGCCGCACGGTCCTGCTCTTCGAAGACGGCGAGAGTTCGGTCGCCAGCTCTCTCTTCTACCTCAACGGCGGCGTGGACCGCCGGCAGCTGCGCGGCGGTCTCGACGCCGGGGTCGAGTTCCTCGGCTTCCGCGACCCGAAGCTGCGCGACGTGCGCCACTTCCCCAACCCCGACCCGCGCCCCAAGCCGGATTCGCCGGCCCTGCACGACGACGGGGAGGGCTACATCGGGGCCTTCGGCCGGAAGCAGAACTGGCTTGAGGAATGGACCGTGTTCGGACCCGAGTCCGTGTACGACCTGAGGGAGGACGATGACGAAGCGAACTAGCCCTGCTAGGCGGCACCAGCCCGCTTCTTGATCTCGGGATCGTCGAGGGATGTGCGCACCGGCTCGAGCTGCTGGGCCCGGCATTTCACAACCAAGGCTTCGAGGATTTGCGACTGGAGCACATCGTGCAGATTCCGAAGGAAAATGAACGGTCATTCCGATTGATTCTTCCCATGGGACATGGGGAGGCCATAGCGCCCGTCTCCCGCGGCGACTGCGACCTTGGTCGGCGGTCACGTCAGCCTGGCACGGCCACGACCCCTGCGCACTAGTGCGGTCCGCCGCAAGACTTCTCTACGCCCACGCAGCAGGACGCTTCGATGAGTTCCCTCAGAACATCGGTGTCGATATCGGCAAGCCTGCGCACATAGAGGCAGGACTTGCCTCGCTGGTGCTTGCCAAGCGCTGCGAGTCTGTCTTCTTGCGCGTCCAAGTCCAGCATCAAATAGAGCGAGATCGCGGTCTTGCGCGGCGAGAATCCCACACGGAACCAGGTGCCCGAGCGGCCGCTGGCGTACCGGTAGTCGTATCTGCCGAATCCCACGATACTGCTTCCCCACATTCGCGGAGCCTCGCTGGCGGCGGCCTGCATCATCCCGAGCAGATTCCGGCAATCTTCACGGCGGGCTCGGTTCGGGATTGCGTCGACAAACCCGTCAACACTGGCTTGTGTCGGTCGTGTCTTGAGTTCGGCCACTGCCCCATTATTGCTTGCCGTTTCGAAGTTGCCTTCTCGTCTAGGTAACTCAGTCGCGGCCATACTCGCCAAAATGACTTGGGCACCCTCATTGCATGACGGATCGGGTCGTATCTCACTACCGCATCCTCGAGCTGATTGGCGAAGGCGGAATGGGGGTGGTCTACAAGGCCGAGGATACGCGCCTGAAGCGGACTGTGGCTCTCAAGTTCCTGTCCAAGGACATCACGGGAACAGGCGAACACACGGAACGCTTCCTTCGGGAGGCGCAGGCCGCTGCGGCACTGGACCATCCCAACATCTGCACGGTCTACGAGATCAACGAAGTCGACGGGGAGACATTCCTCGCGATGGCCTTTCTGGAAGGGCAAGCACTTGACGAGCGCATCCAGCGCGGCCCCCTTCCGCTCGAGACTGTCTACGAGATTGGCAAACAGGCGGCGGAGGGCTTGGCCGCTGCGCATGCCGCGGGCGTGGTGCATCGGGACATCAAGTCTTCGAACATCATGATCAGCGAGGACCGGAACGGGCGTCCGATGGTCAAGCTGATGGATTTCGGCTTGGCCCAGGTTTCCGGTGCCTCGAAGCTGACCAAGATGGACTCCCGCATGGGAACGACCGCCTATATGTCTCCAGAGCAGACGCTAGGTGAAGAGGTCGGCCCGCCGAGCGATTTATGGTCGCTTGGGGTGGTGATCTACGAAGCGGTTGTGGCCGAATTGCCGTTCAAGGGGCATTACGACCAAGCGGTTCTGTACGGAATCCTGAACGAGGATCCAATGCCCCTGACGTCCATGCGATCGCGGGTACCAATGGAACTCGAGTGGATTGTGGAGAAGTGTCTCGCGAAGGATCCCAGCGATCGTTACCAGGATGCGCGCGACCTTGTGGTCGACCTGGAGATGTTGCAGCGCCGCACGGCTTCCGGACGGACCTCGATTCAGCGAATTGACGATTCCGCCGAGGGGTCACAGGAGGGCCGGCAGGCCGCGCCGTCGCATGGGAGCGGCAGTCAGGTTCGGCCTCTGGCGAACCGTGTTCAGAGCGGGTCGCTGACTTCCGGATTTGCCGTGCTTCGTCGGTTCAGGAGACTAGCTCCAGTTGCTGCCATCTTTGCGGGTCTTGCCATCACATTCACCGCCGGTTCGTTCTTCCCCGCCGGAGACGATCCAGAGGTTGGCCAGCTGAGACGGTTCACGTTGAGGCCGGGCGACGCTATGCCCAGCGGCCAGAGTATCGGCGGCTTGGCAATCTCGCCGGACGGCCGCAACATTGCCTTCAGTACCACGGGCTCGAACGGGGCCATGTGGTTGCAGCCACTAGATCGGCACGAGCCGATCCAAATCGAGGGCACGAACGGGGCGCGGGACGTATTTTGGTCGCCCGACAGCGTATTCATCGGGTTCACGACGAGCAGGACGATCGGCAAGGTCGCCCTGCGGGGTCTTGCGGTGACCACACTGGTTGATGAGGGCAACCTTGCGTTCTCGCAGGGGACGTGGACTGCCGACGGGCAATCGATCGTCTACTCGCAGGGGGGTGGGCCGCCCCTGCGCGTCTCGGCACTCGGAGGTGTGCCGCGACCGCTCTTCACCGCGACTACGCAACGATTCGGAGGCAGCAACAGCAGTGATTTCTCCTTCATTCCCGTTTCTGACGGTAGGCAGGTATTTGTCTACTCCCAGCGGACGCGTGAAGGATTCGAAGTGATGGCGCGGCTGGTGACAGAGGAGGAGGTCGGCGAGCCTGTGCGCCTGGTGGAGGGACATTCACCGACGTGGGCACCAAGCGGGTACCTGCTGTTCCAGCCAGAGTCCATGACGGCGGCGTTGTGGGCGATTGAGTTCTTGCCTGAACAACTCGAGACACGTGGCGAGCCCTTCATCGTGGCGCAGGACGGGAGCGATCCTTCGCTGTCCGCCGACGGAACCCTGGCCTATATGGACAACCCTTTCGCCGGCGAGAGACAGCTTGTCTGGATCGACCGCAATGGCGAGTTGGTCGGGGAGATCGGGAAACCGCAATCTTGGATTGTGGGTCCGCGACTGTCGCCGACCGGGGATCGGGTGCTCGCGACGGGGGGCACAGGACGTAATTTCGACCTATGGGTCCACGAATCCGGCCGGCCCGTCCTGAGCCGCCTGACATTCGACGACACCGACGAAAGCGGTGCTGTCTGGGCACCGGATGGGCAGCGTGTCGCCTTCACGCAGCGCGGTTCGCCGGATTTGAAACTGGCAAGTGTGGGCGGGGGGAATCCTGGTACGACGATGTTCACGTTCGACGGAGGCCCTACCAGCCCGCTGGACTGGTCACGGGACGGTCGCTACATCCTGTACCAGCGGCGACTGTTGCAAGGCTCAGGACGCCCTCCGCAAGCTCCTCCGGGCGAGTCGGCACAGCCGCTGGAAAAAGGCCGCGGTCGTGACATCAACGCCCCCGTCCAGATCGGGTACCTCGAGCAAGTTGGTGATTCGTGGGAAGCTCACGATTTTCTCCCACCGGCACCGTTCATCGTGGATGACGCGGTGTTTTCCCCGAACGGGCGTTTCGTCGCTTATGAGAGCAACGAGTCCGGTGATTTCGAGGTCTATGTCAAACCGTTTCCCGAGGGCGAGCAACGCTGGCAGATCACAACCGACGGGGGCCGGCTTGCGCGATGGAGCCGTGACGGAACGGAATTGTATTTCCTTCGGGAAGACACGCTCTATCGTGTCGCCGTGGAAACTCGCGACGAGTTTCGCGCCGCGGAGGCGGTGCCGCAGTTTTCTCGGGAGAGTTTGCTTCGGATGCGGCGTTTTCCGACATATGATGCCGGAATGCCCGGTCGTTTCGTGGTGGTCTCTCAGGCGGGTGAGCAGCGTGAAATCGCGATTCGCATCGTGCTGAACTGGTTGGAGGACTTTCGCACGCCTTGAGGTCGGGGCGTCATTGAATTCGAAATACCGACAGGTCCGCGCTCGTGCCCCTCACCGCTCAGGCTTGATCTCGTCCCCGCCGCCGCCGGCATTCGACAGGTCGCGCAGATTCAATCCAGGTTTGGTTGTTTGTCCTCAGCCCGGCTTGACTGCACGCCGATCCTGATCGGATCGCCGAGTTCTTGGGGCTGGGTGTCGAGGATCTTGACGTCCAGGATCGCCTTGAAACGAGCGCCGTATTCCCTGAGTTGCGGGCCGTAGCTAACCCGCCCGGTGGGTTCTTTCGCGCAGTAGGCAATGACGTCCAGGCCGAATTGCTTTCCCAGGTACACGGCTCGCGCCGCGTGGGAACGCTGGGAAATGACCGTAAACGATTTCTGCCCCATCACCTTGTCGGCCCTGACGATCGAGTCAAGCGTCCGCAATCCCGCTGTGTCCTCGGTGATATAGTCTTCGGGGACGAGCCTGGCGATGAGATCCTTCTTCATTGCATCCGGCTCGTTGTAGTACCGGCTGGGATTCGAACCGCTGACAATGATGTGATCGATCTTGCCCCCGTGGAAGGCTTCGGCCGCTGCATCCATGCGGGCGGTATAGAATTCGTTCTCGACCCCTTTACTGCTCCATCGTGATGTGCCGAGGACCAGTCCGACGTCTCGGTGGGGTAGGCTCTCAACATCCGCGTAGACGCGCGAGCCTGCCGAAGAATCGATATGGCGGCTGACCGCCCAAACGGCAATCACGAGCCCCAATGCCGTGACGGCGGCTGAGGCAACCCCAACGATCAAGATCTTGCGGGCACTCATCCTCGTCCGCATGGCAAGCGCATTGGCCAGTGTTACTGTCCGTGCCACGTTCATTGTCGCAAAAGCAGTCTTTCGGTCATTGTTCATCCGACGTGTTGTTTCGATGCGGCGAAGTGCTGTAGGGATTGTGACCACGCCAGAGGATTCGCGAAGGCCGCGCATTCTGGAGATTCCAGTGCTGAGCTTGATGGTCAAGCCGGCGACATCCATGCTTTCTCCCACTCGTCGAGCCGCTACGACGACCCGGGGTCGGTCAACCGGGGTCTCTGCTTGCGATCGAGGTCGAAATCTTGAGTGGCATGATGCATCCCGCACCTGTAGAATCGGGCCATGCGAGTCAGTTGTGCAATCGCGTTCATCGTGACGTTGGCGGCGTGCGGGGCGAACCCGTTCGGAGCCGAGTCGGACGAACGGCCGCCAAATTTCCTGGTTCTCTTCGTTGACGACCTTGGCTGGACCGACCTCGGTTGCTATGGCAGTGACTTCTACGAAACCCCGAACATCGATCAGCTCGCCATGGACGGAGTCCGTTTCTCCCATGGCTACGCAGCCTGTACCGTGTGCTCGCCGACCCGCGCGGCCCTGCTGACAGGGCTCTATCCCGGCCGGACGCACGTGACGGACTGGATTCCCGGACACCAACGCCCGAAGGCGTTATTGCGCCCGCCGAACTGGACGATGAAGCTGGAGCACCATCACACCACGCTGGCCGAAGCCCTGGGGGCTGCCGGATACCGCACGGCGCACGTGGGGAAGTGGCACTTGATGCCGCGTCTTGAGCCAGAAGTCATGATGGACTTCGCTCCGGAGCGTCACGGGTTCGAGCGCAACATTGCCGGGAACGAATGGGGTGCGCCCGGGAGTTACTTCCATCCATACGAACGCCCGGATCGAAAGATGTATCCACTACCGCCGGGCGGCGCCGAAGGCGACTACTTGACGGACCGACTCACCAACGAGGCACTGGCGATTCTGGACGACTACCGCGACGAGCCGTTCTTGCTGTATTTCCCCTACTACACCGTCCACACGCCGATTCAGGCCAAGCCCGAGGACCTTCAGCGCTTCGAGTCGCGGGTAGATCCCGCCAAACGTCACAGGAATCCCGCCTATGCGGCGATGCTGACAGCGCTGGACCGCAGCGTCGGCCGCTTGCGCGCAAAGCTCGACGAGCTTGGAATCGCCGAAAGGACCGTGATCGTCTTCACCGGGGACAATGGCGGGCTGGACAGGCGGGACCGTGACGGCCGCATGGGGAATCCGACCGAGAACGAGCCGCTCCGTGCCGGCAAGGGCTCGGCGTACGAGGGTGGCGTCCGCACCCCGACGATCTATTTCTGGCCGGGCGTTACGCCTTCAGGAGTCGTGAGCGACGAACCTGTGATCACTGTAGATGTCTATCCGACAGTGCTGGACATCGCCGGAGTCGAGGGCGATGCTGCTCACAACGCCTCTGTCGACGGTGTCAGCTTGGCGGGAATCTTGCGGGACCCCGACACGCAGCTGGGCCGTGAGGCGATCTACTGGCACTATCCGCATTACCACGCTGGAGGCGCGACCCCCTACTCCGCGATCCGGGACGGTGATTGGCGGCTAGTCCACTTCTACGAGGACGGGCGGACCGAGCTGTACAACCTCGCGGAGGATGTTGGAGAAGAGCGTGACATGGTTTCGGAACGTCCCGACAAGGCTGAAGAGCTTCTCGCCAAGCTCGACGCATGGCGTTCGGAGGTCGGCGCGCAGGAACCGCTGCCCAATCCAGACGCGGAGTGACAGGCTTGGATGCCGTCAGCGGTTGTGAACCCGAATGTGGTCCCGGCGGATTGCGGCCAGACTGGCCGCGCCAACCTGCACCATGTCCCGAGCGAGTTCGGACTGGAGCATTTCCAGTACCTTTCGAACACCCGGTGCACCGTAGGCGGAGAGCCCCCAAAGAACTGGTCTGCAAACGAGCGCTGCCGAGGCTCCCAAGGCGATTGCCTTGATTACGTCGCCGCCTCGGCGGAATCCGCCGTCCACGAGAACGGGAATTCGGCCTTCCACGGCCTCGGATACCTCCGGCAGCATGCTGACGGGCTCTGCGAGGCCCGCAGGTTGCGACGTCCCGTGGTTGGAAAGCGCGATACCCGAGATTCCGCGCTCGGTGGCGATTCGTGCCTCGCTCGGGGCCATGACCCCCTTGAGCACGAGCGGAAGGTCGACCGCATTCCGCAAGCGTTCGATTTGGTCCCACGTGTAGCGCACCGGTGCGCCATCCGACCATTCGCGACCTGTTCTCAGGGCAGGTCCGCGGCCTGTGTCTCCCAGAGTCAGGCAAATTGCCCGGCAGCCGGCTGACTCAGCTTCCTGGGCGCGTGCGATGACCGCGTTCAGATCGGCGTTCGGGTAGAGTTGGCGCCAAGCCCCCGGTGCCGCGCCGACCGACTCCTCGAGCGAAACACCGCTACGCTCGGCAGTCACGATCACCGTCGTTGCGGCGGCAGCCCCTTCGGCGTTAGCGCGTTCGCCTTCCGGGTGGAATCTTGTCTGGCGGGAAGCCGGGCCGACGAGGATCGGAGCGAGCATCTGCTGGCCGAATAGATCCAGGGTGAGATCCAGGTCCGACGTCGGGACCATCATGCGCGGCCGGAACGTGATGCGTTCAAGCGCGCTGCGGTCGCCGCCGGCGACACGGGCGAATGTCTCGGCGCTCAACTTGCTTTGGGCCATTGGCTCGAATTCAGGGACGTTCGCGAACGCATCCAGTGGCGTGATCCGACCGGGCGGCTCCCCCCGCAACTTCGGCGAAGCCTGGGCAAGCAGGCAAGGAGACCCGGCCAAGAGCCCGGCGAAGCTGGCCAGCGCCCGCCTGCGATCTATTGCGGGTAGGGTCACGGGAAGTGGGTCCTCACGATCGAGGGGCCCACTGCGGCCAAGCTGGCTGTTCCACACCGCGTCATTGATTCCGCCAGCTCCTCCTGGACGATCTCAAGGATTCTGGCCACGCCCGGGGGACCGAATGATCCTAGCCCCCAGCGGGGTACGCGGCCCAGGCAAACGGCGGAAGCTCCGAGGGCCAGGCCCTTGAGAACATCGCTGCCTCGGCGGAAACCGCTGTCTACCAGTACCGGAATCCGTCCTTGAACGGCCTCGACGATTTCGGGCAGCACCTCGAGGCTGGACGGCGTGTAATCCAGCGTGCGCGCGCCGTGATTGGACACGATGATCCCGTCCAGACCATGCTCGATCGCAAGCAACGCATCCTCCCGAGTCAATATGCCCTTGGCAAGCATCGGCACGTTCACCATCGTGCGCAGGCCTTCGAAGAGCCGCCATTCGTACCACATCCGCCGCGAAGCAAACCGGTAGCGGCCGGCGCTGCCGCTGTAACGGGTCGGCCTTCGCGGCCGCAGCGAGAGATTGCGGTCATGAACCTCGCGGTCGTAGAAAGACGCCTGCTGGTCGATCGTGACGACGACCGCCCCGCATCCGGCGTTCTGGGCGGATACCAGCGGCTCCCGATTCTGCTCCAGTTCCGAGCTGGGATACAGCTGGAACCAGAGCGGCCCGCCATTGGCCTTCGCGATGTCTGCAAATGGCATGCTGGCCACGTGGCTGACTATCATGGGCGTCGCAGAAGCCTCTGTGCAGCCGGAATAGGTTGCCTCTTCCTTGTCGGGGTGCAGCGCCTCATGGGCCGCGGAAGGGGCGAGCAAGATGGGGAACTGCAACGGTGTCCCGAGTATGTCCAAACTCGTTTCGGGCCGCCCAGGCCCGCCGATCGCGCGAGGCACGAGATCGACCCAGTCGAATGCGTCTCGGTTGCGTCGCACAGTAAACTCGCTTCCGCCTCCGCGCGCCGTGTAGTTGTAGGTCGCCCGGTCCAGCCGTTCGTAGGCGGCGGCCTCGAAATCAAAGACGTCTCTCATCTCATCGAGGCCCGCCACGCGGCTGTGATCTCGGAAGAAATCCTGCTGTCCATGCAGGTGCTCGCATCCTGTAACGAATGCGGCCAGTCCGGCCAGCGCCTTCCGGCGGCTCACGCTTCCTCGCCAGCGGGCTTCGCGTTCCGTCATGCGGGATCGGCCTCGAACCGATTTCGACGGCACGATTGTACAAGAGGCGCCGGGTGCTCCGGATCCTGCCCTATTCCGAGATGGCGAAACGCTCCAGAAAGACCCGGGCGTAAGAGCGGCCCGCTAGCAACATTCCTTCCGTGTTGGCATGGATGTTTCCCGGGTGTCTCGGCAGATCTCGCAAGACCACACTCGCGGAGTTCGGGATAGTCTTGGGCGCTTCGCTTTGCGCGACGAGCACCTGCCAGGCGCCGGGCCGTCCTTCCTCGAACTCGAATGCTGCCGGGTCCACTCCCTCGAGGCTGTCCGGAATGTCGTCTCTGCGATAGGTGCCGACCAGGACGGGAAGGTAGGCCACGCCGAGGTCGCGCCTCAGCGCCCCGGCCAGCTCCGCCAGGTTGTCCGCGTAGCGGGACGCGGCCCGGATGTCCCGCATGTCCTTGCCCCCCTGCAGCCAGAGGAATCCCCGAAGCTCGGTCGGCTCCGAGTGCAGGGCGGCCAGAGCCTTGCCGACCAGTTGCTCATATAGCGGGCCCTTGGCGGCGTCTCCCGTGATTCTCGCGTCCGCCTCGTTCCATTCCGGAGCCCATGCCATGATTCCCGTGCCGCCGACCGCCTGCTTGACGATTCCGATCCTCTTGCCGGGCCAAGCGGCGGCGATGGCGTGAGCGAAGCCGATTTCCGGGCCGAATGTGAACTCGTTGATGCCCCATCGCGTGCGCTGGGCGCTCGACGGACTCTTGTGCGGCTTCAGTGGCCGCCAAGCTCCGTCCTCGAACATCCAGAGCCGGTTGTCGTAGCCGAATCGCGCCACGCTCTGCAGTTCCAAGCTATTACCCCAGCCCACCATGTTGGACTGGCCCGAGAGGACGAATACCTGCAACGGCCCGGAAGGCACCCGCTGGCCGTACACCTCTATCCAATCGAGCCTCGAACACGCGCGGCTCCGGGCCCCCGGCGCAAGGTCAGTGAATCCGACAGAGCGGACGCGGGTCAGGTCGGGGGTGTGTTCCCACGGTCCTTCGCTGACCGTGCGAATGTCCAGTTGGCGCCACCTCGTGCTGGAGAAAGCGAATTCGCTGACCCGCCACTGATCGGAAGCCGGGTCGGCCTGTTCGCTCACCAGCCATCGACCGCCTTCCAATTCCAGGACAGCCCGCAACTCTCGGAATCCCGACTGACGGCTGCGCCAGCGTACTGTCGCCGTGCCGGCAAGGTCCATCAGCCCACCATCGGACAGCGACAGGCTGACGGCCCAGGGATCGCTGGCAAGCCCTGACCAAACATAGTGTGGATCCCATTCCCGGGCGTCATGAAAGCTCTTCTTCACGAGCGGTGGGCCCTGGCCATGGACCGCGACCTTCAGATCGGGATTCGCGACATCGCGCTGCGAAAGGGGAATTGCCGGAGGCGTGGCCATCCAGTCCTCGCGGAACAGCAGCGGCGGTTGCCCGACGTCTGCCGCCTGGAGCCAGGAGCATGCGATCCAGAGTGAGCAGATCCAGCGATTCATCGCCACAAGCATAGCCGAGCGGCGGCGATTCGCGGTTGGGGTCCGCCCTTGCAGTACAATCGGCGCCATATGAGACTCAGATTGCTCTCGGTGGCGGCGATTGCGGCCGGATTGATTCTATTGGGGCAATTCGGCCGACTTGCCGAAGCCGAGCCGGACGCTCAGGATCCGACCACAATGCCGATCGAATACCGGCCTGGCGCGTACATGCCACCTGGGTTCCCACTCGAGGGCAGTGTCAAGTTGCTGTCGACCCCTGTGGTCCAAGCTGGCGAGCGGCACAGGATCCGCGTCGAATACACGGTGGGAGAGGCGGGTGTCAGGCAGGGCGAGGCCCTCGACATCTGGAAGCACTTCACTAGCGATGTCGAAGGCTTCCAGGTCGACGACCCGAACAAGGCGGCGTACCTCGCGGTCGAAACGACGGCTCCTGGCGCAACCCTAAGGGCCAGAGCGTACACAAACTCGGTGCAGCGCAACACACCGGGTGTATTCCCGTATCGCAAGACCGCCGGCGCGGTGCTGGAATCCGGATCGCTCCGGCCTGGTGACAAGGTGTACTTCGATTTCGGCGGTGCACGGGGGGTTCGCATGCAGCATTATGCAGAGAACCTTTTCAACTTTCGAATCGTGATTCTCAACGAGGATCAGCAGGTTCGCGACTATGGCGGCGATGCGTTCCTCAAGGTGGTGGGAGGTCCGGCTTCCAAGCTCCGGGTATCCGCGCCGGCAATTGCGGCAGTGGGCGAGCGATTCAGTGTCGAGGTCGTTCCGAGCGATGCATGGGGGTCGCTGGCGAGGGACTACCAGGGCCTGGATCTCGATTTCGACGATCCCGGGCTGAGCGCGAGTCGTTTCGCGTACGATCCGTCGCTAATGCATTACGTCGCGGCGAATGTTGTGGCGAACCAGGAAGGCGTCCATCGGCTTGCGGTGCGCAGCCGGGACGGGCGATTGCAAGGGACGAGCAATCCGATCCGGGTGGAGAAGCATCCCAAGCGCCGGGTCTACTACGGCGACCTCCATCAGCACACTTACCTGCATGACGGACGGGGCACGTATGAAGAGCTCTACCTCCATGCCAGGCGGAACGGGTTGCTGGACTTCGGGGCATTGACGCCCCACCACATGTGGGTTGGCGTCACCGGGCCCGCCTACCACTTCGACAAGTTCAGCGATCCTCGGGACAACTGGCCTGACATAATCCGCGCCAACAAGCGGCTGAACGGCTGGAAGGATTTCGTGACGATCCTCGGATACGAGTACAGTGTCGGGACGAACGCCGGGGGCCACCACAATGTGATCTACAACGCCGACGAAGCCCCGACGACAATGCAACTCGATCCTAACGAGAACCGCGCGGACGTTGGTCGCATGATGGATCTGCTGGAACGAGCCGAAGCGCCCGCCATGGTGATTCCGCATGTGGGCGGCGGGCCTCCCAACTGGAACCACCGTACCGATCCCCGGATCGAGCGAAGTTTCGAGATCGCCTCGGTTCACGGTGTCTTTGAAGAGTCTTGGCAAGCACATCTGGACGCGGGCCTGCGGCTTGCGGCCACGGCGTCAAGCGACAACCACACCGTCGGATTCGGGAATTCGTACCCGGGATTGATCTACACGATGACCAATCCGCTGACCGGAGTGTTCGCATACGGCAAGACTCGCGACGCGATCTGGAACGGCCTGTACGAGCGACGTACCTTCGGCGTCACCGGCAACGAGAGGATCTTGATGGAGTTCAGCGTGAACGGCGAGCCCATGGGTGGGGAAATCTCCGCGGCGCAGCACGAGACGGCCCGGGTCAAGGCCCGCGTTTCAGGGACTGAGCCCTTGACGCGCCTGGAGCTGCTCAAGAACGGGAGAGTCATTCACGCAGTCCACCCGGCGCGTGACAGAGGGGCCCTTGCGAGGGTGTACTGGGGTGACAACATCTATCAGCGTCGTGCCAACGTCGGTCTGGCCGACGGGTCCATCATCCCGCAGTCCGGTGCGTTAAAGCTGCAACGGATCCTGCATCGCGATCAGGAATTCGAGTGGATGCGCCAGGATGGCGACGGGGTCCGCTGGCGCGCCGCGACGACGTCGAATGATCGAGACGGCATGCTCGTGCGCCTGGAAGGGGTGGAGGGGTCGCTTCAGTTCCAGTTGCAGGACCCCTATCTCGGATCGATCCAGGTGGCGGTTCCATTGGACGAGTTGCGCCGTGACGGCTATTTCAGCTGGAGCGGCCCGGGCGAGACGCCCCGCCAACACAGCTATCTCAGGAGAATGGGGGTTGAGGTCAAGTTCGAACTGGTGTGCGAGCTGGTCAACGCGGAGGGTCCCATGGATTTCGAATTCGAGTACGAGGATCTCGAGCGGCCCGCGCCGGGCGACTACTACTACCTGAGGATGGAGCAGCTGGATACCAACAAGGGCTGGGCCAGCCCGGTATGGATCAACTAGTAGCCGTTTTCCCCGGCCTCGCACGTCAGAAATTCAAAATCACAGCCTAGGTGAGCTTGGGTGACTTGCTCCTGGAACAGCTTGCCGTACCCGCGCCGGTAGTGCGGAGTCCGCGGTGGAAGCTCGTCGAGCCTGCGCTGGATCTCCCGGTCTTCCACGCGCACGTCGATCCGTCGGGCGGGGACGTCCAATTCGATCTCGTCGCCTGTCCGGACTGCGCCAAGCGGGCCGCCGACGGCCGATTCGGGTGAAACATGCAGCACGTCAGTACCGAAGCTCGTGCCGCTCATGCGAGCGTCGGACACGCGAACGATATCGTTGATCCCAGCCCGGAGGAGTTTTGTGGGGATCGGCAGATGGCCCCATTCAGGGAAGCCGGGCCCACCGAGCGGACCGGCGTTCTTGAGAACCATCACAGTGTTCTCGTTCACATCGAGGTCTTCGTCGTCGACGCGGGCGCGGAGGGTCTCGTACCGCTCGAACACGAGCGCTCTGCCGCGATGGCGCAACAGGTGGGGCGAGGCTGCGGTCTGCTTGATGACGGCGCCGTTCGGCGCGAGATTGCCATAGAGGACGGCGGTGCCTCCCTCGGCGTTGAGCGGCGCATCCAGAGATCGGATCAAGTCCCGGTTCCGGATCGCTATGTTCGCCACGTGATCCGCCACTGTCCTTCCACTGACAGTAAGCGCATCGCCGTGCAGCAGTGGGAGGAGTTCCTTCATCACACACGGCAGGCCTCCCGCGTAGTAGAAATCCTCCATGAGGTATTGGCCGGAAGGTTTGACGTTGGCAATGTGCGGAGTCTTCCTGGAGATTCGGTCGAAGTCATCCAGCGACAGCGGGATGCCAGCCCGGCCTGCGATCGCTAGCAGGTGCACCACTGCGTTGGTCGACCCGCCGATGGCCATATCGGCTCGAACGGCGTTCTCGAAGGCTTCCCGCGTGAGAATCCGAGAGGGTTTCAGATCCTCTTCGACCATCTCGACGATCCGCCTACCACTTGATTCGGCGAGCTGGTATCGTCTCGAATCGACCGCCGGGATTGCAGCGCCCCCGGACAGCATCATGCCGAGGGCCTCCGCCATCGAGGCCATGGTCGATGCTGTGCCCATCACGGTGCAATGTCCGGCGCTCCGGGAAATGCAGCCCTCTACCTCGGCCCATTCTTCCTCTCCGATCCGGCCCGCCCGGAGGTCTTCGAAGAGCTTTCGCCCGTCGGTGCCCGACCCGAGAGGCTGGCCGTGCCAACGCCCCGACAACATCGGACCGCCCGTGACCATGATCGCCGGGATGTCGGCGGACGCGGCCCCCATCAGCTGAGCAGGAGTGGTCTTGTCGCAGCCGCAAAGCAGCACCACTCCGTCGATCGGATTTGCCGTGATTGACTCCTCGACATCCATCGACATGAGGTTTCGAAAGAGCATCGTGGTCGGCTTCATGAACATTTCGCCGAGCGAAATGGTGGGGAATTCGAGCGGTACGCCGCCGGCCGCCCAGACGCCGCGCTTGACTGCCTCTGCGACCTGGCGCAGGTGGGCGTTGCAGTTTGTCAGTTCAGACCAGGAATTGCAGATTCCGATGACCGGCCTGCCGTCGAAAGCGGCGTCCCCCAAGCCCTCGGACCGGAGCCAGGCTCTTCGGGCGAGGTGCTCGTACTGGTCTCCATGGAACCAAGCGGCGCTGCGGAGGATCTTCGGGTCGCACATGAACGAACAAACATAGCATCGAGCCACCGCGGGCAGCCGGAATCCTCGGAAGGCAGCGGAAGGAAGATGCCCTCCCAAGGACTCGGGGGCGAATGGACACCCCTTCTCCTGATCCGGCCGAGAGCGGTCGACTTGCCTACGATGCTTCTCTGGACGATCCAGGTGCGCTAACGTATCTTTCTCGCCAGCAGTCCGATGGCCACATCGCTGAGTGGGACCGTTGCGTGTGCGCCGATGAACCGGAACTGTCACCTACCGCCCCCGTTTGCGACCAGCGATTGCGAGAATCCCGAGGGCGGGACCGGAGCATCAGCGGCGTGAAGACCTTGGGCCCAGCTGACATCCGGCGTTCGCTGCCGATGGACAAGGCAGTGGAGGCGATGCGGACGGCATTCGCGTCTCACGCCGCGGGCCGGATTCAATCGCCGCCGAGATCGGTATTGCACACGGGAGGCAAGCGCGGAGCAACGTTGGTCATGCCCGCATCGCTTGAGTTCGGTGATCCTGCACTCGCCGTAGTCAAGGTCGTGTCGGTTTTCCCGGACAACAAGCCACAAGGCTTCCGCTCAATCCACGGGACGTTGCTGGCGATTGATGCGTCGACGGGGGTTCCGCTGGCGCTGCTTGACGGTGCGGCGCTAACGGCCATTCGCACGGCCGCTGCCTGCGGTCTGGCCACGGATCTGCTGGCACGCCGCGACAGCCGAGTTCTCGCGGTGTTCGGCAGCGGAGTCCACGCTCGCACCCAGGTCAGGGCAATGCGTGCGGTGCGGCCAATCGAGGACGTCAGGATCTTCAACCCGAACCTCCGCTCGGCCCAGTCGATGGCAACCGAACTCTCCAGCGATCCGATCCCGGGTGGGTACCGATCAGTGGGCAGTGCGCACGAGGCCTTGGATGGCGCGGACATCGCGTGCGCGGCGACCACCTCACCCGTGCCAGTGTTCCAGGATGCCGAGGTCCCGGCCGGGATCCACATCAACGCGATCGGTTCGTTCCACGCCGGCGACCGGGAGGTCCCGGGCGCGACTGTCGCGCGGGCACGGCTCGTCGTGGACGACATAGAGTCTGCCCTCGAAGAAGCCGGGGACGTCTTGATGCCGATGGCAGAGGGGCTGTTCGGCGAGGACCACATTCACTGTGATCTCGGAAGCCTGGTTCGGGGGCTGGCGTCAGGGCGCGCCTTGGACACGGAGCTGACCTTCTTCAAGTCTGTGGGCATCGCCGCTCAGGATGTTGTTGCGACACAGGCGGTGTTGCGGGAGGCTGCAAGGCTCGGCCTCGGCGAGCGGATCGACTGGTAGGTCTACTCGATCACCAGAACCGGGTCGCCGAGCACGCCGAAACTGGGCTCAAGCCCCAATCCGGGCGAATCCGGCGCGGAAAGCCGGCCGTGCTTGCGAAGTGGCGGGTTTGTGGCGGTGCTGACCGTTACGTAGCTGTTGAAGTCCGTTGACGTGAACAGGAATCGAGGGGGCGTGCTGTGCGCCAGATGAGCGATTGCGGCTGTCGTGAAGTCTCCCCCCCAAGTATCCTCGATGGTCATGGCGATCCCGACCGACACGCAAAGGTCCCGCATTTGCCGAGCCTTGGTGATGCCCCCGAGCTTGCTGATCTTCAAGTTGATCACGTCCATTGCGTCGTCGTTACTGGCCCTGAGCAGGTCGTGGACGCTGGCGATCGATTCGTCGAGCACGAACGGGAGGGGGGTGCTGGCGCGGACCGACAGGCACTCCTCGTAGGACAGGCAGGGCTGCTCGATATATAGATCCACGTTGCTGACCGCTGCCACGACTCGCTTGGCGTCGTGCATCAGCCAGCCCGTGTTGGCATCGGCGATCAGGCGGTCTTCGGGACCTAGCCTGGACGCGGCGATTCGGATACGCTCAATGTCGTCCGAGGGGTCGGCACCAACCTTGAGTTGGAAGCGGGTGTAGCCCTCGTCACGGTGGGTGGCGACCAGTTCGGCCATCTTTTCGGGGGATTCCTGGGAGATTGCCCGGTACAGGATGAAGTCATCGCCGTACCGCCCGCCCAGCAGCTCGCAGACGGGCAGACCCGCAACCTGACCCAGGATGTCCCAGCACGCGATGTCTAGCGGGGACTTGACGTAGGGATGGCCCTTGAGGGCCGCGTCCATCGCATGGTTCAGGATGCCGATCTGGGTCGGGTCGAGGCCGAGCAAGGCAGGACCCAGCTCCGCGATCCCGGCACGCGCACCCGCCGCGTAAGCCGGCAGGTAGGCGGGACCGAGGGGACAGACTTCCCCATAGCCAGTCAGACCCGCATCGGTCTCGACACGGACGATCGTGCTGTCGAAGGTCCTCACCGTATTGCCACCCGACCAGTTGTACGGTCCCTCCGCGAGGGGCAAGTCGACCTGGTAGACGCTGATTCGCTTGATTCTCATCGCTCTGTTGTCTTTACAGTATCGTCCGGATGACGCCGGACGACCTGGCCGACACGGGCCGGTCCCGACCGAGACGCGAAACCTGGCCCGTTGGGGTGCCCTCTCGCGAACCTGTACCGGATCAGAGGCGCAAGCGAGCTGCTCGGGGCAGCGCTGATAGCCTGACTTGAACCATTCCCGTACCAGGATCTCGGCCTTTCGAGCGCTTTCCTCTGACAGTCGCGATTTGAGGTGTTCGTGGAATGTTCGAGCATCACCATAGCCGTTGTCCAGGGCCAGCTTCAGCCACATGTCGGCGATTTCGAGGATCCTGCCTGTACCCTCGCCGCGGGTATACAGGACGGCGAGGTTGAATTCGCAGGGGGCAGTCCTAGCGAGGCGGCCAAACGGAACCAGTGAATCGCTTGAAAGCCGTCCTTCGCGACTCCCCTGCCGCTGTGGTAGACGGACCCGAGGAATGTCTCTGGAGACCGGCAAGGCGGAACCACTTGGCGGCCTCGACGAGGTCCTTGTCCACACCCTCGCCGGTTGCGCACGCGAAACTGTAGGCTTTCAGATGCTTTCTCGCGCGTTCATCGATTCTTCAGTTGCACATCGGTGCCGTTTTCGTAGCCTCTGCGTCTCTATCGAAGGGCGTTTTAGCGGTCCAAGAGGCTGGCAGTTCAGGGTGCGGCTTGGGGCAGCGCCTTACATTCTCGGTCGCATGACACCAAGTGCCCTGTCGCTCTCGAGGACGAGGCAAATCATCTGCACGCGCTAGTTCGATTCTGAGTTCCGTCAACTCTCGTGCGGCAGGTTTCCTGTTGTCGTTTAGGCAGCCCGCTGTTGCATTCGCCGCTCGACACTGTTAATAAGTGATCCCGATTCCCTACTATCCGCATCCAAGGCCAGCCGACAGGTTGCGGGTCGGATCGGCCTGCCTGTTGGATCGGCCTGGCGGCGGCTCCCGGCACACAGCGTTGCGCTGGCCTTGAGCTGCGAGGGGTTGCGCCTGAAGTGTTGCTGCTACGTGCTTGAATGCGAAATCGACGCGTCCGTCATCGTCACAACCAGGCGATGGCTACACCCGTCCACCTCCGTGCCCAAGAGCGAAGTGTCGTGCCGGCAAGGCCACAGCCTGCCTCGGTTGGTCGCTGACTACGCCACTGCAGGCCAGTCTGAGCGGGCCCGCTGCGCCAGCCGCATAGCCTGCCGCCAGGCCGCCTGCGCCGGAGCCTGTATGCTACGAGGGAAGCGTGTTCGTGCGCGTTCGAGTTCGCCATGGCATTCACTCCCGCCACAGAAACGGAAGTTCCCAGCCTCACCCCGTCAGCAGCTGCCGCGGCGGCGCGCGAGCCAGAGGATGTCGAGTACCCCGAAGGGAACTGGATCGCGCAGAGCGCCTGGCACGGCGATGCTGTCAACCAGGCCACAACGGCCTTGAAGAAGCACTTCCGCAATCGCGAGAACGTGCTCGTGGCCATGGAACTGCTGGTGTACTACG
>MKWU01003895.1_pt1 | contig 18649 bp, 18 predicted proteins | sample 809101 | NCBI WGS metagenome assembly MKWU01 (sample SAMN05860141, study PRJNA318959) | sponge metagenome | host: Aplysina aerophoba | place: Slovenia: Piran, Adriatic Sea, Gulf of Piran | collected 2013-05-07
GGGGGTCGGCTTCGTGATACACTGTGACTTCATGGGAATCGGGGCCTCCTGCCCTGTAGCTTCTTGATCTATCTACAAGTTTAACAGAAGATCCCGGTTCCCTCCTCCCTCTGGTGAGAAATCCGGGCTAGGGGTTCTTGATGTCCCGGCAGTAATTTGCCGGTTATTCCTGGATTCCCCCACGGGTCAAAGCGCCGGGATCCAGAAGACGTTTCAGGTCATCTTCGGACAAGTCGGTCTGCTCGCGCGCCACATCGATGACGGGCCGCCCTTCGGCATAGGCTTGTTTCGCAATGGCCGCCCCTTTCTCGTAACCGATTACGGTGTTGAGCGCGGTGACAAGAATCGGATTCCGTTCAAGCGATTTCTGAAGAACTGTCTCATTGACGGTAAAGCCGGCAATTGCCTGATCAGCCAGAAGTCTCGATGAATTAGCCAGTAATTCAATGCTTTGCAGGAGATTATAGGCAATCACTGGCAACATGACGTTCAACTGGAAGTTGCCGGACTGTCCGGCTACTGCAATCGTCGCGTCATTGCCCATGACCTGAGCGGCCACCATCGCCGTAGATTCTGGGATCACAGGATTGACCTTGCCCGGCATGATGCTGCTTCCCGGTTGCAGGGCCGGCAGCGCAATCTCCCCTAGTCCAGCCAGAGGGCCAGAGTTCATCCAGCGCAGGTCGTTGGCGATTTTCATGAGGCTCACGGCCACCGTACGCAACTGCCCGCTTAGCTCCACCGCCGTATCTTGTGCCGCCAACCCTTCGAACTTGTCCGGTTTGGATCGGAACTCAAGCGAAGTGCTGCCTTGAAGCGCTTCAAGGAATGCTTCCTCAAAGCCTTCCGGGGCGTTGATGCCACTGCCTACAGCTGTGCCACCCTGCGCCAGTTCCAGCAACCGGGGCAAGACTGCCTCGATACGCTCTATTCCATAGCGAATCTGGCTGGCCCAAGCTCCGACTTCCTGCGACATCCGGACCGGCATCGCGTCCATTAAATGGGTGCGCCCGGTCTTGACTTGCTGATCCAGTTCGGCCGCCTTGGCGTCTGCCACCCGCTGCAAGTGCCGCAAGGCCGGCAGCAATTGCTCATGGAGCGCCAATGCGGCGCTGGCATGCAGAACGGTTGGAATTACGTCGTTGGAGCTTTGGCTCATATTGACGTGGTCGTTGGGGTGTACCCCCTTCCCTGCCAGATGCGCAATGACTTCATTGGCATTCATGTTCGTGCTGGTCCCGGAACCAGTCTGGAATACATCTACGGGAAATTCCGCGTCGTGCTGGCCTTTCGCGACCTGCTGGGCCGCTTTGATGATGGCATTGGCCTTCTCCCGCTCCAACAGGCCCAAGCTGGCGTTGGCTTCCGCGCAGGCCTGCTTGACCAAGCCGAGTCCGTACAGGAAGGCACGCGGCATGGCCAGGCCACTGACCGGGAAGTTTTGCACTGCGCGCTGTGTTTGTGCACCGTAGCGGGCATCCTGGGGAACCCGAATTTCTCCCATGCTGTCTTTTTCTGTGCGATATGAAGCCATTTGATTGCCAAAGCAGTTCTTCGTGCCGGACAGTATAATGAATGGGTGAATTTGTTGTAAGAGACTACGCGTTTGGAACTTTCGCCTTTGACCGCCCTGTCTCCGGTTGATGGGCGCTACTATAAGACCACAAGCACGCGACTGCGTCAGTTATTCTCTGAATTCGGCCTGATCCACCACCGCCTCGAGGTGGAGATCGCGTGGCTTCTGGCTTTGTCCGATCATCCCGGCATCCCCGAGGTTCCAACTTTGTCCGATGCGGCCAGGAAACGGCTGCAGTCGCTGGTCGCGGAATTTTCCCCGGAGCAGGCCCAGCAGGTCAAAGACATCGAAAAGGAGACCAACCACGACGTCAAGGCCTTGGAGTACTTCCTACGTGAAAAGCTGAAGGAAGACGAGAAATTGGCGGGACTGGAGGGATTCATTCATTTCGCGTGCACTTCCTGGGATGTCAACCACCCGGCTTACGCCTTGATGCTTGATCGCGCCCGCACCGAGGTCGTGTTGCCGGCACTGGAAAGCCTTGAGCAGAAGATTCAGGGCATGGCCCACGAATACGCCGACATTCCAATGCTGTCCCGCACGCACGGCCAGCCAGCCTCGCCGACCACTGTAGGCAAGGAACTTGCGGTGACGGTGGCCCGTCTACAGCGCCAGTCGGGCTCACTGCGCGACATGCGCTTCCTGGGCAAAATGAACGGTGCCGTCGGCAACTACAACGCGCATCTGGCCGCCTACCCGGAAATCGATTGGAATGAGATTTCAGGCAAGGTGCTGAATGCACTCGGGCTGGATTCCAATCCCTATACGACCCAGGTCGAGCCTTACGACCAATTCGCGGAGTTCTTCCATGCCTTGATCCGGGTCAACAATCTGTTGACCGACTTCGCGCGGGACGTCTGGCAGTACATCTCTCTGGGTTATTTCCGGCAGAAGACAAAAGCCGGCGAGGTCGGCTCCTCCACCATGCCGCACAAGGTGAACCCGATCGATTTCGAGAATGCGGAAGGCAATCTGGGACTGGCTTGCGCCGAGTTGAACTACTATGCGAACAAGTTGCCGATCTCGCGCCTGCAACGCGACCTGAGCGATTCCACCGTATTGAGAAACATGGGAACGACCCTGGCCTGCGGCAACAATGCGTATCTGGCACTCGAGCGTGGCCTCGGCAAACTGGATGTCGACCCGCAGCGGGTGGAAGGCGATCTGGAAGCCTGCCCCGAGGTTTTGGCGGAAGCCATACAGACTGTAATGAAGCGATACGGCCTGCCGGATCCCTACGAACAACTCAAGGCATTCACTCGGGGACGAGAGATCACCCAGGAAAGCCTAGCCGAGTTCATTGCGGGACTGGACTTGCCGGACGAAGCCAAGCAGCGACTGGTGGCGATGACGCCCCGCGACTACATCGGCGCCGCGGCTGAATTGGCGCGCCAAGTCTGAGCGGAAGCGTTCCTGCGGCAGGTTTTGAATAAAACATGTCGTATTTGAACTTTGTAGATCACCCGCTGGTGGGCCTGCCGTTTGGTGCCGCCCTTGACCTCGCCATAGTTCTGGCGATCACATGCTGGCTGTTGTCGGTCATCACGCGCGAGTATTCGTGGGTGGATCGGGTCTGGTCGGTGGTCCCGGCCGTTTTCTGCCTGCAGGTCGCGTCGAGCGCCGACTTCTCATCACCTCGGCTGAATCTGATGACGCTCCTGATCTGCCTCTGGGCGATCCGCCTGACGTTCAACTATGCAAGAAAGGGAGGCTATCAGCCTGGTGGCGAGGATTATCGGTGGGTTTATATGCGCGAAAAAGCCGGGCCCTTCTGGTTCCAGGTTTTCAATATTGCTTTCATCGCACCCGGACAGTTATTCATCGTCTGGTTGTTTACTTCTCCCATACACCACGCCTGGACTGCCTTAGAATCCCCGTTGAACTGGCTGGATGCGCTGGCCGCGGCCTTGTTCGCCATGTTCTGGGTCGGAGAAGCCGTTGCGGATCAGCAGATGTGGCGTTTCCAGCAGGAAAAGAAGGCACGCCAAGCCCAGGGGCTTCCGGTTGAGGTGCCGTTCATCACCACGGGATTGTTTCGATTCTCCCGGCATCCGAATTTCTTCTGTGAGCTTGGCATGTGGTGGATGTTCTACCTGTTCGCCATCGCCGCAACCGGTGAAATTTTGAACTGGAGCGCTTTTGGCTTCATTGTGCTGACCGGCATATTCTTTGGATCATCAAGGATGACCGAGTCGATCTCCTTGTCGCGCTATCCCTCGTACAGTCACTACCAGGCGACGACTCCCCGCCTGATTCCCTTCACCCGGCTGGGTTGCATCAAACTCGATACCTGAGTCCGACCTGGTAACGCGGAGGACCGGGCCTCCCGGTCAGACGCCTAACTTGCTTCCGATCACATCCTTGATGTTTGCTAGGGTGGGCTCGACGCTCTCCAGCTTCACATCCTCGACCACGCTCGGGTCTTTCAGCCCGTGTCCCGTCAAGGTGCAGACCACGACGCTGCCGTTTTCAATCTTGCCGGAGCGGATGTCCCGCATGACGCCTGCTACCGACACCGCCGAAGCCGGCTCGCAGAAAACCCCTTCCCGGCTGGCCAGTTGCCGCTGCATGTCCAGGATCTCCTCATCCGTGCATTCGTCGAACCAACCGCCCGACTCGCGGTGAGCCATCCACGCGTAATCCCAACTTTGCGGATGACCAATACGGATGGCGGTCGCCCGGGTTTCCGGTTTCTCCACCCATTCGCCTCGCAGGAACGGGGCGCTGCCCGATGCTTGGTACCCCACCATGACCGGGCGCTTGTCGACTTGCTTCGGCACGTCGATGGAGCATGAAGCCAGAGAGGATTCGCAGGTTTCCGTCACGGAGGACTCGAGACCGGCCAGTTCACTGTATCCGATCCAGTGCGCACTGATGTTGCCGGCATTCCCGACCGGGAGGCAATGGTAGTCCGGAGCATCCCCGAGCGCCCCGACAGTCTCGTAAGCAATGGTTTTCTGGCCTTGCAGGCGGTAGGGGTTGATGGAGTTGACGATGGCGACCGGCATCTCTTCCCCGACCTCCCGAACCAGGCGCATGCCGTCGTCGAAGTTTCCTTTGATCTGGAGGATGGTGGCGCCATGCATGATCGCCTGGGCGAGTTTCCCGAGCGCCACGTTCCCTTCTGGGATCAGTACGAAGCATTCCATTCCAGCCCGAGTCGCATAAGCTGCGGCAGAGGCTGAGGTGTTTCCGGTGGAGGCGCAGATGATGGCCCGGCTGCCCTCCTCCGAAGCTCGGGTCACGGCCACCGTCATCCCCCGGTCTTTGAACGAACCCGTTGGATTGAGCCCTTCGAATTTGGCTAGGATTCGGCAGTCTGTGCCCCACTCGCGGGGAAGCCGCTTCAGTTCGATGAGTGGAGTATCGCCTTCGCATAAAGTGATCGCAGGCGTATCCGGCGCGATCGGCAGAAAGTCCCGATAGCGGTCAATCAACCCGGTGTAGTGCTGTTTTTCCATATTCGATTAGACCCCCTTCTCACCTCATAGGTTCGATGCGGATCCTCTGAACCGGCGCGACGATGTCCTCCTGTGCCTCAATGCGTGAGAGGGCTTGATTCATGCGGTCTTCCGGGACCTCGTGAGTCAATAGGATCACGGGGACGCTGCCGTCCACGGCTGCGATCTCGGGCTCGCGTTGCTGGATCGCCTCGATGCTGATTCCCAGGTTGCCGAGGATGTCGGTGACCGCGGCCAATACGCCGGGGCGGTCTATCGCCTGCAGTCTCAGGTAGCAGGCCGTCGTCACCTGCTCGATCGGCAAGAGAGGAATGTCGCTCAATGCGTGGGGCTGATAGGCCAGATGCGGCACCCGGTTTTCTGCATCGGTGGTCAGCGAGCGTACGACGTCCACCAGATCCGCGATGACTGCCGAAGCCGTCGGGTCTCCGCCTGCACCTGCGCCGTAGTACAGATGCGCACCTGCCGCGTCGGACATGACCACCACCGCGTTCATGACGCCGGCGACATTGGCCACCAGATGCGAATCCGGAATCAAAGTAGGATGAACCCGCAGCTCGATGCCCTCTTCCGTCCGCTTGGCAATGCCCAAGTGTTTGATGCGATATCCCAAGGAGCGGGCATCCGCAATATTTTCCGATGTGATGTCCGAAATTCCCTCGACATGCACCCGGTCGTAGGACAAGGGAATGCCGAACGCGATGGAAGCCAGGATGGTCAACTTGTGCGCGGCGTCCGTGCCGTCGATGTCGAAAGTCGGATCCGCTTCCGCGTAGCCGAGCCGCTGTGCCTCGGCCAGTATTTCCGTAAACGAGCGCCCCCCGCCTTCCATTGCGGTCAGGATGTAGTTCCCCGTGCCGTTGATGATGCCGGCGATCCATTCGATCCGGTTTCCGCTCAGGCTCTCCCGAATGTTCTTGATGATCGGGATGCTGCCCGCTACGGCTGCCTCGAAGGCAACGTTGACACCCTTTTGCTCTGCATGCGCGAACACCTCGCTCCCGTGCAGGGCGATGAGGTGCTTGTTCGCAGTGATAACCGGTTTGCCTTGGTCGATCGCACGGAGAATCAACTCTCGGGCAGGATCGATGCCACCCATCAACTCAATCACGACATCCACTTCCGGATGATCCACCACCTGCTGGGGATCCTGCGTCAGTTGAATTCCTTCGAGATCGCAGTCTCGTTCCTTGCTCAGGTCTCTGGCGCAGGCCGCCACGATACTCAAACGCCGCCCTGCTCGCCGCTCGATCTCTTCCTGATTGCGCGACAGCGCCCGGATGACGCCGCAACCCACGCAGCCGAGTCCCAGCAGTCCTACGCGCATCTCATTTCCGCTCATCAGATGTCCTTCATCATGGATTTGATGTTGCGCAGCGCTTGGCGGGTCCGTTGTGTATTCTCGATGAGGCTGAAGCGCACATGCCCGTTGCCATTCTGCCCGAACCCGACCCCGGGAGACACCGCAACCTTGGCGCGCTTCAGGAGCAGCTTGCTAAATTCAAGCGAACCTAGGTCTGCGCAGACCTCCGGGAGTGGCGCCCAAACGAACATGGTGGCAGAGGGTTTCTCCACCGGCCATCCTATCGCATTGAGTCCATCGCACAGCACATCCCGGCGCTCCCGATACATCTGACAGATTTCACGGACACAGTCCTGCGGGCCCTCCAGGGCGGCGATGGCCGCCACCTGGATGGGAGTGAACAGGCCATAATCGACATAGGACTTGACCCGTGAAAGCGCGCTGACCAAACGTGAATTCCCGCACATGAAGCCGACTCTCCACCCCGGCATGTTGTAGGACTTCGACAAAGTATAGAACTCTACGGCCACGTCCTTGGCCCCTTTCACTTGAAGAATGGACGGCACCGTATAGCCGTCGAAAGCCAGTTCGGCATAGGCAATGTCCTGGACCACCCACAGTTTGTACTCTTGCGCGATTTCGACCACCTTGGCATAGAAGTCCAGTCCCACGCAGTGCCCGGTCGGGTTGCAGGGAAAATTCAGCAACAGCATTTTCGGCCGCGGCCAGCAGTTCTCTATGGTCTGCTGCAGGGAATTCAGGAATTCCTCCTCATCGTCCATGGGGACATAGTTGAGTTCGGCGCCCGCAATCACGCAGCTGTACGGGTGGATCGGATAGGCCGGATTCGGTACGACCACCATGTCTCCCGGAGACAGGACCGCCAAGGCCAGATGAGCCAAGCCTTCTTTTGAGCCGATCGTCACGATGGCTTCCGTTTCCGGATCGAGCTCCACATCGAATTTGCTGCGGTACCAACTGGCGATGGCTTGGCGCAGGCGCGGGATGCCGCGCGAGGTGGAGTAACGGTGCGTGTCGCCACGGGCGACGGTCTCGCAGAGCTTGTCCACGATGTGCTGTGGCGTGGGCTGATCCGGGTTGCCCATGCCGAAATCGATGATGTCTTCGCCCTTTCGGCGCGCCTTGGATCTCAGATCGCTGACGATGCTGAATACATACGGGGGAAGACGCGAGACGCGCTGAAATTCTTCGGTCACGGGAAAACGGCCGCTAGTCGGTTTTCTATAATCGGGAGCAACGGCTAACGCCCTGCAATCATGCCATTATAGTATTACCCATGCAGTTTGCGGAAGATCATGCGACGGCGGAATTCGTCATTCACTCATGTGATGCGGATGGGATTCGCGTCAACGATCAGAATCTATCTGAAAGTTTTTTGTTGCTGCCCGGACAACCGGTGCGGCCGTGGCCGGTTGCCGTGGACTCGCCACTGAGGCCAGAACACTTCTCGGCAGTGCTCGAACACAACCCGGAACTCGTGATCCTTGGAACGGGCGCAGACCTTCGGCTACCAGACCCGGAGGTGTACGGGGCGCTGTTGAGCCGAGAGATCGGCCTGGAGGCCATGACCACGGTGGCGGCCTGCCGGACCTACAATTTGCTGGCTCAAGATGGGCGGAACATCGCGGCCTACCTGATTCTTCCGGCTTAGGGCAGGTATTTCAGCGGGTTGACCGCTTTGCCCTTGTAACGAATCTCGAAGTGAAGCCGCGGCGACTGTGCCGCCGTTTTCCCCATGTGGGCAATGGTCTGTCCCTTCTTGACCGATTGCCCTTCCTTGACCAACAGGCGGTCATTGTGCGCGTAGGCCGTCAGGAATTCCTTTTTATGCTGCACGATGATCAGCCTCCCGTAGCCGACCAGACCCTCCCCGCTGTAGACCACCTTGCCCGAAGCCGCGGACTTGATTTTTTGACCCATCTTCCCAGCGATCGAAATTCCCTGTTTCCCTGATCCCTTGGGAGAGAACTTCCGGATAATCTTGCCCTCGACCGGCCAGACCCAGGCAATGCCGCTTTTCGCTCGGGCCGGTGCGCGCACAGGCTTGGACGCACTTTTTTTCTTTGCCTTGCCGCTGCCGGCCCCGGTTGCGACCTTGCTCGAACGCGCCGGGATGATGAGTTTCTGCCCGGGTTTGATGACATTCGGATTCCTGAGTTTGTTTCGGCTGGAGATGTAGTACCAGCGCGTTTTGAAGCATTCTGCAATTTCGCCCAGCGTGTCGCCTTTGCGCACAATGTAGACGAGATCCTTGTCTCTGACTGGGTAACAGGATTTTGCCTGCTTCTTCTTGAGCAGCTGCTTCTTCTGGGCCGTAGGTGCCGTCTCGAAAGGTTTGACCAGTATGTCCGGAAGAACTGAGCAGGAGACCGTCCCCGCGCATAACACTCCAAGAACTAGGGCATGCCAGGTGCCTTTTTTCATAGCCATTCGCGGAATACGAAAATCAAGACCAGAATGGCGACCACCAGCCAGCCCGAAAATTCTATGTGCCGACGCAGCATTGGCTCATACCGGGCACCCACCCAGCGCACAAGACCGGCAACGAGGAAGAACCGTGCCGCCCGCCCTGCTGCCGAGGCGATAATGAAAGGCACGAGCGCAAGTGCCATGAAACCGGCGCTGATCGTGAACACCTTGTATGGAATGGGGGTGAAGGCCGCCATGAAAACAAACCAAACTCCCCACTCCTGGAATAACCGCTGTGCCTCGGCGAAGGCCGACGCCCCATCGCCGGTCATAAGCCAAGATGAGGCCCAATCGAATGCCCAGGCTCCCAGCAGATAGCCGAAGATGCCCCCAAGTACCGAAAAGACGGTCGCAAGAGCCGCATAGTGCAGCCATTTCGACGGTTGCGCCAGCACCATGGGGGCCAGCATGACATCCGTCGGGATGGGAAATATGACGGATTCCACGAAACTCAGTATGCTCAGGGCCCAAGGCGCCCGCGAGTGCCGGGCCCAACGCAGGGTCTGGTCGTACAGTGGAGCAAACAGGCGCATGATTTAACTTGCCTGAGACACCAGAGGCACAAACAGCACGTCCAGAAGCGCCTCCCGCGTTATGCCTTTCGGGGTCCGGACGTAGCGCACCAGCGTTTGGGTCTCATGGGGTGAACCTTCCGGAAGCAGCAACCGCCCTCCTTCGGCCAATTGATCCAAAAGCGCATCAGGCAGGGTCGGGCTAGCTGCCGTGAGCATGATCGCCTCATAGGGCGCGCACTCAGGCCAACCTTGACCTCCATCCCCCAAACGGGTGGACACATTGTGAATGCCAAGTTCGCGCAGCCGTTGAGTCGACTGCCGGTGTAGCTGGGGAATGCGCTCAATGCTGTAGATCCTTCGCACGAGTTTTGCCAGAACCGCGGATTGGTAGCCGGAGCCGGTGCCGATCTCAAGCACATCCCGAGGCGGCTCCGGCTCGAGCAAGGCCTGCGTCATGAAGGCCACGACATAAGGTTGGGAGATGGTCTGGTTATAACCGATAGGCAAGGCATCATCGCGGTAAGCATGACGTGCGACCGCATCGCTGACGAAACGATGCCGCGGAGTCTCCAGTATGGCTTGCAACACGGTTTCGTTCTCTATGCCCTTCTCGCGCAGCCGCTCGACCAGGCTTTCCTGGTGCCGCGCGGCAGTCATGCCGGCTCCTCCGTTTTGAGTTGGAGTCACAGAGAAATCTGCTGCAGCCATTCCGACAGGGTGCTGAAATCGCGATGCCGGGTCAAATCCACTTGCATCGGCGTGACAGAGACAAAGCCTTCCCGTACTGCATGGAAATCCGTACCTTCGCCACCATCCTTGTCCGGCCCCGGCGGGCCGACGCGCCAGACGGAACGGCCGTTTTCGTTCTCTTGCCGAATCGCAGGTTCCGCGCGATGTCGATGACCGAGCCGTGTCATGCGCAGGCCTCGCAAGTCTCCAAGCGGAAGATCCGGGACATTGACGTTGAGAATGATTTCGGGTGGGAGCGCCTGTTCCGACAAGCGGCGGATCAGGGAACAGGTGATGCGGGCGGCAGCTTCATAATGCTGCGGGGTACGTGAGGTTAAGGACACCGCGATTGCGGGCAACCCCAGCGTCCGCCCTTCCATGGCGGCCGCGACCGTACCGGAATAGAGCACATCATCTCCCAAGTTGGCCCCGTTGTTGATGCCGGACACCACCATGTCCGGTTCCGGATCCATCAGCCCGGTGATGCCGAGATGTACACAATCGGTCGGCGTGCCTTCCTCCACGTAGTGGAATCCGTTCGGGGCCGTGTGCACGTGAAGGTCCTGGTCCAGTGTTAGAGAATTGCTCGCACCGCTGCGGTCGCGGGATGGAGCAATCACGGTCAACTCAGCCAGTTCGCTTAGATGTTCAGCCAGGCATTTGAGGCCAGGAGCTTGGTAGCCGTCATCGTTGCTCAACAGTAGATGCATGGTATGCGCCCAATCTTAAGAAGCCAAAAAATTCACTTCTATCAGACTATTTTAACGATCACACCCCGTCATTTTGAGTGGCACAAATTCTTGTTTGCTAAAAGTTTTTTGTGGCTACCCTTGAATTCCTTGCTTTCAAGGGTCGAATAAACTTTACCTCGCGGGTTATCAATCAAGGCTTTGTCTTTGAAGTCCTTTTGGAGTTTCGGGTCGTTCGAGTACAGGAGTCGAGCCCCACTAATTTGTGCTAATGCAAGGATGTGAGGGTCATCCGATTTATACGATGCACTAGCTTTTATTCTTTCTGTTTTTTTATCAACTTTTTCTTTATTTATAACTTGTAACTTTCCAGAGAGCCGAGCCTGTTGCGCCCAATTCCTGCCTTCCTTGGATAAGCCTACTCGAAACTCTTGATACGCTTTCCCTCCCGTTATCAAAATTCCTTTTCCACTATTGATCCACTCGATAAATTCTCTTCCTGCCTCGAATTTGCTAGGCTGGAATAATTCATGGATCGCATTTGCATCAAGAATTGCACACACTTCAATCTCTCAAGGCTCTTTCTTGTTCTTCCATGAAGAATCTACGGTAGTCAGGTGGCGCATCTAGAATGTTCCCAGATTCATCCAGCCGAAGCGAATGGATTTGAACGTCCAAACCCTTGCGCTCGAAAAATAGTATGGATACATCGTCCGGCTTCAGGCTTCCATTCCCGTCGCGCACATCCATCCGAACTCTGTCAAGTATATGGTCGCTATGCGTCTCGACGATTAATTGTTGACGTAATGAAGCAACTCTGCAAAACAAACTTCCCAGCGCAGCTTGAGCGCTGGGGTGCAGATGCACCTCCGGTTGCTGCAGTAGAAAAACAGGAGGGGCATCCTTGCGCAGTAACTCGATTATTACTGGAAGGACTTGGCTGACTCCATACCCCACATCCAGCAGGTTCCGTCCCGAACCCTTCAAATAACCGCCAGATTTTCTAACCTGGACTTGAAAAGGTGCGCTTTCTCTTTTCCCGAGAGACTTTATAGAAATCTCATCAAAAAGCCCCGCCGATTTTCCAAAGTCTTCGATTTGTTTCTTAAGATCGCTCCAGGTTTCCCTGTATCTAAAATACAAGTCGGCAAGATACATTGGCACATAATCACCTTCAGGGTCAGGCGACAGGCGAGCAGGATCGTAAGTGCGATGTGGCTTGGACCGAACGGGGGCACTCGCATATGGCCGGAGTTCATCAAAATGATTCATTCGCCAAATGAATTCCTGCAGGTTTGTCCAATCCCGCTTTGTTGGTTTTTGGGGCCTTTCCGTCAGAGGTTTCGCTTTTCGTAAAACCTCTCCTTCTTCAAAATAGAGAATGCTGATCAGGGGGCGGATTGAGTTTTGAGTAAAATCTATGGAGCCCCCGGAGATCTCAGATTCCCATGAGCCTTTTCCTGCTCCAAACCGAATTTTGGACTTCTTGCGAGTCGTAAAATGCTGTTCGACCCACAAATCGTTTTGGGTTAGGCGTCTTAATGATGGGACCGGGACCGTCCCATCTCTTTTGAAGGTGGCTAAAAATTCATATGCGTTGCTCTTATCTATCGCCTTGCTTCGTGGGGTTTCAAGAGCCATGCTGAAACCTGCTTCAAATTTTTCTGCGCACCCTACACTCCCTCCTCGGTGGTGAGCAATTTCGTCAAAACTGCCTAGATCATAAGGAGTTTCTTTGAAATCAGGAATCTGGTTTCGATATGCCACATCCCAGAGGGCACGAATCATCGCCATGAAAGAAGTCTTGCCCGTGCTGTTCTCTCCCACAAGCAGGGTCAGTGGTGCAAGACGGGCAACCTGCCGTTCTCGAAAACAGCGGAAATTTCGAAGGGTAATGCTGTCCATCGTGACTTTTCGCAAGGGTTCGCAGTTCGCAATCTACAATCTCTGCGGAGTGTTAATTTACATTACTTTCTTTTTCACGCAGAATATCCTTTACAGATCGTCTACACATACTAGATAGAAAACCAATTTCTCCCTCTGTGTATTATGGATAAGGATCGCGAAGAATATCTAAGGGCACTCGAGCAGGCCATGATGGGAGGGGCATCGCATGGGCGCCGCTCTCGCTCCGGTCGCGCATCCTCAACGCCTCTGACACAACCTCCCACGAAACGACGGGTGATGCAAAAGCGTCCGATCGAAGTTCCTACGGCAAAGCCTATGGATGGGCAGGAGATATTGGATTGGCGCCGCTCCGGGCTGTTAGACAAGGAGTACCAAAGATTGCGTAGGGGCCAGTTGTCTCCCTCTCCCGAAGAGATCGACCTGCATGGGCAAGATGCACGGGAAGCCTGCGACACCATCGCTGCAGCGATTGCCCACGCGCAACAGATGGACCGGCGCTCTCTGTGCCTGATTCACGGCAAGGGGCATCATTCCGAGAGCCGTGGCTCGCGGCTTAAGGGATTGGTTGATGCCGTACTGCGCGAACACTCGGAAGTCCTTGGCTTTCACAGTGTCCCCGGCAATACCGGGGCGGTCAACGTCCTGCTGAGACGGTCGCGCAAATGAGCCCGGAGACTTCCTACAGTTGCATGGATGATTTTGATCCGGAGTCGATCACTCCGGATCAGGCTACGGAACACATCCAGTCCGCCATCCGGCCCGTGACCGATACGGATACGGTGGCCACCATGGAGGCGTTGGACCGCGTTCTGGCCGTCGAGGCGCGCTCGGAGATCGACGTGCCCGGGCACACAAACTCGGCCATGGACGGTTATGCCGTACGTGGGCAGGACTTGGCCTCTGACTCCCCTGGAACCTTCACCCTCATTGGGACGTCGTTCGCTGGACACCCCTATGACGGACCGGTAGGAGCCGGAGAATGCGTTCGCATCATGACGGGAGGTGTCATGCCGGATTCTGCGGATACGGTCGTAATCCAGGAGAGGGTTCGCATACTCGGTGACACGGAAATCGAAATCCCGGCTGGCGAGAAGCCCGGACAAAATGTCCGGGCGGCAGGCGAAGACATTGCCGCAGGAAGCGTCATCCTGGAATCTGGCCGCCTGATCGGGCCCGCAGACCTGGGCTTGCTTGCTTCGGTCGGCATTGCCGAGTTCTCTGTCCTGCGGCGTATCCGGGTGGCTTTTTTCTCCACTGGCGATGAATTGCGAGAGGTCGGCGAGCCCCTGCAGGAAGGTCACATCTACAACAGCAATCGCTACACCCTCTCCGCCATGCTCCGCCGCCTTCATGCCGACGCCCTGGACCTGGGCGTGGTCCGCGATGACCGTATCGCGGTCGCAGAGGCATTTCGTGAAGCCTCCGAACGGGCGGACATGGTGATTACATCCGGCGGGGTTTCGGTCGGCGAGGCCGATTATGTGAAGGACGTCCTCGGCGAGCTGGGCGATGTGAATTTCTGGAAAGTGGCGATCAAGCCCGGGCGTCCGCTGGCGTTCGGTCAGATCGGGTCTGCAAAGTTCTTTGGCCTGCCAGGCAATCCGGTCTCGGTCATGGTCACGTTCTACCAGTTCGTGCGGCCAGCCCTACTCCGCATGGCCGGCATGGCCGAGCAACCGCCACTGGCTCTTCAGGTCCCGGCCACCTCGCCGTTGCGCAAGCGGCCGGGGCGAGTGGAATATCAGCGAGGAATTCTTAGCCAGGCACAGGACGGAAGTTACGCGGTCGCCTGTACCGGGGCACAGGGATCCGGCATCCTGACATCGATGAGCCAGGCAAATTGTTTTATTGTGCTGCCGATGGAACGAGCCCGCGTTCAGGAGGGAGAAACGGTCGAGGTCATTCCGTTCAGCGGAATCACCTGAGTGCCCCTCAACCCGGGGTGTTCTCCTCCACCCAGCGCCGCTCCCCTCCTTCAAGGGTTTCCTCCTTCCAGAAAGGCGCGGTAGATTTCAGATCTTCCATAAGGAATCGGTTGCCCTCATACGCAGCTTTCCGGTGCTCCGCCCAGACTGCGACCAGGACGATTTCCTCGCCCGGCAGGATTTCCCCGACGCGATGACGTAGAAGAACAGCTGAGAGACTGAATTGGTCCTGCGCCTGACGTGCAATCTTCTCCAGGTGGGCCTGGGTCATGTCCGGATAGTGTTCAAGCCGCATGGACTGCACGGCATCTCCCTCGTTCTGCGCCCGCATAGTGCCGACGAACACCACCATCGCCCCGCACTGCCCACGCAGTTCCTCATGGGCCGACAAGAACTCCTGAATCTCTCTCCAGGGATCGAGAGGCTCTGTGATTACGCGCACATCCATGGTTTGCCCCCAAGGTTTCTTATAGAAAAGAAATTGAATGGAGTAAATGGTATAGGGTACAGATTTGGTTTTCCGGGTTTCATTTGCTTCCCTTCATAAGATTGTCTTTTTTACATAGCATCTGGCAGTTTGATTCTTCTGTTTTACCGCCTTCTACCCAAGGTGTAATGTGATCTGCCTCCATTTTCTTCATATCGAATTTTTCATTGCACATCGCGCATTTCCCATTCTGTTTCTCATAAACTCTCTGCTTTATGTTTTTCGAGAAGGTGCGAATGTTCAAATGCTTTTCGTCCCGATCTAGGATGTATGAATATATACCGGGCTGTCTGGTTACATCATCATCCATAATCAATCTGGCAATTTCACTTTCGATTTCGTCTGGATCAAGTGTTTCATCTTTGTAGTGGTTGTACAAATCTCCCCACGCCACGCCTTTCATTATGCTCCTTTTTTCCGTAAAGGTTTTCTCGACCCAGTCAATTACAGACCGATAGTATCCCCACAACTCTTCAGCATTTTCTACACTCTGATGCATGCCCATGTAGTCTTCGATGTTTCCATTACTTATCCACTTGATTGCCGTCTCCAGAAACTTCTGTCTGATTGGACTCCCTTTCAGATAGTCCTGCCCTATCTGGTATGCAGGGCATCCGGTCTTGCTGAAATACCGCTTGGCATCGGATACCCATGACCCGGCATATACGGCATTCCGTAATTCCTGATTCGTCAGTTCCTCGCCAGCGATATTGATCGTCCTGAACCATTCCAGTTTTTCGCTATCGGTGCCACTGCAAACATAAACCGTCAAGTCATATTCGAGCAGATTGCCCTGTATGTCTTTCGGCTGATTATCGAAATACAATCCGTCAACAGAAAAATCTCCCTCGACATATTGGGCGATTGAGATCGTGCGTTGCTGTCCGTCGATAATCTCATAAGTGCCATCACCACGATCCGCCCAATACATTACATTGAGAGGAAACCCTTTCAGGATAGTTTCGATAACGGCATTGCGTTGCTCTTTCTTATAGACGAAGTTCCTCTGATAAGGCGGGCGAATATCCAGTTTGCCAAAGTATCCGCGAACGCCATCTTCATCATTATCCTCGTATTGCGACACAAGGTCTTGGACTTGAAGTTCCTTGAGAACAACTTCCATCATCCATTCCTCTTTCTGATTAGAATACGGAAAAAGGGACACTCCCCATTAATTGACAAGTCCTTATCATTGTCACCTTTCCTGAATTTTATAATCTCGAATTGGTCAGGATTATGCTTATCCAAGAAAGTGATGGGGACACCCATTGCCCCATCATAATCTACCGGAATTTTATTGACTTTGCTGACTTCAATAGCATCGTAGTTGTCGTACTTTGGGTATTCGTCTGGGGAGTATTTTTTGTAAAGAATTATCTCTTCATGCCGCTTTTTCAAATCAAGGTTTGTGAACCATCCAGCATTTCCTAAGCTATAAAATTTCCTTCCCTTTTCATCCATTCTGTACCTGTGTACTTTGGGAGGATAATAATCTGGAACGCGAAATTCCATATCACCAGTTGAGTAACCCAACCATAACTTATTGTTCTTTATAAGAGGGAAAATCTCTTTATAGGTAATAGCATTCCGGGAGCCAATAATTAGAAACTCTTTTCCATATTCCATCAACTGCGCTACATATTCACGGAAAAGGGAAAAGGGAGGATTCGTAACTACGATGTCCGACTGCTTTAGCAGTTCGATGCATTCCCTGCTACGGAAATCGCCGTCACCATTTAGATGGGAAATACGGGTTTTTGCCAGGTCCGGCGTATTGCCACCTTCCACATATTCAAGGCATATCGCTTTTTCAGAATCGTTCTGTGAGAACAAATCCGAATTTTGATTCTTGTAGCAAGTCGTAATCAGTTTTTTCAGGCCGAGTTTCTCAAAGTTGTGCGTGAAGTAATGAAAGAAATTGCTTATCTTCGGATCATCACAGTTGCAGTACACTACCTTGCCTGAAAAATGTTCCCGGTAATGCCTCAACTCGTTTTCTATGTCAGGCAGTTGCGTATAAAACTCGTCTTTCTTGAGTTTTTTGGCAACATCCAAACTTCTACTCTTGCCCATTTCTGATTATTGGATTCAAGCAGTGAGTTTCCTGTACGGCAACTGTTTGCCGTCCATGTTGCGGACAACGCTTGCCATCTGGTCAATAGTGCCCTTCGGACGGCTATTATGCCTTCCCGTAAACTCGTCCACGTAACGGCCAAGATGCTTCACGGACATCTTGTGATAGGTGCCGTAGTATCTGCGCCTCAGCATCACCCAGAACGATTCCATCCTATTCCTCTTGATTTTGCTCCCATATAATGGAGATAAGATGCCGCGCACCAACGATCTAGACTGACCATGGCAGCCACGTAAAGAATACCACTATGGCAACACCGTCGCGTATAGAATGGACCGAGCAAACTTGGAATCCGACAACTGGATGCACCCAGATTTCACCTGGATGTAAACACTGTTATGCAAAAACCATGTCAAAGCGACTACGTGCTATGGGAACTCCTGGTTATAACAATGGTTTTCAATTGTCTTTAATGGAAGAGAGACTGGAACAACCTCTCCTTCGGCAGAAGCCGACAATTTACTTTGTTAACTCCATGTCCGATTTATTCCATGAAGACATTCCAAACACGTTCCTTGATCGCGTGTTCTCCGTGATCGAAAGAACACCCCACCATACCTATCAAATCTTGACTAAACGGTCAGAACGAATGCTTAACTACTTTGCCGGTCAGGTGGTCCCAAGTAATATATGGCTAGGCGTTTCCATATCAGAAATATGGAATTCCAAGAATTGATCATCTTCGGGAAATAGATTCGAATGTGCGGTTTATTTCAGCAGAGCCATTACTTGAAGACCTAGGCAAAATCAATCTGACTGATATCCACTGGATGATCGTAGGTGGAGAGTCTGGTCCGAAAGCCAGACCCATGAAAGCTGAATGGGTGGAAAATATCCACTACCAATGTAAATGTTCTGGCACTGCATTCTTCTTCAAACAGTGGGGAGGATGGGGTGCTGATGGAAAACGCCGCGCTAAGAAAGAGAATGGCCGCACTTTCAATGGTCGCACTTGGGATGAAATGCCATTATTACCCTTTGCAGAATTAGTCCGATAGTTATGTCCCTAGTAGCAGAGAGAATGAGATTTGGCAAAAAAAGAACACCACTGGCATATTGGAGACGAACCACCGAAAATCGAACTCCACAGCTTGGCTAAACACCGAGTGTATGAAGAGTACTTGACTCATTACATACAGGTTCTGAATGCCAATCCGAGAATCCCTAAATTCCGTTTAACCTTAATTGATGGTTTTGCGGGAGGCGGCGTCTATATTAACCCTCAAGACAACAGTCTTTATCCAGGTTCGCCCCTAAGGCTAATTAAAGCAGCCGAAGCTGCCTCTGCTGCAATAAATGTTAAACCACTAGTGTCCGGTCAAATAATCAAATAGATTCAATTGGTTAGCGTGGCGGTTCCGGTGACAAGTGTATTCGGGTTTCAGAAAGTCTTGATTCAAAACGATCTTTTCAAACAACGTGACCGAAAAAA
>MKWU01003896.1_pt1 | contig 18640 bp, 19 predicted proteins | sample 809101 | NCBI WGS metagenome assembly MKWU01 (sample SAMN05860141, study PRJNA318959) | sponge metagenome | host: Aplysina aerophoba | place: Slovenia: Piran, Adriatic Sea, Gulf of Piran | collected 2013-05-07
CAAGCCGATCCTCGCAGAAGAGGACATATTCCTTTAGCAATTAGCACGGACATTTATGCTGAACAATTACCCCAGGTGGTACACTTTTACTCCGCCCCAGTGGCATGTTTTCCCGCCGCCCTTGACAGGCTACATCCTATCTGCGGTATAAGCACAATTATCCCGCATTTAGCAGCACGCAAAATGAGCCGCCAATCCACTGTTCAGATCGAGCCCAGAGCAGGTCTCATCAGCATCCCAGCCAAATGTTGACACACCGCGCACTGAGCCGCCTGCGTGCTATGATGACTTTGCCATTGCTAGTAACATCGGTCTAAACTCGAACAGGACGTCGCACAGCTCCCATCCTCGACTCAAGCCGCCTCAGCACCTCAGGCGGCCTCTCGCTCCTCATGTATCCCGTCAGCATCGACGGAGACTTCCAGCGCCCTAATTGTCGCTGGGCCCACGAGAACCTCACGCAACGTCCACACCAGAATCAATCCGCTTCCGGGTCCAGCCTGTACCAGAGAGCGGCGTCCGTGTCGCCTGCGGCCACGTATCCGGCCACGTCCTCATAGAGCCGCGCCCGCGCCCCATCGGACAGCATCGGATCCAGATTCCCGGCAGCCACCACCGGATAGGCCGCAAGCCCAGTGACCGCCCGCAGAATCTTCGCGTTGTCAGTGACCTTGTCGATGTCCCTCTCGCGGACGGCGTAAGGCGACTCAACAGCCAGATAGAAAGCCCGCTCCATCCGACCAGCACGCCTCTCACCGACCATAGCAAGATAATCGGGACGCTCGAACTTCCTGAGAGCACCTTCCTGCCTATACTCCAGCGACAGAAGCATATCCTCATGGTCGTCAACCCACTGTTCCAGGGCACCTCTCCCTATTTGCCTAGTCCTCACCCTGCCCAACCCATGCAGTACAGCAAATCCCGCTGCAATGTCCAGATCGTTCATATCGGCCACTCTCCTCCCTCAATTATAGGCGTAACACGCCAACTTCGCCGTCCGCGGGGCTAATTCGGGCGAAACCGTCGCCACAGCGTCGCCATACAGCCCCGCAATCAAACCCGGCAATACCCCAGTACCTTTCACCGCCGCAACGGACGCGCCTCACGCCGCGTCCACACCAGCGTCAATCATGTCGGTGCATCCGGAGCTGGCGGCTGCGTTTCACATAGCGCTTGCTTATGGCAACCTGACGTAGGAACGCTACAATTACAACAGAGGATAAGCCCGCGTACTTCAACATACGCCGAAAATCGGCGATTTGCTATCATTGCGGCACCAGAGCGTGTAACCAACGAGACAATCGACCGGACGGCACCGCAGGAGCGGACATCATGGCGCAATTCATAGAAGAGCTCACACTGAAGGTGAAGGCACACTGCATAACCAAGGGCCTGAAACTCGGCCTGGTAGAACAGGGCATCGAGGTCGGCAAGGGCAAAGAACATGCCGCAGCTCGCGCCTGGATCAGACGAAAGAGTGAGGCGATGGCTTGAGGCAGACCCTTCAGTGAGCCGTTCCCGTCAGCCGCCAGAGCCGAAGGCTATACCATAGCTCGCGCCTGGAACGAACGGCGTCTCAAGGCCGAGGCGCGTGGCGCGCCCTTCGACGAGCCGTTTCCCTTCCCGTTCGACGAACCGGAGAGCTGACCGAAAGGAGACACCTCATGGTGCTGGGAGCATACGAAGAGCACGTCCTCGGGCCGCGCAGGAAGGCGGTGAGGAAGGCTGATGAGGCGGAGAGGAAACTCGAAGAGGCAAGGGCTTGGAACAAGCGCCGCCTGAAGGCCCAGGCGGACGGCAAGCCCTTCGACGAGCCCTACCCCATCACCGACGCCGACCTGGAGAGCTGATCAGGGCGCAGATCCTTCTGCTGGACGAATATCATCCAGGTCGACCATCTGGGCCTGCCTGCGCTCAAATTCTCTATTTCTTTCTTCCATGAACTCGTCCAGCTCCTCTTCAGTCTGGAAGGTACGTCCAGGGACACCATAGGTGAAGCCCGGAAACCTCAGGCTTTCAAAATAAGCATAGAGCTTATCACGACCGCCACCGTGCTCCCTGACGATCTCGGCTCTGATTTCGCGTAACTCTCTCATCACCTCATCTTCCAATTTCAAAACCTCCTCTAAGCTAGCTAGGCACTTTGTACAATAAAATCCGGCCCCGCCAAATCGCCATAGAGACGCTGAATATCATTGTGTTAGTGCTAACTCTAAAATGACCCTGTACGGGTCGATTCCGGTAGGGGGCAGAATAGTACGCTAAGGTTGCTATCGGCGTTTTGGCCACCGGTATTCGCCGGTGAGCAGGATGTATGCCCCCACTCAAGGGGTGAGATGTGGGCCAGGAGCTCGGGCTCGACGGTCAGGCCGGCGTGTTACCGCTGTCTGACCGCTTCGCCGAGATGGGCGGTATTCCAATAAATGACGATGGCGGCGAGCAGGTTAAGCCCTGCCATGCGGTAGTGCTGGCGGGGATAGGCTGCGAACTTTCGCAGCAGCTGGCTCGGCGGAAGGGCGCCGCTGACCAGGGTGGGAGCAACCCGCAGGTTGTCCGGCCGGTTCCGCAAGATCACGTCCTCCCGGATTTTGTTGACGGTCAATCCAACTAGGGGTTTCGGAACGCGTCTGGGCTCGAAGACAAGCAGCCGTTTCAAAGGGCGCAGCAGGGCGGTTTAGTCCGTGGGCAGGTCGAACACGGGCGCGTGCTGGCGCGCGCTCCAGATGCTCCGTCTCGGCATGTTTCATCTCTCCGTTCTCTGTTCACAACGGCAGGCGCGGCGCTGTCCGTAAGGGGTACGTCCAGCGTACGGCCAGCCCGTCGCCCAGAGCACCGTCAGACCGGCCATCTCATATGAATGGTACGGAAACAATTGCGGATGCGGGCCCTTATTCGTACACTTCCCCATGACCGCAACCCTCATCGGATACGCGCGCGGCTCCACCGACCGGCAGGATCTGGACGCCCAGCGCCAGACCCTCCTGGAACTCGGCGTCGCCAAGGATCGCATCTACACCGATCACGGACTCACCGGAACGAACCGCGCCCGCCCCGGCCTCGACCAGGCCCTCGCCGCCGTGCGCCAGGGCGATATTCTGCTCGTGCCCAGACTCGACCGCCTCGCCAGGTCCGTTCCGGATGCCCGCACCATCGCCGATCAGCTTCAGGAACGCGGCGTGAAACTGGCCCTCGGACGGGCGCTCTACGACCCGGACGATCCCATGGGCAAAATGTTCTTCAACATCCTCGCAACCTTCGCCGAGTTCGAGGCCGACCTCATCCGCATGCGCACCCGCGAGGGCATGGCCATCGCCCGCGCTAAAAGAAAAGTGCGCGGCAAGCAGCCCAAACTGTCCGACGGTCAGCAGCGGGAACTCTGCCGCATGCACGCCACCGGCGAGTATTCCATTAGCGACCTCGCCGAGCTCTTCTCCGTCTCAAGACCAACCGTCTATCGCACACTCAAACGATGCCATTCCCCTTAGCGTACGATTCTGCCCCCTACCGGAATCGACCCGATATAAGCGAATTGAGCGCTCCGCGTTCCAAGCTGCGCTGGTGAAGTAGGGCTTTCTTTCAGGTTGTGTGCGTTCAATACTCATCCATGCGAAGTTTATTTTCTCCTGCAGAGTCGCCACCGCGGAGCATACAACCACAGTCCCAAGGAGATCGTCTGTAGATTCTTCTTCATTCGCCACTCCGAGTTCGTCGGGTATGGCGTAGGATGCGGAGTTCGATTCGGCCATGTCCGTCTGCTCGATTGACGGTCCGGGTAGACGTGGAATGTATGGCGAGTATGTGGTTCACGGCCGCGGCACGGCTTTCACCCCGGTGGTATCAATGTTCGGCACTACAATGGGACCTTTGCCGTCGCCGTGCTGATCGATTGCGGCGAATAGCGTAGGAGACACCGCATGCTTTTCCAGTCTATCTCATGCTGAGTCTTATCGGAAATGACAAACCAATATTCTCGTTGGCCCCCGTATTCATTGCTCTAAACAGAAGACGGGCAACATCGTCGTGGTCAATGCGCTCTGCGCAGGAAACGCGGACGTAAATGTGGCGCAGGGTCGTCAACATACAGAGAGGGGCGGCGAACGACGAGTGAATATAGTTGAAACGGGCTGCCCTGGAAGACCTCTTCGGTGGCGTTCAGCCTTCTATTGCATCGCACGCTGAACATTCGGGCTCTGCGAGTCGCCGCCTAGTTTGGCGCGGAGCTTCCTGACGAAGTTGCGCGCCAGTTCTATTCCGCACCGACTCCTCATACTCACCGGGCAAGACACCATCCTCTCGTCTCCTCCCTTCATGGTGTAGGTAGCCAAGACAAAAAGCAGTACGCACATGAATGCGGCACACTGCGATACCCCTTTACACCATTTACTTTGGCGATGAGTCTTTGGCGACAATGACCGGCATCTAATGTGTTTTCATATCCTTATTATTATAACTTTGTAGATAATCTTATGCTCTTCACACCGTAATACAGCCTGTCCTATGCTACTATCGCTCTGTTCTTGTGAGACTCGCTAGATTATCTCCGGTTCAGGTCGCGAAGATATAGACCGGAGTGGGAGCAACCGATGTCGTGTCCGCCTGTGCGCGCGTGGGGAATGCCCATCACTTCTGTAGTCGTGGAAGAGGTGGTATTGATTCGGAGCAGTATGACTACGGGAGTTTCATTTGGATAATTTGATGGCGCTGACGCCAGGACCCGATTCACCTCCCCCTTCCGACTCGTCCAGCACTTCCCGATGTTGACTAACCATGACACGGGCAATTTGAAATCTCAACGCTCCTCTTCTCCTGTTGAGGGCTCATACGCAGTGGAGCGTTCCCATCCCCAGACAGCGCACTCAGAACGAGGGGGCTCTCATGCACGATAACCGAACCAACGGCAAGTTCAGGATGCCCCTGCTGCGACTCGCGCGCGCTTCCGTGGTGGGGACTTTTCTGACCCCTTCCCCGAAAAACAATTCTTTGTCTGCAACAGTCCTTCTCGCCGCCGTTCTTGCGATGGCGCTGCTGTTCGCGGCGATGGCGAACTCCGTACCCGCAGAGGCGCAATCACTCACAGACTACGACGCCGACAACGACGGCCTCATTGAAGTATCCAGCCTCGCTCAACTCGACGCCATCCGCTACGACTTGGACGGAGACGGTTCTCCCACGAATTCCACCGCCTACGACGCGGCATTTTCCAGCGCACAGTCTGGCATGGGCTGTCCGTCCTCAGGCTGCATCGGCTATGAGCTGACGGCCGACATCGACCTGGACGTTGCTCCGTACAACACGGGCGAGGGCTGGGAGCCGATTGGCCCGAACCAAGACCCACCAAGCCAGTCGTTCAGGGCCACATTCGAGGGGAACGGCAATACCATCTCCGGCCTGTTCATAAACAGACCGGCGGCCGGCAAGGTCGGGCTGTTCGGCGTAGCCAGCAACATAGGCGGCGTCATACGAAACGTGAGGTTGAGCAGTAAGAGTGTAACCGGTGGGGACTACGTCAGTGGGTTGGTCGGTGTAAATTATGGAACGATAACGGCCAGCTACACCACCCACGATCCACGGGCGAGCTCGGGCTTCTTCTGGGAGTCTCCTCTCCCCGGATCTATTGTCGGGAAGGTGGTAGGTGGGTTGGTCGGTGCAAACTATGGAACGATAAGCGCTAGCTACTCAACTAACTTGGTGGTGGGGACAACGGCTGGTGGGCTGGTGGGAATAAACGACGGAACGATAGTGCTCAGCTACGCAACAGGCGTGGTGTCAGGCGAGAGCGGCAGTGTCGTTGGAGGGCTGGTGGGAGATAACGACGGAACGATAAGCGCCAGCTACGCGACTGGTGAGGTGAGCAATCTATACCATGCCGAACCATTCATTAGTGCCGCCGGTGGGCTGGTGGGAACCAATGGCTCCTATGGAACGATCAGGGCCAGCTACGCGACTGGTGGGGTAAGCGGCCCGTCTAGTGTTGGAGGGTTGGCTTCCCGGAACTTTGGAACGATAGAAGCCAGTTACTCAACCGGCAGGGTTAGGTACACTCGTCAGGGTGGGCCGGTCGGTTCTGGCAGAAACGTTGGGGGATTGGTCGGCCAGAACGGTATTAGCTTTCGTGACCCAGTGGTAACTTCCAGTTACTGGGACACGGATACATCCGGCCTGTCCACCAGCGACGCGGGCGAGGGCAAGACGACCGCCGAACTCCAGTCGCCCACGTCGAACACGGGCATCTACGCCGCTTGGGACAGCACTGTGTGGGACTTCGGCACATCCAGCGAATATCCCTCACATATAGGCGTCGGCACACCCTCGCCCATAGAGATTGACAGAGCCGCCCTCGTCGCCCTCTACAACGCCACGGACGGCGACAACTGGACTAACAACACGAACTGGCTGAGCGACGAGCCACTTGATGATTGGCACGGCGTCACGACGGTTACAGACTTTGGTACAATTCTAGGCCTCCCTGGGAACAACCTTACCGGCACAATCCCCGCTGAACTGGGCAGCCTGTCTAGCCTAGTGTGGCTGCACCTCAACGACAACCAGTTGACAGGCGCAATCCCCGCTGAACTGGGCAGACTGTCCAATCTGACTGATCTGGGCCTCGAGGGAAACCAGTTGACCGGAGCAATCCCCGCTGAACTGGGTAGCCTATCGAATCTGAAGCTGCTGGTTCTCAATAATAACCAGTTGACCGGAGCAATCCCCGCCGAACTGGGCAGCCTGTCCAAACTGGAAAGCCTGTGGCTCACCAGCAACGAATTGACAGATGCGATTCCTGCCGAACTGGGCAGCCTGTCCAACCTGGAAAGCCTGTGGCTCACCGGCAACGAATTGACAGGTGCGATTCCTGCCGAACTGGGCAGCCTGTCCAGTCTGACCTGGCTGGCGCTCAACGGCAACCAACTGACAGGGGCGCTCCCGCAGAGCTTCACAAGTCTGTCTGCGCTCGACGACTTCGCGTTCAGTGACAACTCCGGCCTCTGCGCGCCAACGGATGCGGCGTTCCAGGCCTGGCTGCAAGGCATAGGCAACGGCACCATAAGCACCTGGGTCGCTGTACCCTTCGGCCCGAATTGCGATGACTCGCAACCCACGACCGACAGCTGCGTAGAGCCACTTACGGGTGATGGCGCAATCAACGACAGTTGGGCAGACAACTGCGACTCCGAGAACAGAAACGGCAGTTACGCTCGCTACTACACCTTCACGCTCACAGAGCAATCCGATGTAACCATAACGTTGGAGTCGTCCGAAGACACCTACCTGTTCCTGCTGGACGGACACGGCAGGAATGGCGCGGAGCTGGCGCAGAACGACGACCATTCGGCCGAAACTGACTGCGCCGCTAACCTCGCCAGTAGCACGGATTCGTGCATAACGGAGACGCTCCCTGCAGGCGACTACACCTTAGAAGCGACGACTTATGATGCAAACGCAACCGGAAATTTCACGCTGACCGTAAGCGGGCTTGCTGCTTCAGTTGTTACCCCGGAGCCAACTACAACCATCACTTTCGGCGACCTGAACTGGCATAGTGCCATGCTTCAAAACAGGATCGCGCAATACATCGCCGAGATGGGCTACGGATACTCAACCAGTGTCGAATTTGGCGCGACGCTGCCTATGTTAAATGCGCTGCGCGCAGGAGACATTGATGTAATGATGGAGGTATGGCTGCCAGACCAGGAAGATGCCTGGGAAGAAGCGCTGGCGGAAAGTTCTGTTTCCTCGCCCGGAACTAGCCTAGGCACCGACTGGCAGTCGGCATTCGTAATTCCAAAGTACCTGCAAGAACAGTATCCTGAACTGGACAGCGTCGAGGACCTGAAGGAAGAGCGTTTCAAGGCGCTGTTCGCCACCAATGACACGCAGGGCAAGGCGCGCTTAGTCTCATGCGTCATAGGCTGGGCATGCGAGACTGTGAATTTCAAGCAGATTGAAGGTTACGGCTTGTCAGACCATGTGGCCATCGTCAACCCTGGCGACTGGGCTACATTGAATGCGGACATCACTCAAGCGTATGAAAAAAGAGAGTCTTGGCTCGGTTATCAGTGGGGCACGAATGATGCGACGCTTCTGCTCGACGTAGTGCGCCTCGAGGAGCCCCCATACAGCGACGAGTGCTGGGCGACCACCATGGCTTGCGCTTATGAGGACGCCACGATACTGATTGCGGTCAATGCCGACCTGCCGGACTCTGCGGCCGATTTCGTTGATGCGCTGACGGAATGGGACTTCGATGTTGAGGAAGTCTATAGGCCCGTGGTCCGCTGGCAGGCGAACAATCCCGATGCGAACCTGGAAGACGCCGCAATGTGGTGGCTGCGCGGTAACAGCGAACTGTGGAGTGATTGGGTAACTGAAGACGCAGCAACAGCCATAGAAGATGCGCTGGACAACGACGAGATTCCAGCCGGCTGGCCGAACACGCCTGACATCATTCCAGAACCGCCAACGACCGACACCTGTGTACAACCGCTTCCAGATGACCGCACAGCGAATGGACACTGGGCAAGCGACTGTCCCTCCACAAGCAGGAGCGGTAGCTACGCCAGTTACTACACATTCACCCTTGGCGAGTCGGCTGAAGTAACTATAACTCTGGAGTCTGATGAGGATACCTACCTGTTCCTGCTTGAAGGAGCAGGCAAAGACGGCGCACAGGTGGCAGACAATGACGACCACGCAAGCGAAAATGACTGCACAGCAGCCCTCGGAAACAGTACTGACTCATGCATAACTGAGTCACTGGACGCAGGCGACTACACCATCGAGGCGACAATATACGATACGGGCGTGACTGGCGATTTCACACTCACCGTAACAGGCTTGGACGGAGGAACAGTAGCGCCACCACCGGCGCCCAATACGCCCGGTGTTGTGGTATCGGCAGGTTCCAACCACGCCTGCGCTCTGGACAGCAACGGCGAAATTGCCTGCCAGGGCGTGAATGAATCTAACCAGGTCTCAGGCCGGCCGACCAGCAGCGGCTATATCGCACTGAGCGTAGGTGGAAATCACTCGTGCGCCATCGACTCAAGCGGCATTGTCGAGTGCTGGGGCGCGGATGGTTCTCGACAGGTCTCAGATCGTCCGACATCAAGTGGATTTGTAGCCGTCAGCGTCGGTGACAAGCATTCGTGCGCCATTGACGCCAGCAGCAGTGTGGAGTGCTGGGGGTCGAACGAACATGGCCAGTCCTCGGCTCCGTCTAATGGCATATTCCTCGCCATAGGGGCAGGGGACAACTACACCTGCGCCTTGCGCTCCGATAACAGCCTGGAGTGCTGGGGACGGTTCGAGGCAGTGGACGGCGGTGCGCCGACACCGCCGCCTCCGCCGCCTACCACCCCTGGGCCTACTCCTGCACCCGACTTGGCTGTCGACGCGCCCACTGTCTCCGACAGCAGCCCGACCGCCGGGGCATCATTCACGCTGAACGCCACTGTGCGCAACCGGGGCGATGGCGCGGCCGCGTCGACCACGCTGCGATACTACCAGTCCACCGACTCGACCATCACTACTTCAGACACAGAGGTCGGCATGGCCTCCGTTAACGGTCTATCCGCGTCAGGCAGCAGTTCTGAGACAATCTCCCTGACTGCGCCGTCCACAGCGGGCACATACTACTATGGCGCATGCGTGGACGCCGTATCCGGCGAGTCCGACACAGGAAACAACTGCTCGACGGCCGTCGCCGTAACAGTGGGCGCTGCCGCGCAGCCCACCGACGGTCCATTTACCGTAGCTATAACGACTTGCTCCGGAACGCGCGATTCTAGTGGAGTGGATGTTGAAATTGGAGGCACGGTAACGGCGACGAGAGACGTCAGCGTGACATCACTGACAGTGACGGGAACTGCAAACGGGAGCACTGTCGATACAGTTTCGATGAATAGTGGCAGATGGCAAGCGGGGGAAACACAAAACTGGAGTATGAGCGGAACAGTATCTACAAGTTCCAGCACCCTCAGTTGCGAGGCAACGTTACGAGGGTCCATTCAGAGCGGTTCAGGGACATCGATCTCAAGTTCAATGTCTGCTGCAACTGAGCAGCAAATAGCTGACTGATGAAGACGTCCGTTGGCGGCGGGGGCATTGAGGAATGCGCGCGGCTTGACTGGAGAAGCAGAAGCAGAAGCAGAAGCAGGTGATTATGTCGTTCAGCAAACAATATGCGGCACTAGAGGCCAAATTCAAAGCACAGGTTGATAGGGATAATGAAGATTTCAGACCTCACGGCTTTGAAAGCAAGTTCCTTGCCAACATCGCTCCAAAGGGTCCAGTGGATTACATCCTAGTAGCGATGGAGCCATCATTCGGAGGAGGATCAGGCATACCAACTCCTGGTAAAGCGCTTAACAGTAGGAATTTTGCCGGGTCTCTGGAAGACTTCATTCTACATTATTGCGTTAAAGAGTATCTCTGCGAGGGCGAGCGCACCTATTACCTCACCGATCTTTCACAAGGAGCCATGCCGGTGGCAAAAGCATCAAGCAGCCTTGCACTCAGATATGAGAGATACAAAAGGTGGTATACGCTGATCTGTGAAGAGATCGAGCTTGTGGGACCTAACGCGCCAATAATTCCGGTGGGGTATGTGGTGCGTGATTTTCTTGAAGTGCAGAATACACAGAATCTCACAGGCGAGATTCTGCACTACTCACCGAGCGCTGCTGCCCACAGGCCAAAGATACCTGATCTTCAAGATGTGGAGTTTTCGGAGTTCAAGAAAACTGTGGATATGTCGGTGATTGAGATGACCATCAGGAGAGTAATGGAAGAGGCCCGATTAGGCTCCGCTCCGCTTGAGGCGACCTTGAAACGGCTTCGCAGGGGTTCAGGTCTCACGAAATCAAGGAAGCAATTGATGTTTACCTACAAGTGTCAGTTTGAGAAAATCCTCAAAGCTAATGCTCGCTAGTTCGAGGATATTATCCCAACGGGACAGATCACCAAACCCCCTCACAGCCCGTGCAAAAATTTTTTTCCGCAAAAGCTTGCATTCACGACCCCTCTCCGTAGCTGGCAACCTTCCTTAAAATGGACAACCTCCGCCCGTTTTGCAATGATGCATCGGTGAAAGGCTTGCACAGTCTCTGACATCGGTTTCACGTTGCGAGAACTCATGTGCCGATGGTATGGTAGATATACTGTTAGCGCATCTACCCTTAAGGAAGTCTCATGAGCCTTAACATCAAGAACGAAGAAACACATCAACTCGCAAGGGAACTCGCAGCTCTCACCGGTGAGAGCATGACCGGCGCGATCACCGTCGCTCTCAGAGAGCGTCTTGAGCGAGAGAGACATGAACGCAGCGCAGAAAGCCGATTACAGCGGTTACGGGCGATACGCAAACGCTGCGCCAGTCTGCTAAAAGACGGCGGCCCGTCCGCAATCGAGCACGGAGACTTGCTCTATGACGAAAACGGACTACCGAATTGATCCTCGACACGTCCGCGCTTCTGGCAATTCTATTCGATGAGGTTGACGCCGACCACTACGAGCATACGATAAACGATGCCATGACCTGTCAGATATCAGTGGCGAATTACCTCGAAGCTGTTCTGGTCATTGAAAGCCGGTTGGGTGAGGAAGGCGGACGGGAGTTGGACAACTACCTGGAAGCGGCGGAGATAGGGCTTGAATCAGTAACCCCAGAGCAGGTGCAGGCTGCCCGCCTGGCCTGGCGTAGGTTCGGAAAGGGCAATCACCCTGCTGGACTGAATTTCGGTGACTGTTTCGCTTATGCCCTCGCTGAAGTCACCGGAGAGCCACTCCTATACAAGGGTGAGGACTTCGCGCTTACGGACGTGGAGTCTGCACAATAGCTGACTGACGATAGTGTGAAGGAACGGCAAGAACCGGATGACGATCACAGCAATCTCCCGCCGGCGCAGTAGAGGACCCGTTGCGAAGAACGGTCACAGGAATCCTGGAGTGAAGATATGCCACTGATGAACTACTCCACCAGGGTCGATACCCACAGAACCGTATCCCAAATCACAGAGATACTGGTTCGACACGGCGCAAGCCGGATTGTGCAGGATTTTGACGGTAGCGGAAATGTCGTCGCCCTGAAGTGGAGCCTTGACGGACGGTATGTGAACCTCGGCTACGCGATGCCTGTGAACTATGAGGCGGTCTATGACGTACTCACCGACGAGGGGTTAATTTTCAAGAGAGACGCCGAGCGACGCAAGGAGCAGGCACGCCGCGTGGCCTGGCGGATACTGAAAGACTGGATTGAGGCGCAGATCGCGTTGCTCGAATCCGGGATGGTAGAAATGGAAGAGATATTCCTGCCGTACATGATTGCCGGAGCAGGAGACAGGACCCTCTACAGAGCGCTGGTAGATGGGCAGTTCCGGGACCTGAACCTGATCACAAACGACGCCATAGCGCTCCCGCAGGCGAGATATCAGGAACCATCGTAGCTGCATGGGACCCCTTGGAGAAGAAGCAGAATGGCCGAGGAAGTCAGAATCACGTACAAGCGAAAGCCAGGCGCTGAGCTTAATCACACTCCGGAGGACTCAGACCCGCCTGTCGATGCTAACATCGCGCCCTGCAACAATTGCGGAGAGTGGTTCCTGGAGAGCGCCCTATCAAAGACAGCCGAAGTGATCTGCCCACACGGAGGTCCCAAGATATCTCAGTCGATTCCGAAAGATGAGCACGAGTTCAGTGAGAGCTTTATTCGACAACTTCACAGAGGCGACGAAATAGCACTGATCTTTCTCTGCGATGACTGCAGAGTACGCGGATGAAAAGGACCAATTATTACGATCCGCGCCGGAAACCGTCTCTAAATTGCTTCAGGAAAGGCGTCGGTCGGCGAGGCGGCAGGCCTAACTGTGCCCACGAATGATGATAATCCCGAATCGTCGGCAATGCCTATCTAGTGACTTCAGCACAGGCGAAAAGGGATCCGTATGACAACCGAATCTTCGATCGCAATGTCCCGCCGGCGCAGACCGCGTGGGCGTTATCAAAAAACACAGGACGGCGCAACTCCCAAACGCCAGAAGCGCATACCGGAGTACCTCGAACCCGACGAGGTGAACGCCATCATCAGGGCAGCGCCCAACCCGAAAGCGAAGCTGCTGATGCTGGAGCAGTGGAGGGCGGGTCTGCGTGTGTCCGAGGCGCTCGATCTCGAAGTGCGGGCCCTGTCGCTCGATACGGCCACGCCAACGCTCAGGGTACGTTCAGGCAAGGGCGGCAAGTCACGGCTTGTGCCAGTGCATCCGGAGCTGCACGGGGCGCTCGGCAGTGCGCTAGCGTATGGGGACATAAGCCAGGGTAGAATGGTCGAGGCGCACCCCGCGACTGCCTGGCGCTGGGTGCAGGCGGCGGTGAAACGTGCTGAGGAGCTGGGCGCTATTGCGCCGGGGAAGCGAGTCGGGACTCACACACTACGGCACAGTTATGCACGGCATCTGTTGATGAACGGCATTCCGATCAACTACTTGTCGCGCTGGCTGGGGCACTCGTCGATACAAACCACACTCATCTACCTGGAGTTGGTACCAGATCCTACTGGGAATTTGGCGATGGTGCCGTGAGTTCGTTAAGATGTTGCCAGCAACACGGGCTTGACCTAATCAGGAGCGAACGATGACAAATGATGAAGATTACAGATTCCCCATAGAGATCCTTCAAGTTATCGACGGAGATGGATTCAAGGCACGAGCACAAGACGGCACAAACAGGGAATTGGAAGTGAGACTGTACGCCATAGACGCTCCCGAAGGGCGACAGAAATACGGCAGAGAAGCCACGAAACATCTCCGTATCCTAACGAAGGCAGGACGCTTCTGGCTGGTGACGAAGGGTCAGGACCGACATGGTCGCACGATTGCCATAGTATACAGAGACGGTGTTGATGCCGAGCATACTCTGAACTACGCGATGGTGCGCGATGGATGGGCATACTGGTACAGCCGCTACGAACGCGAGTACAACCGGACTCCAGAAGGTGAACTGGAGCTGACGGAACCGCTGAACGAGCTGGGCCTGAAGGAAGCTGAACAGCAAGCACATACCGAAGGTAAGGGCGTGTGGATTGAACCCGATGTCGAACGCCCCTGGCAGTACAAGATAAGAGTAGCAGAGGAACGAGAGCGAAGCGAGTTGCTGAGCATGTTGCTGTTTGAGGCGATCAGCGTTGACAACACTTTCGAAATGTCGAGGCTGCTCAACCAGGGAATTGATCCTAACATCCGAAACGCACAGGGTTATACTCCCTTACATCTCGCAGCCCGCAGCGGCCAAGCGGAAATGCTCCAAGCTCTTCTGGAGCTGGGTGTCGACGTCGACCCAAGGGACGCAACCGGCCACACCCCTTTGCATCTAACTGCATTTAATCAAATTCGCCGGGTGAGGGACCTGCTCATTGCGGCAGGAGCTGACATCAGTGCAGTGAGCGATGAAGGATACACACCCATTCAACTTCAGAAGGAAAAGCGAAGTGAATTGCTCTGTGAGGCATTGAATAGCGGCAAGACTCTCGAGGTGCCAAAGTTGCTTTCCGATGGTATCAACCATGAATTCAGAGATACAAGGGGCTACAGCCCGCTGGATATTGTGGCCATAAATGGACTGGCCGAATGGGTAGATATGTTTTGGAAGGCTGGCGCGGACCCAAACGCCAGAGATAAGCGCGGGAGAACGCCCTTGCATCATGCTGCTCTCAACGGGAAATTTCAAACGTACAAGCTCCTCATCTCAGCGGGTGCCGACATTGATGCCAGAGATGACTATGGCCAAACACCTCATCAGATTCGGCGTGATACTCGCAAGAGTGACCTGCGTGGTCGTGCACTCACCGCGCTCGGTCTATTAGCATTCACAGCTGCCGCCGCCTTGGTGCTGTTCATACTTAGCTAAATGTGTGAGCCTGCGCCGGCTAACGGCGATGCAGAATAAGTGAAAAGGGCGCGCACTTATAGAAGGCGCGGAAGGCCCCATAGATGCACGCCTTAGCGGTATTTCCTTGCAATATGTCGACGGCAGGCTATGTGGCCGCTCAACTATCGTTCCCCAGAATATCCTAACCGCTGATATCGGCCCAGCCCCTCTGACATTACTTGCGCCTAACAGGTTTGCACAGATACTCAGTGCCGTCATCTGATGTTATTGTGCCCGAAACATCCACGCCTCGTAGAGGAGAGAGGGAATCTGGTCTCACCTTCGCCACCTCCAGGAGCGCTTGATCCGTCTGGATATCTCCGCATCTTCCATAGTATCTCCCCGACGGACTTGCTTGTAGCCTAGGAATGCTTGCCAAAAGTAGCCTTGTGACATTCCTTATGGACATAGCTGTCAGGCAGAGTGGCACGTCTAGGCCGATTGCGGTGGGACCATCACGGGTTCCGCCGTTAGGTGTTAAGGCGTCGTTCGAGATAGCAAAAATGTTATTGTGAACATATGAATGGCATAGAGTATAGATATGGAGAGGCGAATATAGACTCTGTTGCCCGTTCCCTCTTTCGTACCCCATTTGCTGGGCTCTCTTATCTAAAGAGAGAATTGCATTAGGATTGTCTGGTGGAGCTGTCCATCCGTCGTGGTCAGCGAGCTTCCAGTTCCGATACTTCCTGCACAGTGCGATCATCCGCACATCGTTTTGTCTGTAGTTGACCAGAAAGTAATTGGCTTCACTCCAGTCCTCGTACCTTTCGGCCCGTGAAGGAATCTGTGTAGTATCTCGGGCAATGAATGCCATGTTTACTTCGATCTCAAATAGTGATCGCCACTGTCTGATCGCAGACTGAATCCTACCTCTTCTGCAGTCGTCAGTTATTTCCTCTGCCAAAACACAAGCTCGTCCGAACAACTTGTGCAGCGTACTGGTCCGCAACGGGGTTCCGTCGCCACACCATTCCGACGCCACATCCCAACATTCCAAGCCGTTCGCAACGGCTTTTTCGAGCCAGTTCAGGGATTCGGTCCATTCTTTACCTATTGCCTTTTCAACCCGTCGCCGCTGGCGGCGGCGTTCCTTAACAACCGGACTTCCCTCATAGGCGCCGAAGAATCCAAGCAGATCCTCTTTGAATTCTGATCTTTCAGCCAATACCCTTATAGATTGCTCATTCGTACAGGTATTCGGTGGTCGTCCCTTTGTGTGTCGAGTGCAAAATTGCAACTTGCCTGATTCGTCTTCACTGGTCGCCTTTCGGCGGCACATTGTCCAGGCGCCATTCTTAGGATCGAACGCCGAACTTCTGTGCATCATTGCGTCGCAATTCAGTTCTCCGTGCTTCCTCTTGAAATCCCAATCCGGATAGAATTTACCAAATGCGACCGGTATTGTGAATCGTTCTCGCCTTTTGAACTTCCAAATCATGACCGTCTTCCTACGATTATTCTCAATTAGGCGGCGGTGCAACGTAGCTAGAAACCGTGTGATATCGAGATCGTCGAGTCTCTGCCTGGCAATATCCTTAATTCTACGCCATAAAGGATTTTAGGCTCCATTTGAGGAGGTAACCAAGTGCTCTAAGTCAAGGTGCTGCACCTCAATTAAACAGCAGTTCTTGTAATTTCGCCCACTTTGACAGGGACAAGGCTTGTTTCTACCCTTGCTTGCTTTTGCGACCTCCAGCATGTGCGTCCTGTGAGCTTGGCGCCCTACCTTTCCGTGGGGATGCTCTCGCCACAGATATTCCCGAGCTGCTGCGAGCCCATGTCGCTCCACAAAGGAGAGTCTGTAGAAGAAAGGAATTACGAGCTCGTCTAGGAATCGTCTGATGGTCAGGCTCTTATCCCGCGAATACCTGATACCTAGGCAGCAAGAATCGTCACCTGTATAAAAGTGCAAGTCTACGGTTCTTACTTCGCACTTCCGAGAAATCCTTTCATGCCTTCCACCCACTTCAAAGACTGTTGGCCAACCATTGGCACTCAGAGACTCCGAGTCGAAACGGATCTCGACATCATAGACGTCGGCAATGAAAAAGCTTGACTGCCTGACAGAGCGATCCCGTTCATTACGCTCGATCCTTAGTTTACGCGACAACTTGTCCAAGGAAGCACAGAAATCGAGCTCTCCCTCAATCTTCCGGCGACCGGCGTCGCAGTTCAGGTTAGGGAAATTGTCCTTCAACCATCTCATGTCGCCGGGAGTAATCGCCTTCATCGAGCGTATTGTCTCCAGGGCGCCACCGCAACAGTAGTTGGCACCGTTGTAGAGGCTTCTCTCTTCTTGCTGTTGCTACTACGACGGTCATCTTTCTTTTCTCCGAACGAATCGCCAAACACTTTGCGCCACTTGTCGACGCTGTCGTTTTGTTCAGTCGCCGTGTATGCTTCGTCTATCCTGCCGTTGTATATGTTGAACATCTCCCGGAAGTTCTCGTAATTCTTCTGACTCCAATCACGCGTGAATTCCTCCTCAGGGAGGGCAGGATTGAAAATATCAGGTCTTTGAGGATTCTCCTGCAGGAAGTTGTTAATTCGGTTCGAAACGGTCTTCAATCCGTCAGGTACGTTCTTGAAGTCGTCTGCATCATCTTCATCCTCTACAGTCCGTCCTATGAGTGTAGTAAGCAGTATCGACTTGGCCTTGAAATTGCCCTTGTGATCCCTTAGGAACTTTAACAGTCTTGTGACCTTCTTTAGACTGCCGTCTGTGATTCTGGATTTACCGTTGAACCATTCTCTGTAGCCCGTGCCGTCGGTGATTTCGAAGTCCTGAGTCTTATTGTTGCAGATGTACTGCTTGCCATCCGGCTTAGTGATGCAGGGCACGATATCCAGATGAATTTCCCCTTTGTACTCCAGCTTTACGCACCTAGTATGCCTGTGAACAATGTCCCTGTAAGTCCCGTTGCCTTTGAAACACTCGTAGACCTCATCAATGTACTCGTGAGGCTTCTTGCTTTCGTCGTATTCCATATATAACAGTAGATCGGCATCATAATCTTGCCCTTCCCTGACAGGTCGTATGACTGTACGGAGCGCATACGATCCCTGGCGCTCGATCTTCTTGAAGGAATCCAAGTTCTTCTTCAAGAACTTGCTGACGGCCTCGACCCTGTCGTTAAGGTTTTCTATCCTGGTCTTGTTAAGATCGACCTCATTGGTCAGGAACTTATCAAAGTAAGATACATGCTTCATGCCTGTTTCATCTCCTTGGTTACTCTGTTTCAAACGGATGGTACGGAACGGCAGGTTCCACCAAAAAGTCTCTTCTAATTTGCTCACCGTATTCTGCTAACGACTTATCTGCTGAACAACGACATTTATAATGACTGGTAGGCGACATTCATTTTGACCGCTTCATGAAGTAGATTTGACCATCTCGTACAGGAGGTACTGGATGGTCACAGATCAGCAGGTACTACTACTGAGGCGGAGGATTATGGAAGGCAAGAGTCGACAGGCATCAGCGGCAGCGGCGGGCATGAGCGCAAGTAGCGCACACAGGTGGAGGAGCGGACCGTTGCCGTCGGAGAAGAAGAATCGAAGTTGGCGAACGCACCAGGATGCGTTCGAGGGAGTGTGGGACGAGGATATAGTGCCACTGCTACGGAGGGACGCGAAGGAGAAGCTGCAGGCGACAGTGCTACTTGAGTGGCTGGACGAGCGTCATCCCGGCAGGTTCAACGCAACGCACCTGCGCACG
>MKWU01003897.1_pt1 | contig 18636 bp, 14 predicted proteins | sample 809101 | NCBI WGS metagenome assembly MKWU01 (sample SAMN05860141, study PRJNA318959) | sponge metagenome | host: Aplysina aerophoba | place: Slovenia: Piran, Adriatic Sea, Gulf of Piran | collected 2013-05-07
ACGCCCGGGCAGGAGAAAGGATTCGCGCACACGCTCGACGAGTCCCGCAAGCCTCGAACTCAGCGCGGGCGAAAGGGGGAAGAAGAAAAACAGGGATTCGCTCACAAGCTCGACAGGCCGCCCGCCAAGCCGTTGGACCCGAGTGAGCACCATGAAGGATTCGCCCATATTCTCGACGATGCCGACAAGCTCAGAGAGCTACGCGAGAAGGCGGAGCAACGAGACCGCAAGCTCGGCAGGCAGATGCGCAAGAGTCGCGGTCTGAGTATGTAGCCGGTTCGAGCCAGATGTTCGAACCAAGAGCACGCCGCGCCCGCTTCGGCGAAGGGTCGCTCAACTACAGTAGTCGACGAAGCTGGCCGGGAGCAGTTACCCGCACGCAACTCCAAGCCGCGCGTGGCGACATCCTCCGTCCCCCGGATCAATGCCTCCACCAAGCTCTCATCGACGTCGGCCGTAATCGCTTCACATCGTAGCCAATCACTACTTCTCTACTCGCTCTATCAGCCGAGGACTGTTTAGCGACGGAGCATGTGAACGAGCGCAGCCCCGCACGACATCAACCGAACGACTTCAGCATGATTGTGAAAACGTATCTTGTTAGCCTTGACTTTTAACATGTTTCTCTCAGCCTTTGGTGTATTACTTGAAGCCGCCACAGGTCGGAATGTAATTGTGCTCTTTCTGGGTACGAACGTCTCAGCAGCTGTAGCCCCTGCCTGAAGCTGCCTAACTGCCCTACCAGCATGGAACCGCCCCTTCTTCAGCTCCAATGGTACGACCCAGCCAGCGCCATTCCTTTCATCGGCGATATACAGATAGTCGCATCGTGACTCGTCCGGACCAAGCGGTGACCCCGGCTTGTCAAACCCAACTTCAACAGTAGCCCCCGGATTTGAGGTTGGTCGGGTCGGCTAAATCGTTGAATTAGGGGAATACTGGAGTCCGGTTTTCCGGCGCCTGAAAGTGGTGTAGTGGAACGTTTTCGGAGTTTGTGCGGATTCCGCTTGATTTTGATCTTTCCCGGCGGGACAACGCTTCAATGTTCGTCCGCGAAAAGGTCGCCCGGGGGCACCGCTACCTCTACCTCGTCGAGAGCGTCCGCGAGGGCAAGCAGGTACGCCAGTGCACGATCCGCGCCCTCGGCCGCAAGGACGTCCTCCAGGCGAGCGGCGAGCTCGACCGGCTGATCGCCTCGCTGGCGCGCCATTCCGAGCGGGCGATGGTGCTGGACGACATGGAAGCCGGCGATCTCGCCTGCATCCGCATCGGCGGGCCGCTCTTGTTCGGACGGCTCTGGGAGCGGCTGGGGCTGGGCGCGGTGGTGAACGATGTTCTGGATGGCCGCGGCTTCGGGTTCGCCCTCGAGCGGGCGATCTTCGTCAGCGTCCTGCACCGTCTGTTCGTCTCCGGCTCGGACCGCTCGTGCGAGAAGTGGATGAGTGACTACGCCATCCCCGGTGCGGCCGACCTGCGCCTGCACCACCTCTATCGGGCGATGGCCTGGTTGGGCGAGGAGCTTGAGCCGGCCAGAGACGGCGATCTCGCGCCGCGCTGTGTGAAGGACGAGATCGAGGAAGGTCTGTTCGAGCGCCGGCGTGACCTCTTCACCGACCTGTCGCTGGTCTTCATGGACACCACCACCTTGTCGTTCCAAGGCGCGGGCGGGGAGAGCCTGGGGGCGCACGGCCATTCCAGGGACCACCGCCCCGACCTGCGTCAAATGGTGCTGGCCGTGGTCCTCGACGGCGAGGGCCGGCCGGTATGCACCGAGATGCTGGCGGGGAACACCGCCGACATGACGGTATTGCTGCCGGTGGTCGACCGTCTGCGGACGCGCTTCAGCATTGGCCGGGTGTGCGTCGTGGCGGACCGGGCATGATCTCGGCGGCGACGGTCGCGGCGCTGGAGGAGCGCGGCCTTGACTACATCCTGGGCGCGCGCGAGCGGGGCACGGCTGTGATCCGCGAGATTGTGCTGAAGAACGAGAAGCCATTTGTGCCGCTTCTGATTGAGCGCGGGCGCGGCGACACCCAGCTCTTCGTCAAGCAGGTGACGGTCCATGGTGGGCGCTACATCGTCTGCCGCAACGAGGCGGAGGCCGAGAAGGACCGGGCCGTGCGCCAGGCGATCGTCGCCAACCTGGAGAAGCGGCTCCCGGGCGGCGACAAGGCGCTGATCGGCAACGCCGGCTACCGCCGTTATCTGCGCAGGACGGGCACGGGCGCGGCGTTCGAGATCGACGCCGGCAAACTCGCCGAGGAGGCCCGCTTCGACGGCATCTTCGTGCTCAGGACCAACGCCACGATGACGCCGCTCAATGCGGTGCTCAGATACAGGGAGTTGCTTCTGGTGGAGGATCTGTTCAGGCGGGCGAAGGTCCAGCTGCGCACGCGCCCGATCTATCACTCCTGCGACGCGGCGATCCGGGGCCACATCTTCTGCTCCTTCCTCGCGCTGGTGCTGCAGAAGGAGCTGGCCGACCTCTGCCGATCCCACGAGGTCAGCGTCGAGTGGGACGATCTGATCCGCGATCTCGACCGCCTGCAGGAGGCAACGATCGAGAAGGACGGCAAGCGCGTCACCACGCGCACGCCGGTCTCCGGGCAGGTCGGGCGTGTCTTCCAGGCCGCCGGCATTGCGCTGCCGCCAAACTGGCGTGAACACCCCGCCTGACCCTCATCCCCCCGGAAATGTAGTGCAAACACCCGGCGGCGCCGGCGTAACCTATTGAGCCAACGAATACTTTGGAATCGCACTGTTGAAGTTGGGTTTGAGACGAAGACCTTTCATATTGTACCGAACCCAATCTACCTTCCTCTTCGCCTCTATATCAGTGAAAACGTGATCAACGCGATAGTATGTCTCATCCTCCCTTCTCAGAGATACTGCTCCCCACAGGAGTCCGTAGGTTTCCTTTGGCTTTCTTGGGACACAATAAGATTCGAGTCCTGCCACGCACAAATGCATTAGCGCAGCATCGGTAACTTCCACTGCATACTTGGACATGTCGCATCCCTACGTTACGCGGTTGTGGCACAGTGCCGGCTTTTACAGGTTAGGTTCCGCCAGAGGCAATCAAACCTTTCTGTAGATGCCGCGTTCAACATACTTGGCATCACCAAGAAGTTCGAAGATCCCGCCAATTGTAGTGAAGTTGCAACTGCCCTCCTTGGCACAACCAGCCAGGCCTCGTTGAAACCACGAGCTACTAAACTCGCCCGTTTCCGCGAGCTGATCGAATGCTTTTGTCCATTCGAATTCATTTATGCCCTTTTCGTAAGGACGTCTGGGGTCACGATGATTTGGTATCGTGTAGATAAGAGCGCGCTCGCCTCGTCGTTTACCCCATCCCTTCACCACGAAGTCGCCCCTCGCTTCAGGCTTGGGGATCACTGTCCCCGGTGTAGCTGTCTGTTCAATTCGATGGAGGATGTCGTGCATAAGATGCCTCTTCATTCTGCCTAAAGAGATTGTGGATGGTCGGTATTTGTGCGCACTTCGATGACCGTCAGCCGTACCGATCGCGCTGATACGCAGCCCATGAGGACGCGGCCACCCCACACTCACGCTCGATGGATTCGCGCAACAAGGAAGGGGAAATTATGGAAAGAGCTTGATCGGGATGTTTCAGTGTGGCGCCCATAACGTCCGAAACGGTCTTAAGTGTCGGAAGCCGTGAAGCCAAGGAAGGAGAGGTAATACGATTTCGGAAAGCCGTGTTATCCGACGGTACGACTAGAACCACTTTCGCCTCCGAGACATCAAGCTCCCCAGTCGACACCATCCTGTCCGCAAGGAGTCGTAGCCGCATCAGCTGATAGAAGGGTTCGTAGAGCAATTCTTCCATAGGAGCAGCACCGCTAAAAGCCGATGCATCGGCCGCGTATCGTTCGGCGTACCTGCCTCTCCGTGTTGCCCCCTCGTCACCCCGGCCCTTGTCCGCGGCCCCCCTGTAGTCCTCAGTGTATTTCCACTCCATGAGGTAGGCGCGCCGCCCGGTGGCAGTGCCAGCAACGACGAAAGCGTCGACGCTAGTGTTGTTGGCACCCCGTATCGTGCCTCCTTCAAGTGAGCATTCGAGGCCAATCCATTCGAACTCAACTGGCGACGTGTTGTCATTATGAGCAATCTCGACGATATCCCTCACATCGCTATCAATCGCACGAACGACCGCCGCTACCGCACCGGGTATCGCGGTCAGAGGTAGCAGAAAATTGACACACTTGATCTGGGAGCTCGCCATGTTGCGAGTCGGCCCAGCTTCACCTGGCGTGTCGCCGCTCCGGTGGGAGCGATGCCACTTGATGCCGCGCCGCTTGAAGAAGCGACGTGCGCCCATCTCGCCTCGCAGTGACGGGTACAAGTTCTCGTCCTCGTGGCCGAGCGCTAGCAGGTAGCCGTGGCGCATCCCTTGGCGGTCCGACGGGAGCCGTCCTTGCTCACTGATGGTTGACGACGTGACTCTGAACCTTGCCTGTCGCCTCCGCGCTGCGTTGCCAAAGGCATCTATACCGACCACGGTGGAGCCAGCTCCGTTGCAAATTTCCTGGAGGCCAGAGTACCGAACGTCCTGCACCCGAGAAAGCAGAAGGTCGGTGCTGCCGATAAGGCCCGACCACGTTGCGCGAGCGGTGCTGTTCGCCTCTTTCAAGCATCATGACCTGCGTGGCGCTCCTCGCAAGCGGTCCAGCGCATCTTTCGAGACAACCGATGCCCATCCTTGAGGCTCACCTCGGGAGGTGTCAGCTCTCGTTAAACCACCGCGCGACCATGGTCCGCTGCCCTTGCCTCCCGCCGCACGCACCGTCGACCGGCTCCAGACGGTCGACTCGCTCTCCGCCATGTCAGTGGCGAGAGCGCATCGTCTTGTTCCCGGCCCTTTCCCGGCCCACCTCACCGCGTCACCGCTGAGGACAGATCAACGATGCTGGGTCCCTCCTGTCGAGCATCTCGTATTTGCGTTCTGTTCCTTGCATATCCGTGTAAGCTGACGCTTGCGGGAGATTCGCCAAGGATGCAACCGGCCATGGAGAGGCGGCGAAGGCACGCTGAGCGCAGCTTCTCGAGGCGAGCGAATATATCGCCGGATTCCGCACGTCCCTGCCGCGGACGATGGTGACCGAGGTGCCGCTCAGCAAGTGTGCGGGGGACCTTGCGGCCCTTCCTGGCGCGCCGGAAGTCAGGGAATTTGTTGGCGGCGGAGGTCAGTGTGCCGGTCTGGCTGGTGTGGCTGCCGCTCCTCGGCCGCTGGACGCCGCCGGTCCTGACGCAGCCGTGGTGGATCATAGGCTGAACCATGGTCGGGAGTGGAAACCGGCCGGAGGAGGCCCATTGGCGTCGTGATGACGGTCTCGTCTCGGTCTGGACGCATCTTTCCGACGGCCTTCGGTGAAACGACCGTCCTCCGGGCCTTGTCGATCCTCACTGAGACCGCCGGCGACAAAAAAGGGGTCAGAAATGCGGCTTACGGCTCAGTTTGGACAGCTTAGCGGTCGTGTTCCGCCTGATGGTACACCTCGCCTGGATCCAGCACCCCCAGTCTTTCGAGACTCCTCCGTGCGCGAGCGATGCGAAGAGCCTCAATTTGTGGTATATGGCTTGACCTCAGCATCAATATCATGTGACCATCCGATGCAGAGTGCAGCATATTGCTGCACAATTCCAAGATGCTTCGACGAATGCAAAAGACGCAGCGCATATCCGTCGGCTTATCGATCTCAGAGCATGAAGCTCTGCGACAGATTGCGGATGCGCACCGTGTCTCGCTCGCTTGGATCGGTCGCCAAGCCATCGCCGAATTTCTAGTCCGCTACGAGGCTTCGGACAGCAAAGCGCTTCTAGCTCTCGGAGAAGCCAAGGGAGACGAAGAATGAACCATCTGTCCGAGCTTCAGGTTGGCGAGAACGATGACCGTGCAAGGGAAGCCGCGGAGGAGCACACCCATCGAGGTGTTGATCCGCGCAACAAGCTCAACGAGCTCACCGCCAAAGAGTGGATTACCGAGACCATCTCTGTTTGGAACCAACGCGGTCTCGGAGCTAGGCATCCGGACGCCGAGATCGAGCGCCAGCATCCTGCACCATTCTCCTTCACCGATGTCGGTCGCCTGATTCGCTACTTTACTAAGAGTGGACAGACAGTCCTAGATCCCTTTGTGGGTGTTGGTTCGACACTGAAGGCATGCGCCGTCGATCAGCGGAAGGGCATCGGCATTGAGCTGAATCCACATTTTGTGGAGTTGTCTCGTAAGCGCCTCGATACCGAAATTACTGATATGTTCTCCACTGTTGAGGACCAGAAAATTATTGAGGGAGACGCTCGCGACGTACTGCCCACGCTTCTTGATGAAAGCATCGATTTCGTCGTTACGTCTCCGCCGTATTGGTCAATCCTCAAGAAGGAGGATCATAAAGTTCGACAAGAGCGTCTTGCCAAGGGACTTTCGACCGACTACGGAGACGATTGTCGTGACCTCGGAAATATCGAGACCTATGAAGAGTTTCTGGTGGTTCTCACTAGCCTTTTCGGGGAATGCGCCCGCGCGCTCAAGTCAAACAAGTACATGGCAATAGTTACCAGCGATTTTAGGCACAAGTCACGCTACGTGATGTTCCACGCCGATCTAGCGCGCTCCCTTGAATCTGTTGGCCTGGAAGTGCGTGGCCTAAAGGTGCTCTATCAACGACACAAGAAGGTTTATCCGTACGGTTATCCCTATTCCTACGTACCAAACATTCACAACCAATTCATCATCATTCTCCAAAAGCCGAAGATGAAGTGATGGAACAACAAATAAGCATCGCCGATTGCGTCGAGGGTATGAATGCTCTGGATGCGGGCCGCTTTAATCTTGTCGTCGCGGATCCTCCATACAATCTGGGCAAGGATTTCGGGATTTGGAAAGAAGATGAAAAGCGAGCCGAGTGGAAGGAATGGTCACGCAAGTGGCTGTCGGCCACGTACAGGGTGCTCTCGGATCAAGGCAATATCTTCGTCTACGGTATTCATCACCATCAGTGCTGGATCCAGTGCATCATGTACGAACTTGGTTATGTCTATCGCCGCCAAATCATCTGGCACTATGAGAATGGCTTCGCAGGCTATGGCAAGCGGTCACTGAACGCCTGCTATGAACCTCTGCTTTGGTTCTCCAGGTCCAAGGATTACATTTTTCACGAAGTTCGTGAGCCCTATAAGAGTCAAGAGCGATTGAAGCACAAGATCACCAAGAACGGTAAAGTATGGACACCACATCCCGAAGGCCGTATGGCCGGAGATATCTGGACATTTCCGGTGCTAGCGGGACGGCGTTTCCGCGATGAGAAGGTCAATCACCCGACGCAGAAACCTTTATCAATCTCCCGCCGTATAGTGAAGCACTTCTCCAATCCTGGTGATACTATACTGGTGCCCTTTGCCGGCAGCGGCAGCGAGTGTGTTGCCGCGGCTATGGAGGGCAGGGGGTATGTCGGCTTCGAGCTCAACCCAGACTATGTGGCTATCGCTCATAGGCGACTAGCCGATATCAAGGCCGAGATGGACGAAACCCTCATTTAGGTGGGGAGTACGCCCCCGGGTAGGGCTCTTCCACAGGCAAATCGGGGATCAACTGCGCCAGCGACGAATATAGAGTTGTTGTGCCGCTCCTAGTGGTGAAGAGACCTTCATTTAATCCGTTCAGCTCTCCAAAACGCCACATCAGCAGACAGAGTGCGCCAAAAGTGAGTGTACGGCAGTGGATATCCAGCACCTTTGCGATGTCGTCGATCACCTGGTAATATTCGGCCCGGCCGTTGGGCAGCGCTCCGACTACGCTGACAGGTACAATTTGCGCCATCGGTATGCCGAAGCGGCCATGCAGCACGGCAATGTCCTCCAATAGTGCCCGCGGCAACTCCAACACCGCCGCGCCAAGTTCTAGTTCGACTACCCCGATTTGTTTGGATGCGAACAGCAGAAGCCCATCCATACGAATGTTGACGTCACCCTTGCGCCGCATGTTCGCCGCCACTCCGCAGGCCAACAGCATATTACGTGCAAGCCGTGTGCCCTGAACATCCGTCAGTTTGGCGATGACCTCCGGCATCTCGCGCGCAAAAGGCGCTGTCAAACTGCCAAGAGCACCCACACGCCGCGTCCTCACATGCGGTTCGACTGTCCCTGTCTCGATAGCTGTAATGCCGTCTGGGTCGTCACTTTCGACCACAGCCACGCCATCGGGCGACAGATTGATCGCACCATAGGGACAGCGAATGGCGCAGAGGCCGCAGCCGATGCAGTTTACTGTATCAATAGTCGGGACTGTCCCGGTCTCATCCCAATCAATCGCATCGGTCGGGCACACATCGCGAGAGGGGTCGCCTGGAAACCCCGCCAACGACCCGCCGAGGCTTAGCTCCGCTTCGGTCAACGCCAACTCCATACAGGGCGAATCGTGGCAGCCCAGACAAGTCCCCCTCCCCTGGTTGCCATCGGAGAACTTTATCTCAGGCGCTTGGCCGGGCTTGAAGAGGATCATCTCGGGACAAGTATGAAACCACCGCAACCGCCCTTGGCGACGCCGCGCCTGTTTATGGGGCAATAAATCAGACATAAAGGAAGCCCTTCAGATGGGAAAGCTGTCCTTCATCGATCGAAATGGATTCCGTGACCGCACGCATCGCCAACAGTCCCAAAGTTGGCAAATCGATCACCCCAATCCTAATTCCATAGGTGGCGTGAATATCGTTAATCAGGGTGGACATGTCTCCACGCTCGTTCGGAATCTTGTAGCCTACAATAAGGCTAGTCACATCTGACGTTGTGTGAAATCCGCCCCGTGCTAGCAGAATCACCTTGTTCTCGATGGCTTGGCGGACCGCCTTGGTGGACAGAAACAGTTCCTCAGTCGGCGACTTGATCTCGATCGGCACTGCCAGATCATGCAGCCAGACTAAGGCATCCCATCGCTGATAATTCACTCCCTGCCGCGAGTAGTCGCTTCGGAAGCCCAACAGTTGTAGAAGACGTGTCACCAATGGGTAGAATTGTGTTTGAGTATCGGTTCTGTGACTTTCCGCAAATTCATAAGCCGCCGCATCCAATGTCGGGCACGCGCCGTGAAAGGCACGCAGTTCTGCTCTCAGGTCATCAAGGTCTGATCCTCCGGCTTCCGTATCGCCTCTTACATAGGTCGGAACAACGAAGAGATGATCGCGCGACCCACGTCCTACATTAGTGCCCTCAAGCACGACTTCATCGGAGCGTCTTATCGGTGTCCCCTCTGGGGTAGGGAAAATTTCGCTTGAGTCTGCGATTGAGAGGGACTGAAACGGCGAGAACAGGAGCGGTTTGTCCTGAGCCACCCCCAATGCACGCAGTGCCTCCCGAAGCGTGCCTTCCGCTTGGCGCAACTGCTCGGCCACTGACGAAAGATCAAAGCCTGCTCGCTCCATCATTGCAAAATGCGCGTGACGGGATAGGGCACGCTTCTGATCAAGAGGTAGCTGGTCGACCTGATCGGCTCGCAGATCGACTGAATGTTCGACGCTTTGCGCCCGTTCCATACCGAGCGATGTAAGGCGGTGAATCTCGAATGTCCTATTACCACGCCGGTAAGCTTCCCGGTCCTTTTTTGTCCATCGAAGATCGCGCATGATCGCCAGAGGCCACCTCGTGTAGTTCTTCAGTGTGTTGATTTGGATGCCTCGCTCATCCCTCAGCTTTTCGAGTGCATTCTTGACAGCTGCAGGCTCATCACGTAACGCCATAACTCTCTCGGCAAGCGTTTCCATATCCGCGACGCTTCGATCCGAGGTCGCGCTCAACGGCCCGACGATCATCTCGTCCCGAGACAATCCATAATTGCAGACAAGCATGGTGCGCAAGATCGCTGCAAAAGGGCGAATGTTGTATCTAGTACGTATGTCTAGCACATGGCTGGGATAAGCGATTCCCAATACCGTCTCGCCAAGCAAGTGCCGCCAATGCCGTCCTGCCGCGACCACCTGTTCTCCCAGCAGAGTAAAGGTATAGTGTAGCGCTGATTCTTCGATTGAGCGCAGCCAGCCCAACGAGCGAAAAAGCTCCGCATACATCTTCAACTGATTGTAGAGTGGATCACGGCTACGGTCCTGTCGCGTTGAGCGGGAGATCGCCGCTTCGCCCATATAGCCCGACGAGGTAGCGAGATTAGCTTCTACTGTGGCCTGAACAAAATCGTCTAAATTGACGACCTTGCCGTGATATCGCTCGAAGCAGCTAACATAGACCGCCACGAAATTTCTCGTCGTAGAGCCGGGATTGGGAAAGCGAAGGATTACTCGGCTCCGTTATCGAGCGAGATGTCGGCTAGGAGATCAGCCGGAGGCACGCCGAGTGTCTGCGCAATCTTCAAGAGGTTCTTTAGGCCGAGATTTCGTTCCCCGCGTTCAACGCCACCGATATAGGTGCGATCTAGGCCGCAGGCGTCCGCGAAAGCCTCTTGGGAATAGCCTTTGGCTGATCTCAGAAATCGAATCTTTCTTCCTACATCCCGTAAATGGCGCTGAAAGTCCGTGTTCTGCATACTCGGAGGATGGTGGTGTGACGCAAATGAGTCCACGGACTTTGAGTATCAAATTGGCGCTGTGCTGTGAGACCGGGCCGAGAGCGAATCGGATTCGCGGAACAGGGCGGCCACATCATTGACTTTCGACGCGTAGCGAATGGAATGCGAGAGCTACCCTTGGCGACGGAAATGCGAACCTCTGCACCGCACTGCAGCGCGCCAGCTAATTCCAATGATCGATCTCCTGGCCTGCCACTCGCCCCGAAAGCGCCAGCTTGCGCAGATATACAAGGAACAAGCGGCTACTCCGAGGCAATCCACAGGACAGATACCCGCTGCGCTGCCGTTGATGGCGACCGGGTGAGGTTGATCGGGAGTGGGTCGGGGGCACAGCCGAAGCGCGCTCGATGACACGTTGGGACGCTAAGTCGGCCGTCCAGAGTTACTCGACGGTGTCGTAGGTGTCGACAGGTACGGTCCGTGACCGCTGGGAAAACCGGCACCTCATTCTACGACGGCGCTATATGACCATATGAAGGGCCTTCCAAGAACTACCAGCGTTGTCGCGCTTGCCGGGTTGGCCGCGTACGACGGCAGTGGCGGGCAATGTTCGTTGACATCGATCAGTTTTCCAACGCTAGTCTGATTCGGGTGGAACCGACGGCGCGGAGAACGGATCACGGATTGTCGACCATTTGAATGTACGGATGATACTGCGCTATGCACAGTTGGGGAGTCGGGAAATCGAAGCCGCGACGGACAGAGTCGGGGTCATCGGTGCAAACGTAGGCCTACGGAATGATCAGCCCGGAATACGTAATTCTGGACGGCCCCAGAGAGTGCCCCGACAATCGCCAACTGGATTACCTGCTCCTGTTCAATCCCTGACGTTCGATAGCCAGAGACAAATGGAGTTTCTTCCCCGCTTCAATGCGCCAACACTGTGCCTACGCCATCGTCTTCCTCTTGCTCTACATACTGGGTCGTTCGTGGGTTCCATTTCCGGTACTGATACTCTCCACCGATGGCTTCAACAGCATCAGAGGCGACCAACGCGGTACCTGTTCCATCCGTCTTGTATCGGTAGAAGAGTTTGGGCGGTCCGTCGAAGGACACGATCTCTGGCGCCACGATCTCGACATCGTGGAGGACACCCTGACGGTCACGCTTAGCCGCGATACTTCCAGGAGCCAGGACCCAAAGCAGGCCATCTTTCGAGGACTCGCCTCTTTCACCGGCGAGACTTGAAAATTCATCCGGCTCCGCAGTTTCCAGTTCCTCGTACCAATCACGCAACGCTGCTGCGATAGCTTCTGGCACCAGCGCGTCGTCATCCGAGGACAGCTCGCTGGAACGTTCGAGCCTGTCTAACAGAGCATCGAGTTCGTTGAACACCGGCTCTGTGAGCCGAAGGCTTCCGTAGATCGCATCGTAGATGACGATCGCGTCGCTGACCGCATGCCGCTGGCCGTCCACGACCATAGCAATATTGGTGGAGGTCCCGCCGATGTCCGACGGTGAGATGCTGTACTCGCGCACGATGAGATCGCGCAAAGCATCCGCTACTAGACGCTTGTTCCCACTATCGGCCATCCATTGCGCCTCGATCTTTAGCACGACACCGGTTGTTCGGAAGTCGCGGGTCTTGGGAGACATACGGGGGTTTTCCTGGCGCAGATCGCGATACATTTTCCTCTCGCCACGCTCCTCATACCCTTCGACCCGCTCGGTGATCTGCAGTTGACATTCCGCGAGGAAACCGCGGCGTCCTCTCCGGAAATTGCCGGCGACCAACCCATCACGCTCCACGCTGAGGTTCACGAATGTTCTGATCAGCGGTCGCGTATTGATTGGAGCCTGCCAGGACATCACTCTTATCGCGCGATCCCACACCGTGTTCCGCCACTCTTGCACTCGCCAACGGCGTCCCATGTGCATGTAGATCGCGCCCGGATAGGCTTCGCGTATCGCCTGCTGCAAGGTCAGATTACCTATCCTCTGAAACATTGAAGAGCCTTGTCCGATCTGGAAGTTTTCCTCACCTATGTTACGCAGTGGATAGTTGTGATGCGGACTGTCGCCGCCAATACGTGCAATATGGTCGAATTCCCGCGGACGTGCCCGAGCGCCCCCGATACGGGCGAAATCGTAGACATCCGCGAACCCGGAAGGCCATTCGATATTGCTTGGCGGAACCGAACGCCCCTTCACACCCAGCATATCAAACTCGTCCGCCAGACACTTCGCGTGGGCGAAGTGAACGAAGCGATTGTCCAGGTAGAGATGGGATGGCTCCACCGAACCCCGGTAATAGTCTTCAAGTGACGAACCGTACCGCCGAAAGGCGTTCGGCTCCGCCACTACGGCGAACGCACCCGGTGAAAACCGGCCAACGCGTCCCAACCGCTGTCGAAATGCTTTTCGAGAAGTTGGCAGTCCCAGGTTTAGCCCCACCGCAAAGTGGGGAATATCGATTCCCAGCTCGAGGGCTGATGTAGCAACAACACCACGTAGGCGGCCCGACCTCAGCGCGCTCTCGATCGCTGCCCTGTCTTCCGCTTCGTAACCGCTCCGGTACGGATTTACCAATCCGTGCTCGGTCTGGGCAGCGAGCCGTTCGACACCTTGTCGTGAATCGAGGAAAGTTATGAAACTGCCCCGCTCGGACTGCTCGACGAGCGCACGTTGAAGTCCCGAGATCGTGCTTTGCATCTCATCAGCGCCGCATGCCAAATGCAGCAAGGAACGGGCGTGCTGAGGGGATCCGTCCTCATTGCTGTCGATTACAGCGAAGTCCAGTCCCGTCAGCGCCTGGAGGTGTCGGCCCGGATTGGCAATGGTGGCACTGGCCGCAATGACGGAGAACCGACGATCCCCCCGTCTGTTTGTCCGACAGATTCTCGCGGCCGCCTGAAGACGTCGGAACAGGAAGGCGGCATTGCTCCCGAACACGGCTTCCAAGACATGCGCTTCATCCACAATAAGCAAGTCCAGACTGGCAAGAAAACGCTTGGACTCACGGCTGACCAGCTCCCGCATGAGCCAAGCGTGACATACATCCGGGGTCGCGATGATGATCCGGGCCTTCTCGAGCGCTGCCTTCCGGTCGGGCATCGGCACGTCACCCGTAACGCTCGCTATCCAGTCTGCCGGCATCCGAGCCATACGGAGAACGCGACGCCAACTCACGTCCTGGTCCGCTGCCAGCGCCTTCAAGGGATAGAACACTAGAACCTTAGCCTCGTCATCGTCCTGAAGCACCTTGATGGCGGCCGCCTGGAACACCAAGGACTTGCCCGACGCGGTTCCCGTCGAGAGCACTACGTTGCGATCTGACGCAAACGCCTCAAGAGCAAGTGCCTGATGGCGCCAGAGCTTTCCCTTCAGAGCTTCGTCAGAGAGAAGCCAATTGCCGACGGAGCCCGCGCGATAAGCGTCGGGGATACCCTGCGTCCTCTCCGCCCGACTGGGAAGCTCAAGCCGTTCAACGACGGTAAGCTCCCGATCTCTTATTTCGCTCTCGAATACCTCCAACATGCGAGACGTCGCCTCCGTCTATCAGAATTCATCAACTATGCCCGCTCACTTTGCACGTCGGGCTCGATTGGACGAAGAATGTACCATCATCTATCGCGTGGATTGGGGCCAGAAAGGAAATCGCCAGCGCGACGTAGCAAGCTTCCGATCCAGGAAGCTCTCGACCGCCTGCAAATCCAGCACGAACTCTGCCGCGCGGCTTTCGTGCTCGTGTAGCATGTAGGTTGGAAGATCCCGCCACTCGAAATCGGGGTGTCCGAAACTGTTGGCCCCCACGCGGACCCAGATTCTGTCTCCTTCGGCGTACCAGCCCTCGGTGTCCGGAGGAGGACGGGAGGAATGACGACGAGCGGAATCGAGGAGGCTTTGTAGCTGTTCGCGAAGGGCGTCGTACCGGGTGGACGCATACGCCTCCCAGGCTATCGGCTTTGCCCACGGGGGATCATGCCCGCACATGGACAGAAGCTTGGAAAGGACCTCAGAAGAGAGCATGAGCCAGTCGCTCGCGGTCTCATCGAGGTGATCGAGAACTTCCTGCAAATAGCGCCGGTAGAGATGTGTCGTCGGCTCGATCGAGGACAGTCGATCCGACATTGCGATGCGGCCACCCTCGTCTTCGCTCGGCAGCGAGGCCGAGCTGTAGATGAGCAGACACCGTTTGGCGACCTCGTCGGGAAAACCGCCCATCCTGGCGTTCATCGACATGATCGTGCAGGGGGTCTCGTCATGCGGCGACAGCGTCTCGTCCTTGATGTACTCCTGAGCGTGTTCGCGGAATCGGCGCCAGCCGACGTCATCAAAGAAGGCGGGCATGCGTCGATACGACGCCTCGATCCCGCGCAGCGTCTGGGCCGTCAGCCTGGAGCGGATAGCGCCCTGAAATTCGTCCCCGAGCATGAACTTGCCGACGATTTCCACGAGCTGCGTCTTCCCCGAGTTCGACTTGCCGTAGACGATCCCCACTCTCGGAAAGCGGATGACGTCGCGGCCCTCGATCGCTGCCCGGCGGCGAAGCGTGCACATCAGGGGCGAGAAGAACATCCAGCACAGGAAAACGAAGTAGTCGCGCTGGAGCTTTTCGACGCGCCCACGAAACGCCGTGCGATAGGCGTCCCAGAATGCAACCATGGATGCAGCGTCTTCGCGCACGCTGTCTTCGGCGCTATCCAGCGGCCACGGCGAACCGCACACGGCCGCCTCACGCGATGCCGTATCCAGGGAGAACGTCGGGTGGGTGGGATCCAGCCGCCGGGTCTGGCGCCTGATGAGCCCGGAGAAGCGCTTTCGTAGCGTACCGTCGATCTTGAGCGTCGCCTTGCCCATGCCCCGTGTCTCCTTCGGCAGTGCCGGCAGCACGACGTCGTAGAGCTTCTCCACCCGACGGCCGCGTTCCAGGGAGTTGTCCGTCTCCGCCGGCTGAGCAAGCTGTACGACCTGCGCGGCGGCGTCCGGGGCGGTGTCCCCCCCCCGCCGGCAGAGCAGGCTGTCCGCCCGGCGGGCGGGGGCGGGGAGCCAGCACCGGCGCTGCCTCCGGCGGCACTTCCTGGGCCGGATCGAGCCTATTCTCGGCAAGTCTCGCGATCGGCACTTCGGCGGAGGCATGGTCCCGGACCTCCAGATACTGACCCTCGAAGTGCTCCCAGGCTCGGTCATCGCGAAACCGGATGAGCACCTCATGCTGGTCGCCGAGCAACGCCGATGTCGAGAAGTTGGCGGAGCCCGTCAGCACGCAGCGATCGCCGTCTGGCCCCTCCGAAAGAAGGAATATCTTCGCGTGCGAGACATGGCCTTCCACCACCCGAACCTGCAGGCGGCCTTCCCGGACGCGCAGGAGAATTTCATCGCGGCGCGGCGCGGACAGCCCGCGCAGGGCGCTGCGGACATCCTCCATCGCTGCGGTCTGAAGGGCGACGATCGCGGCCATGTCGTTCACTGCCCGCGAATAACCAAGCACGCATTCGACGCGCGCCTCCTCGAACCGCTCGAGAACGGTGCTCAGCATCTGTGTGCTAGAAGAGTAGGTGAGGATCCGAATGCGGCGGTACCGCCCGAATTCATCAAGATCAAATTCGCAGGTCTCGATAGCCCGAGCGTCGAGCACCCGAGTTCGAGCCCACGCGGCATCGGATGGAAACAGCCCGGGAGTGCTGGCGCGCTGGGCGCATGCAGGGTCTTGGCGGTTCATCTTTCTTGAACACCTTCCTCATCGCCTACAAGACGCTTGGAAGATATCCTTCAACACCAGCGGGGGCGAGCGATGCCTCAAGTGTAGTTCGCTATTCAGCTCAACCCGCCGTTTCCCATAGTGCACTCTTGTCCCATGCTGTCGCCCTTGTTGGCGGAGCAGTGCACGGTGAGCAAGACCCTCAGGGGTGGGGCAGAGAGGGGGAGTTCCCGTTGGCGTCCAGCCCTGGTCGGGCTATATGCGCATGCTGCGAACCTGATATCGCCCCTTGCGCCGCCGCCGCTGAGCGGCCTTGCGCGCCTCTCTGCGCTCGATCTGCCGCCTGTGCAGCTCGCGCAGCTTCTCCGGGTCGTCGAGGAGAGCGGCGATGCGCTCCTCCCTCCGGCGCGGGTCGTCGCCCTTGCGCTCGGGCAACAGTGCCTCCGCCATCTGACGGTCGTCATCGGCCAACACTCCGCGCGCGCCCGAGAGCGAGGATTCGAGGCTGAGGCGCGTCAGACCCTGGAGGTGAATGCCGTAGCCCCTGGGTTCGGACAGCAGGCTCTCGGCGGCTTCCACCGCCTTCTCGGTGTCCCGCCTCCACGGGTCGTAGCCCTCGCGGTCCACGAAGGCCCGCTTGTCCCACGACCACCCGGAGTCCAGCATCTCGCGGCGGCGGGCCAGCCTAGCCGCAATGGCAGCACCGTGCTGCACGACGCGGTCACGAGTTCTCTCCGCCGCGCCAAACGCGTAGATCACGCGGTCGATCTCCGAGCGGACGTCTTGGGGCAAGTAAGGATCGCGGCGGGCGAGAGACTGAAGCTCCCTGTACAGGGTCTCGTATTCGGCGGTGTAAATGACGTGGACGCCCTCCCGCCCGGCGTGGTCCACCTGCACTTTCCAGCGATCCCGGAGGCTCTCCCAGCCCTCCAGGGAGGCCCGCGTCGCGGCCTTGATCGCGGCCTGCCTCTCGGTCTCCGCTAGGCGCCCGTCCCAGTCGTGGATCCGGCGAAGCCGCCAAAGCAGCTTGTCCGCCCGCGTGTCTTCGTCGTCGGCGGCCGGCGGCGGGTCCGGTTGCGCCACCGCGCCGGCGTCCGCCGCGAACCTGAAACGGGCCAGCTCCCGGTTCAGCCGTCGCCGCTCTCGCGCCTCCCGTTCGGCCTCCGCCAGCTCCCGGGCGTCGTCGCGGATGGTCTCGCCGAGGCTGGAGACCCGCACCTCCGCGAGCTCGCGGACCGAGGAGATGCGGGCGAGATGGGGACCGCAGATGCGGGCGGCGGGGGACGGGGGAGGTGCGGTGGAGATGGGGACCGCAGTTGCGGTCGGCGAGGATTGCCTTGCCTTCCCGCAGAAGGCGGTCGGCCGTCTTTCTCCACCTGCCATAGCCGGGCGCCTGCGTGACCGCCACTCCGGTCTCGTCCGAAGGCTGCTCGAGAGCGTTGCGCCGGTGCCTGTGCCGCTCGGCGGCATCGAGGAAGTCCTCCACCCGCTTGCGCGCCGTGAGGTGGCGCTCGTGACTCTCCAGCAACGGGACCAGAGACTCCCGCCTGTCGGCCGGAACGTCCGGGTTCTCCGTGAGCGCCCGGATGCGCGGGATCAATTCCGAATAGCCCTTCATGTAGAAGGCGATCGTGCCTGACTGCCGGGCACGGTCGATCAGCGCGTTCCACTCCCCTATCACCGGCTCCCAGGCGGATCGCCAGTCCGGCTTCGGGGGCTCCGGGGCAGGCGGCGCCAGGTCCTCGTGCGCCTCCCACGCCGCCTCGGCATGTTCCTCGTCGGTCGGAGGCGGGACGGATTCGAGCCAGTCGGGCGGAACGAGCGAGGCCGCCTCCACGGTCTCCACGTGCGCGGGCCGCACGTCCTCGCGTGTCTCCGCCGGGGACACTTGCCGTTCGACCGCCCGCCTGGTGCGATGAGACTGCCGCATGGTCGCGGCGCGGCGGTGGCGGCGGGCGCGTTCGTGCAGCGTCTTGAATTCTTCGAGGTCGCCGCGCCCGATGCGGGCGCGCTCGGCCAGAAGCGAGGCGAAGGCCTCGGGGCGCGCCCGGAAGGGGTCGGCCTGTCTCAGCAGTGCCGCATGGCGGTTCAGGGTCTCGCGATAGGGATCGCTCAAGGCCACCGCGTCGCCGTCCGCGCGTGTCCTCTCGCGCAGCTCGTCCCACGCCGCCACCACCTCCTGCCGGCCGGCGGCGAAGGCGTCGACCGCCGCGGCATGGCGCCACGCGAAGGCCGTGCGCTGCACGTCGCGCGCAATGCGTGACAGCGCGTTGTCGTTCGCGGCGGCACGGACGCCATCCGTATCTCCGCCGCCGCCGGCGTGGCTCCGGCGCGCTCCCTCGGCGAGGTCCTCCCAGTCCCGGTCCCCCACGTAGTCGAGCGCCGCCTCCTTGGGCGCCGACCG
>MKWU01003899.1_pt1 | contig 18632 bp, 21 predicted proteins | sample 809101 | NCBI WGS metagenome assembly MKWU01 (sample SAMN05860141, study PRJNA318959) | sponge metagenome | host: Aplysina aerophoba | place: Slovenia: Piran, Adriatic Sea, Gulf of Piran | collected 2013-05-07
TTCCTCCTCAGCATCGACTACCACGATCCGGTCGAAGTTCCCTTCGTTTCCCCACTCGTATATCAGCGGCGCATCAAATACCACGACTCCGCCGTCAGCGTCCTCCACAGCCTGCGCTAGCCGGCGCTTTATAGCCTCTGCCAGTGGTGGCCGCATAATCGCCTCTAATCGCTGGCTCGCTTCGGTTGATCGCAGGGCGCGTCGTCCCAACTTCCGGCGGTTCAAGCGTCCGTCTGGTCCGAGCAGATCGCGGCCGAATGCCGCTTGCAGATTCTCGATCACCGCTGGGATTGCCGCCACTTCGCGGGCCACTTCGTCGGCATCGACTCGCAGCGCACCAAATTCGGCGAGCATCTGCGCCAGTGCGGACTTGCCTGCACCCATACCGCCGGTAATCCCTACGAGCACGCGTACCTATGGCCAGCCAAGGCCAAGCAACAGAATTCAAAAAATCGTACCACTATGCCTTGCAGTGAGTTAAGGGACTGACTTTCGGTGGGCAACGACGTGCTGCGAACGGAATAAAATGTACCGCGACGCCCCAGCGCGGTCAACCGATCTGTAACGGTGCCCATTGACACTGTATTGGACATCGTCTATAGTCCATAAATCAGCGAATAGACTCTCTTCTCACGAACAGAATAGCACATGGCCATCGTACCCGTAGTAATCGAACAGACCGGCCGCGGCGAGCGCGCCTACGACATTTTCTCTCGCCTCCTCAAGGAGCGGATCATCTTTATCAGCACTCCGATCGACGACCACGAAGCCAACCTCGTCATCGCCCAGTTGCTCTTTCTGACCTCAGAGGATCCCAAGAAAGACATCTCGCTCTACATCAACAGCCCTGGCGGCAGCCTCACAGCCGGCTTGGCCATCTACGACACCATGAAGTACGTCCCCTGCGACGTAGCAACGCTCTGCATCGGCCAAGCGTACAGCATGAGCGCAATTCTCCTTGCTGGCGGGACCAAGGGCAAGCGCCACGCCCTTGCCCATTCTCGGCTCATGCTGCACCAGCCTTGGGGTGGCGTCCGCGGCCAAGCGGCCGACATCGAAATCCACGCCCGCGAAATCGTCGAGTGGCGCGACCGGCTCAACCAGATCTTAGTCCAAGATACCGGTCAGCCACTCGAGCGCATCGAGCTAGTCACCGAGCGCGATTACTTTCTGTCGCCCGAAGAGGCGATCGACTTCGGACTAATCGATGGTCTGCTGGCATCCGAAAAAGAGCTAGCAGCTCTCGTCGACTAATGTTCCAGCGGAAAGGCGATCACCTCACCTAAGCAAGACGCGCCGGTAACGATCATAACCAGCCGATCCAATCCCAAGGCCACGCCACCAGCCGGTGGAATGCCTCGTTCCATAGCCGTGAGAAACGCCTCGTCGGCCGGTGCGCGCCCCGGTCGCGTGCCCCGTGCAAAGCGCTCGCGCTGTTGGGCTGGGTCGTTTAACTCCGTATAGCCGTTTGATAATTCCACTCCCCCCAAGTACGCCTCAGTCCTCTCAGCTACAGCTGGATTGCCTTCTTTTAATTTGGCCAATGCGGCCAATTGCCGAGGATAATCGAAAAGGTGGATAGCCCCTAGCTTAGCCAATTCTGGCTCGACTCTCTCCAGCAGAATTTTGTGGTATAAGTCCTCCCAACTATCCCCCCGTCTAGCGCTGTCATAGCCTAGGACACGTGCACGGCGAAAAAGCGATTCCGCATCTGCACAGGCATCCAAATCGACGGCGGCCCAGCGCGCAAAGGCATCGCGGACGCTGAGCCGCTTCCACGGCGGCTGTAAATCGACCTCGTGTCCTTCTCGGACTACGCTCGACCGCCCCAAGACGCTTCCCACCACATGGACCACCAAATTTTCGACATCGGCCATGATTTCTTCGTAACTGGCGTACGCCCGATACCATTCGATTAGGGCAAACTCGGGATTGTGTTGCGGCCCCATCTCCCCATTGCGGTACGAGCGGCTGATCTGGTAAATCCGCTCAAAACCCACCCCCAGCAACCGCTTCATATACAGCTCGGGCGAGGGGGCCAGATAAAGCTGTTCCTTCGCCTTATCCCCTTGGTATTCTGTGGCAAATAGCTGTATGTGCTCTTCTTGTGCCGAGGCGCGGGCCAACGTGGGCGTCTCCACAGCGAGAAAGCCCGCATCCTTGAAAAAACTGCGCACGGCATCTAACACTGCGGCCCGTACCCGCATATTCGCCCACAGCCCGTTGGTGTGGAACCGCGTCCAATCCCCCCGGCTCCAATCCGCTCGACTAGAGGCTAACAAGCGAATTTGAGTGACGTCTATAACCCCTTCTGCAGCAATTCCATATAACTCGACTATATCCCCAGTTTTTATTTCTTCTACCCGCGTCTCCACAACGAAATCAACCCCTCCGCTCTCGTCTGCGATTCTCCCTCTCCCTTCGGCTAGGTGGAGAAGCCGCCCCCGCACAGCCACTTCTCCGACCGAGATTGCCGCAGCGGCCGCAGGCTGGTGCCGCCACTGCATCCGCGAAGGGTAATACCTAGATTGCATTGCGAGTTTCCCACAAAAAACCCCTCTCCGCCAGCGAACGCACTAGTAGAGAAGGGACACAGCTAAAGCCCAAAGCCCGGTTTGGGAATCAGGCCCTTTTCTTGTTGTACACAAAAGTCGGCGGTGCTTTGTTTTCGATGAACTCCTTGGTAATGACGCATTCGGCGATGTCGTTTCGGGCTGGGAGATCGAACATGATTTCAAACATGACGGTCTCTAAGACTGCCCGCAGACCGCGTGCACCCATTTCCTTTTCTTGGGTCGATTCGACGACCTTCTGCAGAGCTTCTTCTTCAAATCGCAGAGCAATGCCGTCCATCTCAAACAGTTTCTGGTACTGTTTGACGAGTGCATTCCTCGGTTTAAGCAGGATGTCCATCAATGCCTGATCGCTGAGGGGGTGCAAAATACCCACCACCGGCAAGCGGCCAATCAATTCGGGAATTAGACCGTACTGGATCAATTCTTCGGGTTCGACTCGCGCCAGCAGATTAACCCCGTCCACTTCCTCGCGGTCGTCGAGGAGGCTGCCAAAGCCCATGGACCTGGTTCCGATGCGCTGGCTGATAATTTTGTCCAGCCCATCGAAAGCTCCTCCGCAAATAAAGAGAATGTTTTTGGTGTTTATTTGCACCAAAGGCTGTTCGGGATGCTTGCGCCCTCCCTTAGGAGGCACCCCTGACACCGTCCCCTCTAAGATCTTGAGGAGCTCTTGTTGGACGCCTTCACCTGAAACGTCGCGAGTTATGGAGGGATTGCCGGATTTGCGGGCGACTTTGTCCAGTTCGTCGATGAACAAGATTCCGCGCTCGGCTTGTTTGACATCGTAATCTGCGGCTTGGAGGAGCCGCACGAGGATATTCTCTACGTCCTCGCCCACGTATCCGGCCTCGGTAAGGACGGTGGCATCGACGATGGCAAAGGGCACTTGTAATACGCGCGCCAACGTCTCCGCCAAAAGCGTCTTGCCCACTCCGGTGGGGCCGATGAGCAGAATATTGCTCTTACTAAGCTGGACATCCGCAGCACCGGAATGTACCCGCTTGTAGTGATTGTATACGGCAACCGAGAGCGCTTTTTTAGCGCGTTCTTGGCCAATGATATGCGCGTCGAGGTGGGCCTTAATTTCAGCTGGCTTGGGCAGAGGACGACCGTTGAGACTGGGCTCGTGCTTATCGTCCTCTTCCAGCATCTCGTTGCACAAGCCGATGCACTCACTGCATATATATACCGAAGGTCCCTGAATGACCTTCTCGACTTGCTCACCCCCCTTGCCGCAGAACGAACAGGCTATATCGGGCGCTTTTTTGCTCATCTTCCCTACGGCCTACCCTCGTCGTCATCTTGGGAATCCGGGGTACTATCCTCACTCTCAGAGGAATCGCTGGTGACTTCGACATTCTCGGCCTCCTCGGTTTCGTCGTGGAGCTCGGTCGTGGTTGGAATGTCCGGAGTCTCCGAGGTTGTCTCCTCTTCGGCCTTGTCTTGGCCTGCCTTCATCACGTTGATGGCTTGGAATCCCTTAGCAGTGCGGGTTACCATGAACTCAACTTCGTCATCTTGGGTCAAACTCCGGTCCCAAGATGAAATATCGCGCCAGTGGACGAAGACATCGACATGGCTATCTGTAGAAATAAAACCATATCCCTTATCGTTGTTAAACCACTTGACTACGCCTCGAGTCCAAGTGTTTTCCGCCAAGGCACGGCGATCATGCGTCGGGGGGGTGCTCTCTGCACTGCCGGGGAGTGGACGAGGCGGCTGCTTCTTTCCCTCACTCTCCAGAACGCGGGCGAGTAGGTCTTGCTTGAGGCTTTGACCGCCCTCGGCACCTTGGGCGATCCACTCGATAGCCGCCATCATACCTATGACGTAAGGGCTATCGTTGCCGTAGAGCTTGCGAGCGTCCCCTATGCGTTGGGCCAACTCGCTCACCATAGTGCTTTCTAAGTGTATTGAACTACCCAATCTACTCCTCCTACCCCTTAAAGGGCCTTAAATGCCGCTTAGCAAAGTTTGGGATGGGATATGAGACGATGTAGTTAAGCACATACAGATAGGTTTGTCAACCTATCTCAATCGGTATTGCCTGAGCCCTTCGTAGATGGTTTGGCTGCTTACTTTCGCGATGCCCGTGAGCGGTACGGCGATCAGCATCCCAACGATGCCCATCAACTGGCTTCCCACCATGACGACAAAGAGGACGACCAACGGGTGCAGTTCGACGCTTTTGGCCACCACTGTGGGTTGAATGAGTACGTTGTCGATCAGTTGAATGATTAAGAACATAACGATCACTTTGGCCACCATCGCCAAGCCACCACCAGCAGCCAAGGCCACAATCGAAGAGCAGACTATCCCGATTAATGGCCCGAGATACGGGATTACGTTGGCCAATCCGGCGAGCAAACCCAGAGGCAGGGCATAATAGACACCAATAATGGATAAGCCGCTAATCGAGAGCACCGATACGACGATGACTGCCAAAAGCTGGCCGCGAATATAATTCCCGATCTGTTTATTAGCTCGGTACATCAGGTTTAAGCACAATTCAAAATAGGCGTTGGGCACGAATGCCATCAGACATCGCGTCAAGCGCCGCCCCTCTTTGAGGAAGAAGAACGCCACAAACGGCACAATCACTGCAAAAGTAAGGCCCGAGATCACACCCTCTATAAACATCGTAGTGCCCCCCAACATGGTCTTCATCAGCCGCTCGCCGTGTTCCCGGATCAACTCGGCGAGGCGGAAATCGCTCCCCAAATAGGGCTGCAGCATGGGCTCAATGCTTGAGGCCCTAGCGCTGGTTTCCGTCAGGATCCTATCGCCTATTTCCACCAAGATGTTGGGGGCGACCTTGCCAAAACCAACATCGGCACGCGAAAACACAACGGAACCAGATTTGCCGACTGCTTGGCTCCCGGCGACCACACCGCTATTGCCGTGGACGCTAATGCGCTGGCTGTACTCGTCTTTTCCCTGCGAGTACGCGATCAAGAGCGCGTTTGCAGCCGGTGAGTGGTCTTTGGGCACAAAGCGAAGGTGAATTGCCAACTTCTCCCTGGGAGCGATCCCTAGTGGCCAGCGGTGTTCCTCTCTTAGGACGAATGGCTGTTCCCGCGAATCGTCTTCCCAAGCCATCCCTTGAATGATTAGGAGTTTGTCGCCGGTGTTGGCGATGGTAAAAACCCGATCAACCGTTTCTCCGGTTAGCTTGTCTCCGACTTTGAATGAGCCCAACCCCAACCCGGCAAAAACGATCGAGAAAACGAGAAGTGTACTCCAAACTCGCCCCAAGCCCCTCCTCTCCATCCAATCGATGATCGGGTAGAGGATATAGGCCAAGACGAAAGCGAAAACAAAAGGAGTAAGGATTCCACGAATCTCGTATAGAAACCACCCAACGACCACTACGGCCACCAAGCCGATTGCGACTTTAACTTGCCAATTCATTATATATTACCTGCTCGCCGCGCCTCTTTTAACAGGCGCTCGGGGGTGCGTAGCTGCACTGAGAACTTCTTTATCAGTTCGGGTACGTCGGTCGAGATCATTTGCGCTAAGCCCTCGACCATCTTCAAGGCGAGTGAGGTGTTGTTCTCTAGGAGTTCGAGTAAGTCGGGGCGGCAAAATACGAGGAGCCTACAAGGCTGGAGGGCGTAAGCCGAAGCGGAGCGCGGCAATTCATCTACAAGGGCCTGTGCTCCAAAAAAATTCCCACGAGTCAAGGTGGCTAGCTGTTTCTCAAACCCATCGTCGCCCATCTGTGCGATCCGCACTTGGCCGGAGACGACGATGTACATCCCTATCCCAGGATCCCCTTGGTTGATAATCGTTTCGCCGGCTCGCCAATTCCGCGGCCCGTAGAGCATCTCTTCTATCTTGTGCAGCTCGCGCCCGCTCAGGTCCTGAAAAATGGGCACTTTCTTCAAGAGCCGACAGGTGGAGGACTCTTCCTCCTTGCGGCCGCTCTCTACGCTCTCTTGCAGACGGCGAAAGACATGCCTCCAGAGAGGATTAGACGGCATCTTTAGCACTCCCGCTCAGACTGGCAACGCCCCGAACCCTCTCGTCCGCACAATTAGGCCAATGCGGTCTCTAGCTTTTCGGTGATTTGCCCTTTGGGGACCGCGCCAATGATCTGGTCGGCGACTTTACCCTCTTTAAAAATGAGTAAGGTAGGGATGCTGCGGATGCCGAATTCGGCGGCTGTTTTCTGGGCCACATCGACGTCCAATTTGCACACTTTGGCCCTGCCCTCGTATTCACTGCTCAATTCTTGGACAATCGGTGCAATCACTCGGCACGGGCCGCACCACGTCGCCCAGAAATCTACGAGTACGGGTAGGCCGGTGTTGAGGACTTCGGCGCTAAAATTGTCATCGGTTAAGACGATAGGTTCGCTCACGACAGGTCCTTTGCTTGTTAGTTTATACTTTTCAATATGTTACAAACACAACACCTTGTGTTTCAATTATAGTCCTAGCACTACCCATTGTCAAGCTTAGCGCTTCCTGCACAACTTGGCCACTAGTAATTCCAAAACTAGGTGCTCTTGGCGCCGCCCCTGCGATTTCAGACGCCAATCGGCTTCCCTTAAGGCGCTCAATCCCGCCCACAGCCAAGAGGTGGAGCGACGCTGGGCCTGCTTCAAATACCCGGACAAAAAGAACGGCGCAACACCTAATTCAGCGGCCATCTTGTCGCGCGGCAGCGACTTGTCCATTAGCCCCTTAGCCTTGAGTAAAAGTTGAAAGTGGCGAGTGACCATGGCTACGGCACGGATCGGCTCTTCTCCTTGGCGGAGAAACTTTTGCATCAACTCTTGAGCTAGTTTGCCCTGCCCTTTGCCGAGGGCATCGGCGAGATCAAACACGCTAGCTCCGCGCGTGATACCGGCGACTCGTTCAACCGCAGAGGCTGTAATCAACTGCCCCTCTCCAGCAAAACTGACCAACTTTTCTATCTCGCTGACTAGCTCTCGTGGTTTGGCCCCCACGTACTGGCTGAGTAGCTGGACGGCCGCAGGCTCAATTTGGACCCCTTGGCAATTGGAGTGTCGCTGTATCCACTGCGGAACTTGGTTGTCGTAAGGCGGCCTAAACTCTAACGCGTGGCCCTGTCGCGAGAGTTCGCGAAAGAACTTCCGGCGCATATCGACCTTTCGGCCCACTACTAGTAGCTGACTGGTCTCCACCGGCGCTGCAAATACGCGCTCCAAGCCGCGACATTGGTCGGTCGTCAGAGCCTCGGCATCGCGCAGCGCAATCAGCCGGGTCTCGGCCATCATGGGATAGGTCTCATAAATCTGAAAAAAATCCAGCACCTCCAAGCGTTCGGCCCTCAGGACGTCGAGATTGAAATCCCGCGCCTGGGCTGGGACCAAAGCTTCAATCATAGACGCGACCAAGGCTTCGCGCTCGTATTCCTCGTCCCCGTGAAGCAAATAAAAGGGACGAACATCCCCCTTGGCGATTTCGGCCAGCAGTTGTTCAGGACTTAGCCCTTTGGCTCGCTTAGCCACGATCTTTGCGTTCTACCTCTTCTTCGTCCAATATGCTGTATTCGGCCTCGGCGACTTGACTCGGATCGATGCTGCCGCGCCGGTTGGACGTGCCTCCGCGCGGGCCGCCCTTTAGCTGCCGGTACACGGCGTAACACAGCAACACGACTGCCGTCGCCAGTAGCAGTTTGAACAACATGAACAACATGGCTTGTTCATCCCTTCTTTCTGCCCGGAAATTTAATGCAAAAAGCTCCCCCTGTTACCGGGGGAGCTCTACACAATGCAGCGAGCAGCGGACTCGACTATTCCACGGCTTCCCACTTGAGCGGGAACGGTTCGGTCTTGCCGGCCCTCTGCCACAGCAGCTCTAGGTTGCCATATATCTTGGTGAATTCGTCTTCGACGCGCCCAATGCTCTTTTGGGCATTGGGCACAAAGGTCGGGAAGTCCGGCTCGACTAGCTTGCGCATCGCCGCCTTTAAGGCTCGCTTCATGGCATTGTGCAAGGCCCGGAGACGCTTGTCTTCGAGCTCGACCTTCTCCAGCTCGTCGAGCAAAGTCTGCATGACCTGCTCGACGTCGTGGGCCTGAGAGGTCATGCCCTCGGTCGTTAAGTAGCGCTGATAGCGCATTAGCTGCTGGCTATGGCTTTCCAAGCCCTGCAAGGTCTGGATATAAGGAGTTAACTCATCTTTTTTTTCCCCACAGGCCAAAAGCCCGCTGACGACGAGTGCGATTAGGATTGAATTTTTACGCATTGGTTCCTCCATTTCCCAAAGACATTACTACTATAAACTCCAACCTAATAATCTGTCGGGTATGCGTCAAATGGATGGCGGCGGCGATAGAGCACCGCGTTCAATTCACCGCCCAACAATAATGAAAAAGCCAGCAAGTACGCGGACAGCAAGAGGATGATGGCAGTCCCGAGTACTCCATGGATGATATTGTAATAGCTGAACCGCTCGATGTAATCCAAGGCAATGGCTATGACCCCGGCCAGTCCAGAAGACATCACACTTCCCGGCAACACGTCCAACCAACGCAGGCGCACGGCAGGCATGATGTAGTAAATACAGGCGGCCGTGGTGACCATACCGATCACGACCACAGTGCGCCTCAACAAGGCTACCAACGGAGCAAAGTGTGGAGAAGTCCAATAGCCCCTTAGCCAACTCTCGACGTGTTCGCCGAATATGATGAGGTTAAAGAAAAAGACAAAAGAAATTCCCAAGACCACGATTAGGGCGAGCGAGAGAATGCGCCGCTTGTAGAAGGACCGATGCTCTTGCACGCCATAGGCTCGGTTGAGCGCCATCATAGTAGTAGACATGCTAGCCGATGCCGGCCAGATGACACCCAAGAATCCGATGACGAACAAACTCTGCGACGAGAGAAAGTTGATATTGTCTTCGACGACTGCCAGCAGCGGGACGGGGATGACAATACCTAAAAATTCGAGAACCTTGATGAAATCCTCAGGCGATATGCCTAGGAAGCCCAACAGGGCAGTCAGCACGAGAATACCTGGGAAAATGGCAAATATAAAGTCAAAGGCCATGGCCGGGGCCGCAGTCGTGCAATCGTGGCGGTACGTAGCCACCACGGCATCGCGGCCAACTGCTAGACAGAAGGCGATCCGGCTTCTAAGCGCCTCTATCACTGCGGCTGACCCAGATGCCCCATGATGGACTCAAAGAGATATCCATTGGAAGAGAAGGCGTCTTTGCCGTATATCGTCGGCACTCCCTGCCAATCGGTAAAGGTGCCTCCGGCTTCCTGCAGAATCGGCAGCAACGGCCCGCAATCCCACGGATTCATAATGGGGTCAAAGCTGGCCTCGGCCCGGCCAGTGGCCACGAGGATGTGGCCGTAACAATCGCCCCACCCCCGGCGCAGTCGAGTGCTGGCGACTAGCTGTTGCCACTCCTGCTCGCGGCCCTGTTCGGCAAAGCTCGGCCACGATGTATAGCAGATACAGGCCTGGCCTAGCTCGGCTACTGCGGACACCGCCGCCCGCCTACCATTCCACCAACAGCCCTCGCCCTTAGCGGCCCACACCATCTCGTCAAGGGCCGGCATGTAGCAACAGCCCACGTCAACCCCATCGGGCCCTTCTCGCGCGATGAGCACTCCGTAGAGCGGCACCCCTTGGACAAAAGATTTTGTACCGTCTATGGGGTCGATGATCCAGCGCGTGCCGGAGCTTCCCTCAACTTGGCCAAATTCCTCGCCGACAATTCCGTCGTCGGGATAGGCTAAGGCCAACAAGTCCCGTATCTTGGCCTCAGCTTCGCGGTCGGCGACGGTCACCGGCGATAGGTCTTCCTTCCACTCGGCGCGGATGCCCGACTGGAAGTAGCGCAAGGTGATCTTGCCCGCTTGCCAAGCCGCATCTACTGCAAAATCCAAGCAATTCCGCAGCGACGCGCTCACCCCAGAATCTCTCGGCGCAGATCGGTCAGAAGTTGTAAGGCCTCGCGGATATCCCCGACTTGGTCCGGGGCGTACTCGCGCTCAATGGTCAGTGGCCCCTCGTACCCCAAATCGCGCAATTTCAAGAGGAAGGCCCTGATGTTGACGTCGCCTTGGCCAAGCGGCGCATCCTCGTACCACGGCTGGCCTGGGCGTCGCTCGATTGCGGCGTCTTTGCAGTGTACGCTGCGGACAAAGCGCCCCACCCGATCCAAGGCATCTAGGGGTGGGCCGGCCTGGTAGAGGATCATATTGGCCGGATCGAAATTGACTGCGAGGTTCTCGCGGTCGACGGCCTCGATAAAAGTGAGAAGTTCATCGGCGGTCTCTTGACCGGTTTCCAAGTGAAAATACTGCCCGTGTCCCCGGCAGTGATCGCACACCGTGCGCGCAACTTCGACGACCGCAGCAAAATCCGGGTCCGACTCCTCCGGCACGAAGCCTAAGTGCATGCCGACGGCATCCACGCCTAACGCGGCGGCAAAGTCTGCGATGGCCAAGGTCTCTTCGAGTCGGTGCTCTCGACGGTCTAAAGGCACGAGCCCGACCGTTTGCTGAGCGATTTCCGGCGTGGTGTAATCGTCATCGGGAAAACCGGCGAAAACCACGCTGATTTCGATCCCGGCCGCGGCGAACTGGCTCTTAATTTCCGCGGTTTTCTCTGCGGTGCGAAAATCGCGGCCTGGCGCGTGCAGGTGCACGGTGGAAACCCCTAGCTCCTTCACTGAATCCAACCCGGCCCCCAAACCCTCGTCAATCGAGGTAAATATGCCTGTTGCCCATTTATCCATTTTGGTTTTCTCCATTTGGTTTCAGACAAACAAAAAGAGGGGACAGCCAAGCCATCCCCTCTTTGGTAAATCCACGCGCCGCTTATCTCCTCCCGCTCCCTTCCTTTTCGTTGCGCCGCGTTCCCTCGGCCTGGGCAGCGTCCAAAACGGCCCGCACTCGCTGGCGAAAATTTTTGATCTGATTGTCAACTTCGTCTATGGAATTCAGCAGATCCTCCTCAACTGCATCTTCTGACATGGCATACTCCTGCGACTTTTGGGGAGCAGGGGAGCCTGTTGGGGGTCGTCTTCAAGCGCTGCTATAAGTGCGCAGATGATCGCAACGGCTGGGGTGCCGCAAACGGTGCAGCGCTTTCTCCTTAATTTGCCGGACTCGCTCGCGCGTAAGCCCAAAGCGCATGCCGATCTGGTCCAAGGTCATAGGCTCTTCCCCGTTCAACCCAAAATAGAGGCGGAGAATCTCGGCCTCTCGCCCGATGAGCCTATTCAGAGCCGAGTCAATCTGCCCGCGCAGACAGCCGCGCATCACTTGGTTTTCAGGGGATTCTTGGCGCTCATCCGGCAGCACGTCGAGCAGACTGTGGTCCTCTTCACCGAGAAAGGCCGCGTCTAGCGACCGCATTGAGCGGCCGCACAGTAAAGTCTCTTTGACCTCTTCAACCGGGACATCGAGCTGCTCGGCGATGGCCTCCGGGTGGGGATCGTCAGTGCGTTCCTGCTGCAAGGCGCGGGACGCCTTGGAGATCTTGTAGAGCAAGCCGATTTTGTTTAACGGCAGGCGGACCGTGCGCGACTGCTCAGCCAGCGTCTGTAGGATAGCTTGGCGAATCCACCAAACCGCATAGGAAATGAATTTGAACCCCTTGTCTTCATCAAAACGCTCGGCGGCCGTGATCAAACCCATGTTGCCTGCACTGACCAAATCGGCAAGGGGGACACCGCGATTTTGGTATTCCTTTGCCACGCTGACCACAAAGCGCAAATTCGCTTCGACTAATCTATTGCGGGCGTTCTCATCCCCTTGTTTGATCTTTCGGGCTAGATCAACCTCGTCGGCCGGGGAGAGAGGCTTGGAATGGGCAATTTCGGCCAGATAACTCCCGAGGCAATCTTCCATATCCCAAAATGGAGCTTTAGTCATTCCCGCCATGAAACCATCCTCTTCGTTATAGAGTGGGGAGGAAAAGGAAAGCTACACGTGCATTAAACTAAAGATGTGTTATAACTTAGCCGGGGTCACAAAACCTGTCAAGCAATTTCTCCCAACCCCTAAGCCCCCCTAAGTGCGCTTAAAACAGACTGTTGCACGGCCAATAGGCGATCTATGCCCACAGCCGCCATGTCGATCAGTTCGACGGCCTGAGCGCGGGTAAAGGGACGCCCCTCAGCCGTGCCTTGGACTTCGACGATCCCCCCCGAGCCGGTCATAACGACGTTCATATCAGTTTCGGCGCGGCTATCTTCCTCATAGCACAGATCCAATAGGGGCTGATCCTCCACTATCCCCACGCTAACGGCGGCAACCTGATCTACGAATACATCGCCTTGCAGCGTCTGCAACGCCTCTACTAAAGCCACATAAGCCCCTGTTATTGAGGCTGTGCGCGTCCCACCATCTGCCTGTATGACATCGCAATCGACGTACAGTGTCCGCTCGCCTATTTGCTCCAAATGCACTACAGCTCGCAGCGAGCGGCCGATCAGACGCTGAATTTCCCGCGCTCGGCTATTGGATTCGCGGGCTACGCGGCGCGCAGAGGAACCCGGCAGCATGCTGTACTCGGCGGTCAGCCAGCCCTTACCGGTCCCCACCAGAAAGGGCGGCACCCCATCGACGGGCGATACCGTGCATAGCACCTTTGTATCGCCCATTTCGATCAGAGCCGATCCAGCCGCCGTTTTCAGGTATCTCGGGGAGATCTGCACCGACCGCAATTGATCGAGCCGGCGTCCATCGCTACGTTCCCAGCTTATCTCATTCATTGGGGTGCTTTTGATACCGATAATCAGGGCCATCCATGGGGATGAATTGGCACATATCTACTAAGCGCGAGTAGATGCGGCCGGCGGCGAGTTCCTCAAGTTTCTGGAGGGGCTGGTTGGTGGTCACGACCGTGAACCGTTGGTCGCCGTAGCGGGCATCTACGAGATCGTAAAGCATTTCCTGTTCCCACTCGGTCACCCGCTCGACGCCGAAGTCGTCTATAACGAGATAAGGCATATTGCACAACTCTTCGAGAATTTGCCAAGTGTGGCCATAGCGCTCGCTGTCGGCTGAATAGGTATCGCGCAACTTCTGAAAGTACGTGAGCGACGACTTGAGAAAACGGCCCGGTTTGGTCCAGCGCAACATGAGTTCATTGAGTGCAATGCAACCCATCAAGGTCTTGCCTGTACCGAGACTTCCGTGGAGGAGATAGCCGCGCTTGGGTTCTTCCGCTGCATCGATCAGGTCTTGGTGGATGCGAAGATAGACTGTGGACGCTAGGTCAATGGGCATCCCGTTTGGTGCTGCCATGCGGAAATCATCGACGAATTTCCACTTGTATTCATTCGGGATATCGGCCTGGCGAAACAGGCGGTTGGTTTCCGTCATTTTGCGGCGATAGGGACGGCAGGGACACCACTGGTTGCGCGAATCATCGTCCCAGTACCGATATGGTGATCTTCCTCCACAACGGCATTTGACACTGACACATTCGCAAAGCCGAAGCGTGCCATAGCGGCCCACCTCGACTATCGGGTCGTAGTACAGGCCTACCCCGCGACATTTAGAACAGCGCGTCGCTTTCTGGTTGGTCGCAAGCAAACTCACCGGTGCCGCTCCTTAAGGGCCCGGTCGACATCGCGGTCGGCCTGGCGTTGGGCCAAAGCTTGGCGTTTGTCGAACTGCTTCTTGCCGCGGACCAATGCCAATTCCACCTTGGCTCTGCCGCGCTTGAAGTAGATCTTAAGTGGCACCAAGGTAAGGCCCTGCTGTTGCGTCCTCCCCGTCAGCCTGCGGATTTCGCTGCGGTGCAAGAGCAATTTGCGCACGCGCTCTGGATCGTGGTTGAAACTATTGCCTCGCTCGTATTGGGCAATATGGACATTGTGCAGGAAAATTTCTCCGCGTTCAACTAACGCGAAGCTGTCCTTGAGGTTGGCGCGTCCAGCGCGCAGCGACTTGACTTCCGTGCCGCGCAAGACAATGCCGGTTTCATAGCGGCCCATCACCTCGTAGTCGTGCCGGGCTTTGCGGTTTTGCACGGCGATTAACTCTCGCTTGGCACCACTTTCCGTTTTGGCCATAACCCGCCTATTTTCACGAAAGGAAACGGGCTTGACGGCTGCAAACCCTATATTTAGCTTGTGTTTTCCAGTTGCCGAAGTGGCGAAATTGGTAGACGCGCATGGTTCAGGACCATGTGGGGGCAACCCCGTGGAGGTTCGAGTCCTCTCTTCGGCACCACTTTTCGCTTCTATCCCCTGACTGATTTAATCTACACGCCTTGTTCTAACCCGCGCAAGGGAACTGCCTGCACGGGCAGCAGTCCCGACCAAATTATATACAACCTATGAAAGGATTCCCTATGGCTCGCTTCCTGCACACCCGCATCCGCGTCGGCGATCTTGAGCGCTCTATTGAGTGGTATTGCACTCACCTCGGCTTTGAGGTCCGGAGTCGCTCCGATAAATCGCCCGCTGGCAACCAAATTGTCCACCTCGAGCTGCCCGGTAATGAACACACTCTAGAACTGACCTATTCCGCCGATTACCAGCTTGCCGTCCCCGAAGATCTCATGCACCTCGCGATCGCGGTTCCCGATTTAATGGGCTTTTGCGACACGTTGGAAAACAACGGGATCGAAATATGGCCTAGCGATTGGCGCACGACCTTCCCGACCGGCCGCAAGATGGCCTTTATCGACGATCCCGACGGTTACGAAATCGAGCTACTCGAAGATTGATTGGACTCGCCCTTGTCGCGCAGATACTTCGGCAAGTAGGCGTCCACGAAGTCCCGCGCCGTCCGGCCACCCACTAAATCGTGGTTGTGTCGCATCCGCCAAACTTCGAAAGCGGCCAATAAGTCTTCTTCCGGCAGGTCGATCCCCGCTCGACGTGCATAGGACAGGACCATGGCGCGATATTGCTGCCTGCTAGGCAGGTCGAGGAAGACCTTGAGGGCAAAACGGTCGTCTAGCGCCCGCTCCTGATCGAGGCGTTGCAGTTGTTGAGGGTCGTAGAATTCGGCCTGAATGCCTTGATTGACTCGGTTGGGGTGCTCGTCGTCTATCTGCATCTGGCCCAGCCCTTGCGGGCGCTCTCCCTCCCGGTCGACTAAGTCCTTGTAGTTGGAGGTCGCATAGAAGACCAAGTTGTCCGGGCACGCTTCGAGCCCTCCGTCGAGCATCCGCGAGAGCAGGTGTAGACTGTCGTCACCCCGGCCCAAGGACACATTGTCCAGCACGCCGACAAAGCGCTGGCAACGCCCCCGGACGAGGACAAAGAGACCGGGCAACAGATGGTAGCAAGACGGGCAGATCTCGATGGCGCGCAGGCCGCGATCAAAGAACTTTCCCACCAAGGCCCGTATCAGCGTCGATTTACCGCCTCCTCGCGGCCCCCAGATCAGCGCGTTGTGCGCCCGATAACCGGCGAGGAAATAGCGCGTATTTTCCTCAAGGGCTTGGATTCTCGCTTCGTTGCCCTCCAGCCAGTCGAGGGGAAATTTCGCGAAGTGGCGAATGGGGTCTAAGCTGGGTTTGGCCCCCCTGTCGCCCAAGCGAAAGGCCGGGAAGCGGCGCAGCGCACCCCGCCCGTGCTCGCGTATCAAGCACCCGAGCGCCTCAGCCAACTCAGCCCAATTCTCGCTGCGGGCAAAACGCTCTTTCAGTTGACCAACGGCTTCGGGTTCCACCCCATCCCCGGGCATGAAGGTCAAAGGTTCCGCGTCGCGGCCAATCAGCCGCAGCCATACCCCCCAAGGGGGACGGGCCAAGACCGAGGCACTTTGCAAGTCGCGGCACGCAACTTGGCGCAGTGCAGCGGGAACATCGGCTGGAGCTTGCTCTTCGCAAGCGCGCAAAAACCAGTGTCGGCCATCGAAGAGCCGGTTGAGCAGCAGTCCTTGTAAATCCGGTGCGCCACCGCCCCAATCGCCGTTGAGCGCCGCCGTGAGGAGCACATCGGAGCAACGCTGATGTTGCACGGCCAGTTCGTCCGCAGTGCGCTGGACCTCCAGCCTGTCGGCACACGCCTGTGCACAGCGCAGCAAGGAGCGCAACTGCTCGGTCTCGTCGGGCTCGAGTAGCCGACTGAAGGAGGAGAACCGGTCCAAAGCAGTCAGCATGGCTTCGACTTGACCTGCAATCTGTAATGTCTCTTCGCTCCTCGTCATCTCGATGCAAAACCTATTGACCTGAGTTATATAATTCGCTGCCTGATGGGAACGAACTGCAATGCCGTAACTTCTTGGGAGGCAACCAGTAGTGAAGAAAAAACTACCCCCGGGCGGATTCGAACCGCCGACCCACAGATTAGGAATCTGTTGCTCTATCCTGCTGAGCTACGGGGGCTATAGGAGAGGCGCTATTCATATTATAAAGCGAGAGAACCAAAGTCAAATGTCCATGTTTTTTATCGCATGTGTTGACACCAAATTAAACTGGCCTAATTTACAAGACTGTTTTGGCCAGCAGAGGTAAGGCCAGCTTTCTACAACTCAGCTAAACTAATAAATAAAACATGGCTCAAGTATTTCCGCGCAGCGCTAACTGGGCTTCCAAAGCCAGCATCCTCGTTGGCCTCGTCCTAGTCGGCAGTATCCTCGGTATCGTCCTCAACATCAATCGCATTTACTTCGTCAATCAAGTCAACGTGCCCATCGATCAGCCCGTTCCCTTCAGCCACAAACACCACGTCACCGGCATGGGCATTGACTGCCGCTATTGCCACACTACCGTCGAGGAAAGTGCTTTTGCCGGCATTCCCCCGACCGAAACCTGCATGACCTGCCATTCGCAGATCTGGACCGAAGCGCCCATCCTCGAACCCGTGCGCGCCAGCTTCCGCGACAACGTGCCCATCGAGTGGAATCGCGTCCACGACCTGCCCGATTTCGCCTATTTCAACCATAGCATCCACGTCAACCAAGGCATCGGCTGCCAGTCGTGCCACGGCCAAGTCGATCAAATGCCCCTGATGTGGAAAGCCGAATCGCTGAATATGGAGTGGTGCCTAGATTGCCACCGCGACCCCGCCCAGTACATCCGCCCGCTCGACCAAGTATTTAACATGAATTATCAATACCCAGCCGACCAAGAAAGCTTGGGTGCGCAACTCGTCGCCGAATACGGCGTGCAGACCAGCCAACTCACCAACTGCTCTATCTGCCACCGCTAAACATGGAAACCAGAAAAAACATCGATCTCTCGGCCATCCGCTCCCGCCTCGAAGCCGCACAAGGGCAAGAGTACTGGCGCAGTTTGGACCAATTGGCTCAGACCGAAGAATTCGCCGCCATGGTCCAGCGCGAGTTCCCCGAGCAAGCTGCCGAGTTGAAGGATCCGGTAAGTCGGCGGAATTTTCTCAAGCTCATGAGCGCATCGCTGGCACTAGGCGGGCTTTCGGGCTGCACGATTCAGCCCAGCGAAAAAATAGTCCCCCAAGTCCGGGCGCCCGAAAACGTCATCCCCGGTAAGCCTCAGTACTTTGCCTCCGCCACCTCGCTCGGCGGCATTGGCATGGGTATCCTAGTCGAGAGCCACATGGGGCGACCGACCAAAATTGAGGGCAACCCCGAGCATCCCTCCGGCAGCCGCGGTTCGAATGCGCTCGTACAGGCTTCGATTCTCGACCTCTACGATCCCGACCGGTCGCAAACGGTCAAAAACGCCGGTCGCATCAGTGCTTGGAGTATCTTCCTAGCCGATCTGACGCAGCGGCTAAGCGCGCATGAGGGCAACGGCGGTGTTGGCCTGCGCATCCTAACCCAGACGGTGACTTCTCCAACTCTCGGGCACCAGTTGCAGACCCTGCGGGACAAATTCCCCCAAGCCCAGTGGCACCAGTACGAACCGGTCAATCGCGACAACGCCCGTGCCGGAGCCCAAATGGCGTTTGGCGAGCCTGTTCATGCATCTTACGACGTAGCCAAAGCCAAGGTCATTCTATCGCTGGACGCGGACTTTACTTACAGCGGTGCCGGTAATGTCCGCCACGCTCGGGATTTTGCGGCCGGTCGCAGAGTCCGCAACGGCTCCAAGGCCAGCAACCGGCTCTATGCGGTCGAAAGCAGCCCAACGGCCACCGGTAGCATAGCCGATCATCGTTTGGCCCTAG
>MKWU01003900.1_pt1 | contig 18627 bp, 16 predicted proteins | sample 809101 | NCBI WGS metagenome assembly MKWU01 (sample SAMN05860141, study PRJNA318959) | sponge metagenome | host: Aplysina aerophoba | place: Slovenia: Piran, Adriatic Sea, Gulf of Piran | collected 2013-05-07
CGGCCCTCTTTGTTGCGCGTTGGGCGGTCGGGAACCGATCCCCAATTTGGATTATCCGTGCCGGATTGTCCCCAATGACCGATGGATTTGTTCCGTGCCGTTCGCTCGCGGACAACACCCGGAACCGACCCCGCACGACCCCGATTCGCCCCCGTTCCGCGACTTTGCGTTTGCCCTGGACGCGTAGGTCCCCTTGACGCGGTCCCAAGCCGCGGAGCAGTGGTTCACATGGCTCCGGGATTGGTTCAGGTGGTTTGTGCCGCGCGGTGCCATGGTGCCGCGTCCCTATTCCGGTGTTTCCGGCGGGAGTATGGAGCCGTACAGGAACTGTCGCGGGTTGACGGGAACACCGTGGATGCGCACTTCCCAGTGCAGGTGCGAACCCGAGCTGATTCCCGAACTCCCAATCAGCCCCACCAGGTCGCCGGCTTCGACGAAGTCACCAACCTCCACCGAGATTTCGCTCAGGTGCCAGTAGCCGGACAAGACCCCTTGTCCATGGTCCAGGACCACCGCAAGGCCCTTGGTGACGAGTTCCTCGGCCAAGGCGACGGTCCCCGGCACGGGTGCGGTGACCCGTTCGCCGATAGGGGCGGCCCAGTCCAAGCCTGTGTGAAAGGTTGCGTAAATGGGCACGGGGGAGCGGTATTCCCGACGGGAGCCAAAGACGGATGTGGTCGGGTATCCCTCCGGGATGGGACGTTGCCAAGGCCCGTTGGACCACTGGCGGGGCAGGTTCCGGCGGTTCCAGGTTGCTGTCAAGAGATTGGCCTCTTCCTGCAGGGCCTCCACCGACAGTCGGGCCGCAACCGCTCCGTCCACGACAATGATCTCTTGCCGCCAGGGGCCCGGCTGAAACACTTCAATCCGGAGTTCCCCGGCCACCAGGTCCCCGGCCTGCGACAGGTAGGAGACCGTTACCGTCACGGGACCCGACTCGGTCAAGGGATCGATGGGGATCGGGCTGTAGTGGAATTGTTGTTGCGCCTTGGCCTCCGGATGCGGCACCTGGGTCAAATGGAGCTGCGTGTCGCCCAGCTGGGCGGAGGGTTGTATGCCGGGATTGGACGAGAGCAAAAGGTATCCGGTTTGGCCCGCGCCAATGTACGGGCTGAGGTACTCCACCGTGACTTGCCCCAATGCACGGGGTTGCCGCGGATCGGCCAGGTCGGGCAGAAACATCGGCTGTCCGGGGAACAGGCGCTGGTCCTGCGCGATGCTGTTGGCTGCGGACAGCCAGTCGACCGGCATGCCGTGGGCCTCGGCCAACATCGCCAGGGTCTGCCCGGGAAAGGCGGGTTTGATGATCATCGGCACAAAGGTTTCGACAATCGCTGCGGCTCCCGGCAGCGGAACGATCAACAGGTGTTGATCCGACAGAACGGTGGTCGGCGACAGACCGTTGATGTGGGTCACGAGCGTCGCCGGAACATTGTGGCGGGCGGCGGTTTCGTCCATGGGGCGGTCCTCACCCGGCACAAGCAGCCAGTGTTCGCTGTTGTGGGCATGGGTTCGGGGGGCCAGCCCGGGCAGGAGCCAGGCCAGCAGGAGAACGGCCAGCAGGGCGGCCGCGACCGATTTGGCGGGAAGGGACGTTCGAGCAAACATGGTGCCAAGCATGGTTCGGCGATGGCGGCAACCGGACGGACGAGGCCTTCCGCTGCGGCTGTCGACACCGACGGCAACGCTAATGGGGCAGATGGCCTATCCAGGGGAGATTGCGGAATTTCTGCCGGTAGTCCAGACCGTAGCCGATGACAAAGAGGTCCGAAATCTCAAAGCCAAACCAATCCACCGGCCAGTTTGCCTGGTTCGGCAGGCGCTTGTAGAGCATGGAGATATAGCGTACCGAGGCCGGGTTCATGGTGTCCAGGCGGGCCGCAATCTGGCGCAGGGTTTGGCCGGTGTCCACGATGTCCTCGACGACCAGCAGCTCCTTGCCCTCCAGGTCCAGATCGGGGCGCATGTAGATTTCCACCGTGTTGCCCGGTTGCAGGTTGTTGCCGTAGCTGCTGGCGGACAGGAACTCGACCTCCGGGTAAATCGTCATGTGTCTCAGGAGGTCCACGGCAAACACGAGGCTGCCGCGCAGGACCACCACCAGTACCAGGTCCTTGTTGCCGAAATATTCCGAGAGCTCCTCCGCCATGGACTTGACCCGGTCCTGGATTTGCTCGGCGGAAAACAGGGGTTCGATCCTATCCAGGAATTCCAGGTCGGTACTGGTGGTCATCGGTGCGTGGGCTTCAACGTCGTTGCCGGGACAGAGACAACAGATCCCCGCTGGATCAATCCGGCCGCGGGAACCCCGCCCCATTCTAGGACTTGGCCTGGCCGATGCAGGATTTTACCCCGCCTCCGCCTCCGTCCACCGGATCACCTCGAGCAGTTCCGCCAGCATCATGGCGGTGGCGCCCCAGATGCGGTGTTCGCCAACATGGAAAAAGGGCACATCGACATCAAGGTTCCCGATGTTCCAGATTTCCCGTTTGCGGCATGCGGGATCGAGCAGCAGGGCCAACGGACATTCCAATATGGCCTTGACCTCGGCCGGGTCCGGGCGAAACACCGGGACGGCCGACATCAGGCCCACACTGGGGGTGACCATATAGTGGCTGTTGGGGATGTAGACCGGGGTCAATTGGCCCAGAACCTGGATACACGAGCCGGGAACCCCGATTTCCTCCCCGGTCTCCCTCACGGCGGTGGCCGCCAGGTCCTGGTCGCCGACCTCCCGCTTGCCGCCGGGCAGGGCGATTTGCCCGCTGTGCGGCCCGTCGTACCGGGGTCGTTCGATGAACGGCAGGTGCAGACGGCCGTCCCTGGTGTAGAACAGGAACAGCACTCCGGCCTGCCGCAGGGGCCTCCGCTGGCGGTCCGGGTTGTTGCGCCGGGGATCGGGAACCATGGTCTGCTGCACGGGTGGACCCGGCAACGGCTGCTGCAGGCCCGACTTGAGCCGGGTTGACAAGGTGCGAAGATCGGAAAGCAACAGCTCGTCGTCCTATGGGCATGGGTGCCAGCGCAACCGGAGCACCGGCCGGCCCGGTTTGCCCACGGCGTGGGCTGCGGCATGGCGCAGACCGCAGACCCAGACCGGATCGCCGCCCGCCGTGTACACGACAGGCCAGTCGGGCCGCAGCGATACATGAACCCTGGCGTCCCGTAGGATGTGGCGGATTTGCTTTCTGCCCGCCTGCATGCCGACGGGTTGCAACCTTAGCTGCGGTACGGCCGGATCCAAGCGGATGCTGTTGCCGTGGGCCTCCAGGCTTGCCAGATCCAGGTAGACATTCCATGGGTAGGAATCGTCGCGCAATGCGGACATTGACGGGAGATGTTCGCAAGGCATGGCCGAAAGCGTCCAGCCCGGCAGGCGCAGGTCCGCTCCGGCCAGCGGTATGGGAGCCTGGCGCCAATCGGGCGGCAGGCGCGGGACGTTGACCGGGAAGGGCCTGGCGCCGCGCCTGTGAAGCGAGAGCAGATCCTGGTTGGTTGGCAGGTCGAACACCCGCGCCGGGGGACGATGCCACACGGACCAGCACAGGTCCCCGAACCACGGCCTCGGCCCCCGGGACCCGTCGGCGGTCTTCAGTTGCCGACACAACTCGTCCAAACGGGCAGTGGAGAGTTGCCGGTTGCGGTGCAGGCGGGCAACAACCTGTGCCAGCATGCCGCGCTGTTGCCATTGCGGGGCATCCCGCAGGGGAGAGAGGCGCATGATCACCGATTGGTCGGCACGCGGCACGTCCGGCTGTGGCAGGGACAGTTCGGACCGGGCCAGGTTGTCCGCGTGGATCCGTTCCAGGGCCTGGATGTCCGCCCGCCACAACTCCATCTGATTCGCCAGGAACCCGACCGTGTCGGTGCGCAAGGCGGCCAACGGGGGCACCACACGGTGCCGCACGCGATTGCGCAGATGGCTCTCGTCCAGGTTTGACCGGTCCTCCTCCCACCTCTCGTTCCAGGCCTCCAGACAGGACCGGATGTCATCGGGTGTCCATGCCAGCAGCGGCCGCCAGAGCAGGACTTCGGCATCGGTTTGCCGGGCCGGCCGGAATTGGGCTGCCAGGGAACTCCATTCTTCCATGCCGCACAGGCCGGACAGGTGGGTGCCGTGAATGAGATTCATCAATAGCGTTTCCACCTGATCGCCGGCATGGTGTCCGGTTGCGATCACGGCGGCCTGGCCGGGAGCGGCCAACCGCAGGGCGGTTTCGGTCAGCAGCCGGTAGCGGCCCTCCCGCCACCGGGCCTGCCGGTTGCGCACCGGTGTCCGGTCGGCATCCGTCAGCTCCAGCCCGTGGAATGGCAGTTGCAGGCGTGCGGCTAGCGACTTGACCGACGCGGCCTCGGCAGCGGAGTCTTGCCGGTATCCGTGATCCACGTGACATACGTGGACGGTGCAGACTGTATCCTGAAGGGCCCGGTGCAGCATACGGAGCAGAAATGTGCTGTCCGCTCCGCCGCTCACCGCGGCCAATACCACGGCGGGGTTGCGATTCCCTCGGCCCATCACGCTGCGGGCCATCGCATCCGCCAGGCAGTCGAGGCGGTGGTGCAGGGATGCAGTTGGTGTCATGGCTTGGCTGGTTTGTCGGTGCCGGGCTTGGTCCGGAACAGCAGTGCATATGGTGCCCCAATCCACCGCGGCGGACGGCACCGTGTGCAGAAGGCCGGCGATTTTGTAGAATCAGGGTCGCCAAGTCCTGGTCCGCCTGCCTGGGGGGCTCGGTGTCCGATCCGGTTGTGTTCGTTGGAAACGGCATCAACGCAGTTGGTGCCGGGCGGCACGAGGACCAGGGGCGGCGCACGCCGCACCTCGGTTCCCACCCCGACCGCCACTACATCACAGCCATTCCACCGCAGCATAGGGAGACCGTTGGGTGTTCAACCCAATCGACTGGTTCCTGGGTCTATTCTCGTTTGACATAGGCATCGATCTTGGAACAGCGAACACGCTGGTCCATGTCATTCGCGAAGGGATCGTAATCGAGGAGCCATCCGTGGTGGCGATTGACCGATCCGGTCATCGCCGCAATCGGGTGCGTGCCATCGGGCGCGAGGCGCGCGAGATGGTGGGGCGCACGCCGGCCCACATCATGGCGGTGCGGCCGTTGCAGGACGGGGTCATCTCGGACTTTGATGTCACGGAGAAGATGATCCATCACTTCATCGGCAAGGTGCACGGCAATCGCATCCTCGGCGGTGCCAGGCCGAGGGTGGTCATCGGAATTCCCTCCGGCGTTACGGAGGTGGAGACCCGGGCCGTCAGGGAGGCCGTGCTGCGCGCGGGGGCCAGGGAGGTGCAACTGGTGGAGGAGCCGTTGGCGGCGGCCATCGGCGCCGGCCTGCCGGTGGCCGAGTCGATCGGATCCATGATTGTGGACATTGGGGGCGGCACCACCGAAGTCGCGGTGATCTCCCTGGGCGGCATCGTTGTGTCGCGGTCCATCCGCGTGGCCGGCGATGAAATGAACGAGGACATCATCAACTTTGCCCGGCAGAAGTACAACCTGCTGATTGGTGAACGGATGGCGGAGCGTTGCAAGGTGGAAATCGGGTCCGCGTACCCCATGGAACAGGAACGGACGGTATTTCTGCGCGGCCGCAATCTGATCACGGGTCTGCCGGAAGCAACGGAAGTCAGTTCCATCGAGGTCCGGGAGGCGCTTTCCGGGTCGCTGGAGGTCATTGTGGAGGCGGTGCGCGGAACCCTGGACGAAACCCCGCCCGAACTGATGGCCGACCTGATGGAGTACGGGATTGTGCTGGCCGGCGGGGGCGCGCTGCTGCAGGGACTGGCCCAGCGCATCCAGGACGAGTCGCACATCAATGTCTACGTGGCGGAGAACCCGCTTACCTCGGTGGCCGTGGGGACCGGCATGGTCCTGGAACGGCCGGACTACTACCGGGACACCCTGACCGGGGTCCAGCGGCGAGGTTTGCGCTGATCGCCCGGGGTTCGTTGCCACCCATGCACCTGAGGCAGGCCGCCTGACGATGCGAGACACGACGCGCCCGGGGATTTTCGGCGACCTGGGTGTACGGCTGCTGATCCTGGTGCTGGCTTCGCTCCTGCTGTTTGCGATGCAGCGGTCGGGTCAGTTTCAGGGCATCCGCGCGGTGCTGACGCGGGTTGTGTCGCCGGTGCAGTGGCGGATGATGGTGGAGACCAGCCGCTTCGCGGACTCGCTGGGCGAAGCACGGCGCAACCGGGCCGCACTCGCGGAAGCGGGGACGTTGGCGGCGGCCAATGAGATTCTGTCCGCCGAGAACGCCGTTCTCCGGGAGGCGCTGGCGGAGAACGAGCGTCTGCGCGAACAACTGGCGTACGGCACGGCGAATCCCCGATTCACCTTCCAGGGAGCGCATGTTATAGGGCGGGTGCTCGGATTCGATCCGCAGGATGCGCAGGAGAGCCTGATCATCGACGCCGGCCGCAACCGGGGGCTGGCCGTTGGCATGCCGGTCATTACGCCGGTGGGACTGGTCGGGCGCGTGAGCACCGTTACCGACCGCACGGCCCGGGTTCTGTTGTTGTTGGACCAGAGGAGTTCGGTCAGTGCCCTGCTGCAAAACAGTCGGGTGAGCGGACAGATTGAAGGGGTGGCCGGCGGAGGCCTTGAGATGGTCTTCATTACGGCCGCCGATCCCATTATCCCGAGCGAACTGGCCATAACATCCCGCTTGGGCGGAACGCTGCCCCAGGGCATTCCGATCGGGCAAGTCCGGGAGCTTGTGCCGGCCAGTGGAACCTCCGGGGTGCGTGCGGCCATTGAACCGGCCGTGGACTTCCGACGGTTGGAGTCCGTGATGGTCCTGACCGGTTTCGAGTTGGAGGGAAACGGCGCCAACGGAGGCTCCGGGGACAACGGTTCGGATCCGCCCTGACCGGCCGGAGGACGCTGCATGCAACCGCAACGCACGAATACTTTCCTGATTCTGCTGGCTGTTCCGGTACTGGCCCTGCTGGTCATGTTGCAGGCCACGGTGGGCGTCCGCGTGGCTCTTTTCGGTATCAAGCCGAACCTGGTGCTTCTGACGGTCCTGCTCTGGACCCTGCTGCGGGGACGTCGGGAAGCCCTGATCGTCGCGTTCGCGGGTGGATTCTGGCTGGATTTCCTGGCGCTTACCACCTTGGGAATTTCCAGCCTGGCCCTGGTCCTGTCCTCCTTCGTCACCGGTATCGGCAGGCGTGCCGTGCAACCCACGCAGGTGTTGGTGCCCGTGGGGGTGGGCATCCTGGGCGCCCTGATCTATGCCGCCGTATACTGGGTGGGGCAGGCCGTGGCCGCCGGATCGCTGCGGACGCTGACCAGCCTGCCGGACTACTGGGGCATCCAGCCGCTGTACCAGGTTGCGGCCATGCTGTTTCTGACGCCTTGGCTGTACGGACGCCTGTCCCGCACACCGGACCTGGGATCCGAAGGCGGTGTTTAGTTCCCCGCCGACCGGACACCCCGACGGATCCGGCCGGTCTGTTCGGATCGGGGTCCGGTTGACCCTGATCGTCCTGTTGGGACTGCTGATTGGGCGTCTGTATCAGCTTCAGGTGCTGGAGCACGATGACTATGCAGCCGACGCGGACGCCAACCGGCTGCGGACGATCGAGATTCCGGCCGCGCGCGGCCTCATCTTCGACCGGAACGGCGAACTGTTGGCACGCAACCGCCCCAGCTACCAGCTGGCCATCGTGCCGGAGGAACTGCCGGACGACGACTTGGACACGGAGGTCGATGAAGAGTACGAGGCGATTCTGCAAATCCTCGAGTCCCTGGGGCCCAACCTTGACCGGAGCGCCGTGCTCGACATGCAGCGCAATCTGCATCGGAGTCTGGGGTGGCGGGACTACAGGCGGATCCTGGTCGACAACAAAGTGCCCTTTTCCGTATTCGAGATTTCCTATCGCGAGTTCGCCGACCTATTCCAGATTGGTGTTGTCGACGAGACCACAGTCCCGAGTGCTCCGATCGAGGAGGCGGCGGCCGCCGCGAGCATGGTCAGCCTGCCCGATCTGAACCAGCCGCTTCCGATCGAGGGCCTGGCCTTCCTGATTCAGAATTTGGCCCAGACCCGCCAACAGGGCAATTCCTCCGAACCGTTTCCGATTCTGACCGGCCTCAGCCGGGAAGCCGCCTTCACGATTTCGGAGCAGGCGTTCCGGTATCCGGGCAGCCGCATCCTGGACGTGTCCGTGCGGGAGTATGTGTACGGGGAACTGGTCAGCCACATTCTGGGCTTCATGGGTCCGATTCCCTCATCGCTGTCGGAAGACTACCGGGAGCGGGGCTATCGGTCGCCGGCGGAACTGGTCGGTCTGTCGGGGGTCGAGGCCGAATATCAGGACATCCTCCGCGGCACGCCGGGCCAGCGCACGGTCGAGGCGGACATCTTTGGGCGCGTGGGGCGCACCATCGACGAGGTGGCGCCGCGGCCCGGCCAGGACATCATTCTGACGGTGGACATCCAGTTGCAGCGGGTCATGTACAAGGCGCTGCAGGAAATGCTGACGGTCCAGGACGCCGTCAGCGGTGTAGCCATTGCGGTGGATCCGCGCTCGGGCCAGCTCTTGGGCATGGTCAGCCTGCCATCCTTCGACAACAACATCTTCTCGGAGGGCCTGGGCGAGACCTACACGCGCATCATCGAAGACGAGCGCAGACCGCTGATCAACTACGCGATCGGCGGGCTTTATCCGCCGGGCTCGACCTTCAAGATTGTGACGGCCTCGGCCGGCATGGCGGAAGGTGTCATCACGCCCCGCACCGTTATCGTGGACAAGGGGCCGATATATCTGCCGAACAGGTTCTTTCCGAATGATCCGTCCCAGGCCCAGGAGTTTGTCTCCTGGAACCACCATCGGGACTTCAACCACGGTCCCTTGACGCTGCGCGAGGCGATCGCGGTGTCCAACGACATCTACTTCTACTACGTGGGCGGTGGTTATCCCCAGACGTTCATCGGCCTGACACAGGAGGAATTGGCGCAGTGGGCCCGCGTCTTCGGCTACGGTTCGGCAACCGGCATCGACCTGCCCGGGGAGGTTAGTTTTTCGGTCCCCGACGACCAGTGGAAGCGCGTCAACTGGGCGTCCAGTTGGGTGCAGGGCGACAGCTACAACATGGCTATCGGCCAGGGCTATTTGCTCGCGACCCCCTTGCAGGTGCTGCAGAGCCTGGTTCCGATTGCCAATGGTGGCATGCTGTACCAGCCACAGGTGGCACTTCAGATCACGAATCCCTCCACCGGACGCACGCAGGAGTTCGAGCCCAGGCCCATCCGCGATGTGGGCCTTGACCGCGTTACCCTGGACACGATCCGGCTGGGCATGCGCGATGCCGTCAACTCGGTGGAAGGCACGGCGATACGGGGTCGGATCGAGGGTGTGATCGTGGCCGGCAAGACGGGTACGGCGGAGTTCTGCGAATATGATCCCGCGCTGGAGGACTGCCGCCGGGACGAAGAGGGCAATCTGCCAACCCATGCCTCCTACCTGGCCTTTGCTCCGTTCAACAATCCCGAGATCGCCGTGATGGCGTTTGTCTACGACGGGGGCGAGGGCTCGACGGCCGCCGTGCCCGTGGGCACCGCCATCCTGGACGCGTGGTTCACCATCAAGGGTCTGGGCAGTCTGGAGACGGGCACCGGATAGAGCCATGCTGTTCACGAGTGCGTCCCGAACCGCGGGCGTGTCCCGGCGCGGACTGGCGCTAGTTCACTTCGACTGGTGGCTGTTGGCCGCGTCCCTGGCTTTGGCCATCTTCGGGATTGCCATGATTTTCAGCGCCACCCGCGGCGTTGTCGACCCGGTGATCCAGAATCGCTGGACGGCGCAAATCGCCTTTCTTGTGATCGGCATCGTTGCGTTTTTCATGGGCGCGCTGCTCGACTACCGGCTCCTGCGGCTGGCGGGATGGCCCGGCTATTGCTTTTTGCTGGGCGTGCTCGTGCTGGTGGAGCTGTTCGGAACGCAGCAGAACCTGGCGGTGCGATGGTTAAAGGTGGGCACTACGGTGATCCAGCCAACGGAGGCCGGCAAATTTGTATTGATTGTGGTGGTTGCCTGGTACCTAAGTCGTTACTACTCCGAGGATAAGCGCCTCAGTATCCTGCTCCTGGCACTGGTGGCGTTGTTCCCGCCTCTGCTGCTCATCTATTGGCAGCCCGATCTGGGCATGGTTGTGACCATGCTGTTCATCATTGGCGCCATGATTCTGATCTCCGGAGTCACGGCAGCCCACTTCCTGGTTTTGTCCGGCCTGGCCTTGGCGGTTCTGTTCCTGGCTTACGGAATCCTGCAGGACTACATGCTCGACCGCATCAATATGTTTCTCGATCCGAAGGGGAACCAGGATGCGGTTTTCAACGTCACCCAGGCCCTTATTAGCGTGGGCAACGGCGGCCTGTTCGGCAGGGGCTGGCTGGAGGGAACCCAGAGCCAACTGTTCTACCTGCGGGTGCGCCACACGGACTTCATCTTCAGCGTGGTGGCGGAGGAATTCGGGTTTGTCGGCAGTTGCGCCCTGCTGTTGGTGTTCGGGTTCCTGCTGTGGCGGCTGGTGCGTACCATGGAGTTGGCCGAGGATGCCTTTGGGCGGTTGCTGGTGGGGGGTGTGGCGGCGCTGATTCTGTTCCAGATGTTCGTCAATGTCGGCATGAACATCCGGCTCATGCCCGTCACCGGCATGACCCTGCCGCTGGTGAGTTCCGGAGGCAGCAGCCTGGTCTCGACCCTGTTTGCCATCGGCCTGACGCAAAGCGTCAACCTGCGGCGCAGCGTACGGGTTGATACGTTCTGACCATCGGGAAATCCCAATTTGCCCGGGTGTAGTCGAAGGTACGCGACGGCATGTATCGTCAACGACAGGGGATGTGCGGTGTCTTCCGGGACCGTACAGATTCGGTCTGCACCTGGTCCAACGTCCGGGGCTTCCGCCTGTCGTTCCCGAACAGTTATTGCCCGTTTGGGGCCGGTGTGCCGCCAGGGTTGCTGTCTTCATCGGATTCGGCGGGCAGCATTAGGGCCTGCCACTCGTTCGGCGCCCGCAACGCGTGCCTGATGCGCCGCAAATGGTCTGTCGGCGGACCGTCCCCGCGCCAGACGGCTTCGATGCGATCAAGTTGCGTCGGCTTCAGTTCTTCGCCCAGAAACTCGTGCAGCGCGGCAATGGCCAAGTCCGTCCTTTCCTGAGATCGGCCGCGCGCTTCGCCACGGGCTTCGCCGCGGGCCTCGCCGATGGTCTCGGCCTCCTGCCTGATGCGGTCCCGTTCGTCCTGCACGTCGGTCTCGGTGTCCCGCCAGCGGCCCTGTGCCCGGTCCCACCACTGGAACCGCGGTTCATAGACCCCCTCCGTCAGGCGAACGTGCGTGCGACACTCGGCACTCCAAAAGGCCGGCACGTTCGTCAGGGGCGGGGCCCCCGACCGGTGCCGGTCGTTCCCCGTCTCCCAATCCGACGGCACCTGTTCGTAGCGTCCCGCGTCCGTCAGCCGGAAGATCTGCAATTCCACCGGCGAACCCGGGTTGCGGATGCCGCCCACGTCGCAGATCCAGTACTCGGCCACACCGAGGGCCTCGTACAGCCGCATCTTGACCCCGTAGTCCCGTCGCACGGAGGACACCGACAGGATCTCCACCACCAGCTCCGGGGGCGGCGCACCCTCGTGGACGCGCAGGGCGCAGTCGCTGCGTTCCCGATGCTCGCTCTCCGGCAACTCGAACCTGCGGGGAAACAACATCAGGTCCGGCTTCACATAGCTGCTGCGGTTGCCGCCCTGGGTGCGGAGCTGCAGGCGCTCCGCGACCGGGCCGGGGAAATAGAGGAACCCCTGGGACTCCACCCGGTTGCCGCGCAATTGCCGGAGCGGGTACAGCATGCGTCCCTCAAGCAGGGTCCGTCGGTCGTCGAAGGGTTCCACAACGCCGTCCTCGTCGTATTCGCAGAATTCGATGCCGTTGCCGGCATGGTCCGGGTCGGTGGTCCGTTCCTCCTCGTACTCGTGCCCGACGTCGTAGGCGTATTCCGGGTCGAAATAGATCAGGTTCTCGAGTTCGCGGCGCCATTCCTCAAGGTGGTTCAACCGCCAGGCGGCCCGTTCCGCCCGCGCCGCCCGCGTCATGTACGGCTCGGCATCGCGGGGCAGTTCCCGGCCGCCTCCGCCGGATGCCGTTTGCGTCCGTTCCAGTTCCCGAACCACAGTTGCCATGGTCTTCCCCCGCGTGTGTCGCAACCCCATTCTACTCCGATTTCGGATGGTAGAACATGACGATTGGGATGGGGCTTATACCAATCCAGTATAGTTATGGCATTGTAGGAATTCCATTTGGTGGGGGGCATCCCATGACCCGCAAGATCGCGGTGGTGTGGGCCGCCGAGGATACGCCGGCGGCCCTGCATGCACGCTACCGCGCCGAAGCCGTGATCGAAGTGCGCACGCGCCTGCATGCCCTCTGGCTGCTGCGCCGGGGCGAGCCCCCGGCGGCGGTGGCAGCCGCGGTGGGTGTGGGGCTGCGCAGCGTGCATCGGTGGCTGCAGTGGTACCGGGAGGGCGGTCGGGCGACGGTGTGCGGACGGCGCCGGGGGGGTCCGGGCAAGCCCTCCTACCTGACGCCGGCGCAACAGGCGCAGGTGGTGGCGGCGGCCGCCCAGGGCCTGTTTGCGACGGCGCAGGCCGTGCGCGACTGGATCGAGGAGCAGTTCGGGGTGGTCTACAGCGTGGGCAGCCTGTACACCCTGCTGCCGCGGCTGGGGATCCGGCTCAAGACGCCGCGGCCCCGCCACCCGCAGTCCGACCCCCAGGCCCAGGCGGTCTGGAAAAAGGGGGGCTCGGGGCACGGCTGAAAGCGGTGGGACTGAAGGCGGGCCAGGGGATTGTGTGGGGCGACGAGATGAAGCTGGGGCTGCGCGGCCAGGTGCGCAAGGTGTGGGCGCCGCGCGGGGTGGCGGTGGCCCAGGAGGTTCAGATCGGCTTGAAGTACATCTATGTGGCCGTGGCCCTTGATCCGCTGACGGGACGGCTGTGGTGGGCGTGGCAGAAGAACATGAAGGGCGCGGAGATGGCCCGCATCTGGAAGGCCTGGGCGGCCGAGCCGGGCATCGACGGCTGGGTCTGGGACGGGGCCAGGGGCCACACGGGCGAGGACATGCAGGCGGTGGATGCACCCCAAGTGGTGCAGCCGCCCTACGCCCCCGAACTGAACCCGGTCGAGCGCTTTTTCCGGGAGTTGCGCCGGGCCCTCGAGGGCCGGGTGTATCCCGACTTGCAGGCCAAGCAGGCGGCGCTGGCACCGGTCCTGAACGCCTGGCAGGCGGATCCGGCGCGGGTCAGGCAACTGTGCGGCTGGGACTGGATCCGCAAGGCCCTGACCCAGCTGCCCGCCGACGATGCAATGCCATAACTATACTGGATTGGTATTATATCTAATAGTTGACACCATGTTTGACAGGTGTGATTTGGTTCTGCCCGGGGCGGTGTGGCGGACTGTCCGTCAAACATGAGAGCCCGGCGGCAACCGGACTCTCAATCGGACATGGTGCAGTATCACCATGCCCAACACGCCCAAGCCTGCCGCACACACCCCGGAACCCGTACATCGCACGGTGCGTCTGCGTCTGTATCCGGGCGATGCCGAGACCGGCAACACGCGGGCGGGCATTGCGGGGGCCTGCCGGTTTGCCTGGAACCACACGCTGGCTGATTGCGAACAGCGGTACGCCCGCTGGCGCGAGATGCATGTGCCGGTGCTCAATTGGCCGGAAGTCCGGGACGGCAGCACTGAATGGGGCAAGGCGATGTGCAAGCGCATTGGGCCCGCGCCGTCCACGTCGTACTTCACGCTGGGCCAGCGGTTCACGGCCCTGCGCAACGATCCGGCCCACGCGTGGTTGCGGGAATATCCGTTCGAGTGCGTGCGCTACTCGCTGAAGTATCTGGCGGACGCGTACAAGCGGTTCACGGCCAACCCCAAGACCGAAGGCAAGCCCCGCTTCAAGGCCCGACACCGCACCGTTCCGGCGTTCACCATCCCCTGCAAGGTGCGGATTCGGGAGGGCCGCTTGCGCATACCCAAGGTGGGCTGGCTGCGGCTGGACGGATCCAACCCGTACGCAGATTGCAAGCCTCTGACGGTGCGCATACGCCGCGAGGTCTCGGATCCGTATCCGAAGTGGTACGCCTATGTCTGCTACGAGGTGCCGGCCGAACGCACTCGCCAACCCGCCGCGGATGGTGCGCTGGGGTTGGACCGCAACGTGGGCCAGGCCACGGACAGCGACGGTGTGGTGTACGCCATGCCGGACACGGAGCGCCTGGACGCGCAGATCGCCCGCAAGCAGCGGGAGCTCAGCCGCAAGCAGGGCTGGGGACCGAAGGACAGGCGGCCCAAGTCCAACCGCGGACGGCGCGTGAACAGGCAACTGTCCAAGCTGCACCGCAAGCGCAGGCGCCAGCGCGACGATGCCACGCACCAGGTCAGCCGCACCTTGGCGGACACCGCCCACACGGTGGCCATCGAGGACCTGAATACGAAGGGCATGACAGCCAGTGCCAAGGGCACGGTTGAGCAACCGGGTCGGAATGTGAAGCAGAAGGCCGGTCTCAACCGCCGTATCCTGGCAAGCGGCTGGGGCGGCCTGGAGTTGAAGCTGGCGTACAAGGCGGGCGAGGTCATAAAGGTCAACCCGGCCTACACGTCGCAAACCTGTAGCCGATGCGGCTATGTCCACAAGGCAAACCGACTGTCGCAGGCGGTGTTTCGGTGCGGGGTCTGCGGGTTCCGGGCGAATGCCGACCACGATGCGGCGATCAACATTCTGGTGCGGGCGGAAGGCCCGCCCGCACCCGTTCACGGCCCGCGGGGCAGGGGCTGCTGCACGGCGAGGGGCGATCCCGTGGGGAACTCCTATGACCTGTGAACCAGATATGCGAATGGTGTCAACCATTGGATATAAGTCCCATTGGGATTGCCTGAAGCACCGCTCTTGGCAATTCGTCCTGGTTGTGGTCCCGGTGCGAACGGGCCGTGCGATCGGCATCGGGCCGGACGGTGGCATGGGCGGGGCCAAATTCGCAACGAGCGGACGGAAGCCGCGGCGTGCCATCCCCGCACCAGGGGACGCGTTGCCGTGCGGCCAACTGCGGGCAGGACGCCATCCCGGCCTCGACGCATCGCGGATTGCCGCATGCGCGCAGGGCTTCGAACTCTTGGATGTTCACTTCGACAACGGCGCGGGTTTCTGGTTCCCTCCCGCGTTGCGCCAAGGCTTCGGTGTGGGTTTCCTGTTCAGTCCCAAGCTTGACCAGAGGCCGGGTTTGGGCCTTGGCTTCGTCGGCACGTGCTTTTTCCCGCCGGGAACGGGCAAGTTCATCGATCGAATGTTGCGATGTGCCGTTTTGTGTCTGGATCGTGCCATGGCCACTGGTGGTTTGCGCCATCACAAGTCCAGGGGCAAGGCTCTGCTGCAGCCCCGCAGGACATCCCCTGGCAGTTCCGCAACGGCAAGGGACTGGCAGACACCGCCCATCTGTCGGCGCCTGCTTGGCGGGTCTGATCCGGGAGGCCGGCAGGTCATGGGCCCAAGCTGCGGTTGGCATACCGCAACCGGAATCCGTGGCGGGCGGCAAACCGGGCTTGCCAAGAAGGCGATTTGTCGTTACCCTATGGGGTAGTTGGTTCACCATCCGGGAGAACTGTCATGAGCGACAGAGCTGTCAAGGTATCGATCGAATTCTGCCTGCAATGAAACTACTCACCCATGGCTGCCCGTGCGGCAGAAGACCTCTTCACCGAGTTCAAGGGTGGGATTGAGTCCATGAAGTTGATCGCCTCCGGAGGCGGTCGGTTTGAAGTTGTGGTGGACGACGATCTGGTCTACTCCAAGGCCGAAACAGGCCGTCACGCCGAGGAAGGCGAGCTCGTGAGGCTCGTTGCCGAGGCTACCGGCATGGTGCCGAAGTCCATGGAGGCCGTTGCCTGACCGGCAACACCGCACATGGCTTGAGGGCCGCAGTCGTCGGGATGGTCGCGTGCCCTTCCGCGGCTGCGGTTTTTTGTTGCGCTGGATTGCGCAAGTCCGTGATGGTCAAGGGATGCGTTGACCACCGACGGGTCCGCGATCGCCGGCCAGGCTTCACCCTGCTAGCGCTGTTTAAGGTCCGGAAACATTCCGATCACAAGGTCGGCCGTTTTCTGATCCCCATGTTCGATGGCTGTGCGGTAGGCTTTGGCGTAATCCTTGCGCGCACCTTTCCGATTGCCGAGTTTTTCTTTGGCCAGTCCTCTGTAGCACCGCGCTTCCGCATCGTCGGGATTAACCCGCAGGGATCGATTCAAATCCTGCAATGCCTGCTTGTACTGTCCTCTTTGGACATGGATGCGGCCCCGCAGGTACAACCCTATGCCATCCTCAATGTCGATAGCCAGGAGGTCTTGGGCACATTCCAAGGCTTCGGTGACAAGCCCGGCCTCGATGCACGCGAGGCCGCGGCTGGCCAATGCCGCCCCGTAGTTTGGCTCGATCGCCAAGGCACGGTCATAGTCCTCGATGGCACGGTCGTAATTTTCGATTTTGTACCAAACATGTCCCCGTTGAAGAAATGAAATGGGTATTTCGGGATCCAATCGGATTGCAGTATTCAAATCCTCGATGGCATTGTCGTCCCTGTCAAGTTGTTTCAGCACCTCTGCGCGCGCAAGCAGTGTAACGGGATTGGCAGGATATTGGCTTACAAGGCGATTGGCATCGGATTCCGCTTCGGCCCATTGGTCCAGCAGGAGATGGGTGGTAATCTTGGCTATCCATATGTCCACGCTGCTGGGGGCTAGGGCCACCACTTGGCCGAAGTCGTCAACGGCTTCCTGCAACTTCGACATTGCTAGCCAGGCGTGGGCTCGCAGCCGATATGCCTCCACGTTTTCGGGGTCAACTTCGAGGGCCTTGTTCAGGAATTCCAGGGCGGCATCCTCATCGCCGAATTCCGCCATGGCAATACTGCCCATCACCAAGGCATCCGCATACCAAGGGTTGAGGCCCATTGCCTTGTCAATCAGGTCGTCCGTCGATCCGACTCCAAGGGGGACGTGACCATACATGAGGCTGGCGACGAGGGCCGGCACATATTCGGGATTCAGTTCCACAGCCTTGTTGAGATCGGCAATGCCTTCACTGGGATCGTCCTCCGCGTAGGCGACCATGGCACGGACCACGTAGGCAGGCAGGTAACAGGGATCGATGTCCAGGGCGCGGCGCAGCATGGCGAACGCCTTGGTTGGTTCATTCAGATACATCCAAGTGGATGCGGCAAACGTATAGCCAAAGGCAGACTCCAGGGAACGGGTGCACTGTTCCAAAATTTTGGCTATGAACTCTTTCTCGGAACAGGAACGAGCCCACCGACTGTCAAGGCCAACCGCTTCGAATCTTGCCGGGTTGGATGCCGGGTCTCTGGTCTCCCACGGCAGATATGCCGCGTTGTGCCACTCGTCCATTCGGTCCCGCATGATCCAGAGCCTTTCCACCCACCTTCCGGCATGGAAGGGATCGGTGATGCTCATTTCGGCCTCAGGGCCGGGCCTGACTTCCAGTTGGACTGAAGACCCAGGGCCCTGGGTGTCGGATCCGGGGAGCATACGCCGGAGACGTTCTGTCAGAACACGGATTATCATGAGCGTGGAATGCTGCGAGGGCAGATGTTTCGATCATCGTTCGTCGGGCAAACGGCTGTCAACTTGCCGTTGGCAGTCTTTAACCTGGGCCGGCCGGATCCAAGGTTTGGACAATACCGGGGGTGACATGGCGACTTCGCTTGGACCAGGCGGGTTCGCAGGTCGGCTGCCAACGGCGTCTTGGCACTTTGAACCAACGCTACTTCAAGGCAACTGTTCAGCTGCTCTGCCAGGAGTGTGGTAGGCCGCTACTTCAAGACCGTTGGGAGCATCCTGGGCAAAAAACGCCCATTGGTGACAGGGATACCGGGAAGCCCGCGCCGGTGGTCCATGCCACCGGGTCACGGTCCGGAAGGAACTTCGACAGGACATCGGTGTTGGCTCCATCCACGACAGCGGAAGACTCAACGCTCGAAACCCGCAAACCCGCGCCGGTTCCGGCCAAACTCGCGGGTCTCGAGCCTCAAGCCACCGTCGAACCCAATTGTCGCCGGTGTCTGAAGCGGGTTGCCACCGAATGCGACAACACCGTTTCCGACTTGCTGCGTAGCTTGACCGACGAGAACAAACTCCAGCTTGCCACGGCCTTACAGCTCCGACGAGGGTATGCAGGGCAAACGCAAAGTCGGGTTCAGGGCAGGGCGGCGGCCAGAATCCAGGGCCGGCGTCCGATGCGGTCGCGCAACAGCCCGATGGACACATCCTTGCCGGAATGCTGCTGAAGTGTGCGCAGCCTGTTCAGTGCGGCCCGGCGCAGGATGGCCATCACAGCGGGGGCATGCCCCGTGCGCATGCGGCAGTCGTCCTCCCGGAACTGCACGTCCAGGGTGCGGTGCAGGCCGTTCTCCACCCCCCAGTGGCCGCGGACGAAGCCCGGCAGGGCCTGCGCGTCCACCGGTCGGCCGGGATGTAGTAGCGCACGGCGCGCTGCCGGCGCCCACCGGGTCCGTGGCGCTCGG
>MKWU01003901.1_pt1 | contig 18616 bp, 20 predicted proteins | sample 809101 | NCBI WGS metagenome assembly MKWU01 (sample SAMN05860141, study PRJNA318959) | sponge metagenome | host: Aplysina aerophoba | place: Slovenia: Piran, Adriatic Sea, Gulf of Piran | collected 2013-05-07
GCGCACGGTCGTCGCTCCCGATTCCCAGAATCTCGGCCGTCGCGCTGGTCTCGCGGAGCCAGCGGCTAGTGTCCCTCTCGCTGGCGGGATGCAGCATCCGCGCCACCACGACGGCGCAGGCGATGCGCGCGTCGCGGTCGCTGAAGCCGCAGTCCAGGAGGATGTCCCGGAGCCGAAGGTCCTCGAGCGCCTTCAGGCAGATTCTCTCGCCGCCGACGGAGCGCGAATCCTCGTGGTCGAGGCTGTCGAGATCGACCTCGGCCATCCGCGGAGTCGGCGTCTCCCGCTTCTCCAGGCCGCGGTCGCGGAGCTTGCCGGCGATGGACTTGGCGGCGGCCTCCAGCTCGGGGTTGGTTTCGAGCATGCCGTCGCGGCCCACCAGCTTCATTTCGATCAGGTCGCAAAGCTCGCGCAAGTTCTCCCTCGGCACCGAAAACCCGGTGCCGAGGTTGAGCAGCGCGATCTGCCGAACCTTGTCACCGAACCGCTTCGACTCGACGAGCCGGAAGCTGTGGGCCGGCTTGCCGGCACAGGCGTGGGTTTTAGTGGCGCGTATGAACATGGGTCCGGTTTTGGACGAAGCGGGAGTCGAAATCAAGGGGGCGGAGCGGGACTCGAAATTTCCTGGCACTACACGCGGAACGCGAGCGCCATGGGTTGTAGTTCAGCCGTTCAGATACTAGATCTAGTGGCTGCGGAGGCCAAAAAAATTCCTTCGGACACGTCGATTTGATCCAAAAGCGCCAACTTGGGCGAAGACATCCCCATCCAACGGCACTCCGTAAACCCGTTCGCCGACGTTGAACTCGTACAGGTGATAGTCCTGCCAGCGGAACGCCGCCTGGATGATGTGGTGCAGCGCCTCCAGGGTCGAGGACAGGGGCACGTCGACGCGACGCCAGATCATCGGCTCGAGTTCCCGGAGCTCGATACGGATACGCGCGACCTGCTCGATCATAAGGGGCATTCCCGCCGCGCCGATGACGCGCGGCCTTCCTGCATCGTCTCGCCTGCATGCCTTCCTCCTACGTCCACGCCTTCCGCGAGCGCCGCCGAAAATCTTACCGCCGGCCCGCCGTCCTCCGGCATCAGCCGCGCCGCGCCAGCCACTGCCAGGCGATCCATACGGGCAGGCTGTGCACGATCGCATACACTGCGATCGCGATTGGCCCGAGCAGGCCTGCCGGCAGCGTCACCACCACCGTCGCCGAGGCCATCGCGGTTCTGCACCGTGCGTAACCACGTTGATTTCGTCGCCGCTTAACTTGTTGAGGCTTTGATTAAAATGGCCTTGGGGATCCACCGCCCTACCGTCCGATGTCCAGTTCGACGGCAGTGAAGGCGTATTCCGACGCAGCAGAAAAGAGTTCGTGAAGCTACGTGCTGAGGACCAAGCAGCGCGGCAATGCTGACCTTGCCCTTCAGGCCGTCCAGCACGATCCTGATCTTCTCTTCCGCTGAAAACTACTTGCGCGTGGCGCGGCGGATGTCTATGACAACTTTCTCGCTGTGGCTTTTACGTGTTCCGGGTTTCTGTATGAACTTAACTCCTTGCCGGTTACGGTGAGCCAGAAACATGAGGACTCGTCACGGCCAGACAAAGAAGGGCCGACTCCGATGAACCTTATTCTTTCGTGATGATCCCTTGAGGTACTTGATGCAGCTGACGAAAGAGAACATCGCGGCGCTGCGAAAGCGGCTTGAGGCGGTGCGTGAACAAGGCAAAAAGTATTTCGCCACGGTATACCCAAAACTGGTCGTGGACATTACCATTTATCCGCTTCGTGAGAGTTGGGAGAAAGTGGGTGCGCAGACTCTGCAAGAGTGCGAGGCGTTACGGCAGACCATCAAGGAGTTGAGCGTCGACCTCGCCGCCGTCGCTCGAGTTTCGCCACTGTTGGCGGACGCGGACATGCAAGAGCTTCGGCACAACACGCGGCAGATGCTCGCGAATGTGTATTTCCGGGAATACCGTCACACTGGCATCTATGTGCACCACGACGAAGGTATGGTGCTCGGGGTGGATCCGCCGACACATGAGGAAATTCCGTTTGAAGACGCCTCCACTGCGCCGAGACGTTTCGACCAAGCTGCAGCCAAGACTCTGGACCTGACGGATCTTCTCCTACCTACCGATGCTTCTGGGCTGGTGCAGCCGGGGACGGCAAACTACCGGCCCAATACGGCGTTCGTCATGATGGCGATAGACGACAACAAGCCGGAACTCGAAGACATCAGGACCGGGATCAAGGAGGTGTTCGAGGAGTTTGGGATCGAGGCGATTACTGCCAACGAGATCGAACACGAAGAGGCTATTACCGATAGAATCCTGTCCGAGATCGAAGCCAGCGAATTCCTCATTGCCGACCTGACGCACGAACGTCCGAACGTGTACTACGAGGTCGGTCATGCACACGCCCTGAACAAGCGAGTAATTCTGGTGCGCATGAAGGATACGAAGCTGCACTTCGACGTGGCCCACCGCAACTGCCCGGAGTACGAGAACGTCATTGGTTTGAAGAAGTTGCTGCGCAAACGGTTGGAGGCGATCACGAACAAAATAAGTCCGTCGTGACACTAAGCCGCATCAAGGCCCGACCGCAATTCCAACAGGAAAAGGAAACCATGTAATGAGTTCAGGCGCGAAACTCCGTTCTGTAGAGTTCGTTATCCCTCAAGGTCCTGGAGAGGGGCTCCATCGCCCTCCAGGTCCTGATGTATTGGTGCTCGTCGAAATTGATGGGCGAATTCACAAAGCCTACATTGATATCGAAGAGCTAATAAAATGGAACGACGCGCTTGACGATTTTCCTGAGAATCAAAAGGACGAAAGGGTAAAGGCGTTCGTGCGCGAGAATGCCGATGGCTTTGTCCAGATCGTCGAAAGAGCGGTTAAGGAAGGCGGACCACCCGATGAAAACGGCGAAATCAGGCTCCGCGCTGCCGATCTCGCTGGTATTTGCCCGAGGGCCGCATGAGCTGCAGCTTCATAAAGGGTTATCAAGCGCCAATCGAATTGGCGTCGACAGGGCTGATTAAAGGCGACGTGGGCAATGGTCACCGAGAAGTATCCGGGCATTAACCCCGAGCACCCATTTAGCATCTCTGCCGCTATGTTCTTTCGCAGTATTGAGGACCTTTAGGAGCATACGAATGCTTGGATTGCTCACGCCTTAAAGAATGAAGAATAGCCCTGGTCGCTGACTGGGTACTCACCATTTTAGCACTTCAAGTTTAGGCAATTGGGTCAAACGTTCGCCCTATAGATTGAATTCCATCATGGCTACAGTTGATAATTGGTCCAAATGGTTTTCGCCATCGCACATTTCTCTCGTCTGTTCTCACGATCAGTCCTTCCCATTAGGCCGCACCTTTGCCCAAGAAATCAACCCTAACGCGTGGGAGCGCTCATACCCTTGGTAGATTTGTATGTCGCCTTGTTCTCGATCCCTTTCTCGATTGTGATGTTTCTTGGCATCAGATGGCTTTGGTTCCGATACAAGCTCGTACCTTATTCCAAGAATGTCGTTATATCTGATGCTTGGCTAATCTCTGCCTCTTTTTCTATTTTCCCTTTCTTCGTTGAAATTGTTCCCCTGCTTGAACAGCTGTGTCTTACTGCTGGGCAACAGAGTGCCTTGGAACCATTCCGTATTCTTATTGCTCTATGGGTTACGTTAGGTGCTGTAGGTATATTCATTGCGGGTGAAAATGGTCGAAAAGTCAGCGCCTCTGTACTTGTGTTTGCTCTCTTAGTTGGTGGTACGTTTCGTGTTGTAGTAGGTAATGATCCTTGTCAGAGTGAGGCTACAGCTATCGTTGTAAAGGCTCCAGATATTGGGTTATTGACGATAGCTAGTTGGGTTTTAGTTGCCATCTCATTTACCGCCTCTCTACTGTACATATGGGAGTTCGTCTCTCGTAAACATCGTGAGCGCCGGGATCGCTTCCGCTCTGATGATTGAGTTTCCAAGTCTCTGAAAGGCTAGGGAGCGACTATGAACATGTTGGGGAGCGGGAAAGGTAGCCCCGATTCAAGCCCACATCGCTTAATTGCGTTATTTCTTCGATCGTCGGGACGCAAATAGAGTAGATTTCGTATATATGTAAGCGTCTGGTGTGCCCCCCTAGGGGCGGTCACACCAGACGCTTACGCACCTCCTACCGTTGGAATCAACTTGTTTGCCAATAGTTTGCCAAATCACCTATTTCTAATATAAAAAAGCCCTCGAAAACTTAAATTTTTTCAAGGGCTTTCGGTGGTTGCGGGGGCTCGCAACCACCGGTAACCGTTCGGTCGTGAGGTGACGTTCAACGTTTGAAAGAGCTTACTAGCCCATCCCGTGCGGCCAGAGCCAGAATACCTTCAAGCCAAGTGGTCGACCTCCCCGGCGCGAGTGGCGTTCGGGTCAAAAAATCCTCTGCAGAACTAAATTGTCCTGTGGGCGCAAGTCCTCGTGATTGAGCGGCGGTTTTCAACGCGCCATGGAGGAAGCCGAGCGATTGTTTCGGCTAGCGGGGATGGAATACGAAACAAAATCTGTTCACTTGGATGCGCCTGCTTCGCCGCTGAGCAGGCATTCCTGAAATTCCTCCCGCGACCCTACTTTGCAACCGTTCGTTTTTTCGTGCAAGGCATTCACTATGCGCCGCGCCAATTTGCGAGCCATTCTTCGGTCTTCAGAGTGTATGTCCTTCATGCCACTTCCACAGCCCGCAAAAGTAACTTTTTTTGTAACTGCTCGGTTCGGTCCCTCTCATGATTTGCCCGAATCGGCTTCTGGAGAGACAGCAAATTTTTGTTGATTGCCTTCACCTTCTTAAAGGACACTTGCCAGGAAACGAATTACAAATTGTATCCGAAGCGGGGGTTCCAGATGGGAGTGTGGACTACTTTCTTATGTCTGCTCTAGAGGGGAGAGTGAGGGATTTTGTTGGAATTGAGCATCAGGCGTTGGACACTACCGGAACTATTTGGCCACACTGTCAACGATTACTTCGAGAGTGGGGATTCGATGTGGAGGATTTTGATATCTCCTCAGGTAAACCTTATGGTATGAATTGGAAGATGGCCGCTAAGACGATTCTTGTACAACTTCATCACAAGTTGCCTACATTCGAGGATCTGAAAAAGCATCTTATTCTAGTTGTTCAAGATAGGCTCTTGGACTATATGGGAAGGGAATTAAGGTTTGGGCATTTGAGCACAGCCCAAAACGCGGATCCAATGCACTTCCACTCCTTTAGCTTGTCCAAGAAAGCACGCGGTCATCGTATTAGCCTTTCTGACCGGTAATAGTACCCGATACAGAAAGGATCGCTGCTTGCTTGCGTCTTCAGGCTGAGGCAAACGTAGTGCTTGCGCAAATTGTGATAGCCATTGAGGCTAAGATTTCGGAAGCCACGTTGTTCAATATCTCGGAACAGTCGGATGTGGGTAGCAGCGTCTAGAGTGGCGATTCTTGCTTTTGGTCGGTAGTGCTTGGACTACACGCACTTTCGTACTGAGAGGACACGAGGAAACTATGGCGCATACAAAGACCGGTATGTCGGAAAAGTCCGTGTGGGTAGTGGCAGCCGAATGCTCGGGCGATAAAACGTCGTGGACATTTGACGACAAGGAAGTAGCCGAGTGGTTCCATGATACTGCTCAAGCATTTTACATGGCGCGTTGCCCGACCTGTGGTAAAAAGGACATTTTGAACTTGGAGGTGAGCGTGGACATTGTTGCAGAGGTCATTGTGTCGTGCGGTTGGAACGATTGTGATTTTGCGAAACGGATAGTGCGTACAACTACGAAGGACGGCCAACCGATTTTTGTTCCCGGCTTTCTGGGCGAAGGAGATGCTGTTGAGGCCGATTGCCAGTAGTGGGTTGGCATAGACTATGATTCCGAGATGGTCACGACTTAGATGACAGTCACAATCTGGTAAATCATGTCCTGAGCGTGGCGCGGGTCGATAGCGAGGGAAAGAGGGGGGTAAGCATTCGGTCCAGCGGTGGCGATCCGTGTTGTCCGACTGCCGCCGACGCCCCCTGGACGCTGCCGTGAACGGTTGTCCGAAGCGCGCGCCGCGGCGGACTGCGCAATCGTGCCGGGGTTCCCCAAATACCGTGAACGCGGGAACCGTCGATTGCTTCATTTAAAGTGGTTGCCCATAGTACGGTACAGATCGGTGTTTCGTCGAGCTAGTACGAGAACGATATGAGGCCAATTTCCTGGAATTTCGGAAGAGTTGTAGCTTCAATTGCCGAAAGCGGCAGGATATTGTAAATTACTCTTTGGGCAGAATTCATCGGAAAATGAATGCCCGCTTCTTCGGGAAGGAATGTCGTTGATCGAACAGATCGCCAATCATATTGCGAAGGTCCGAATTTCAAAGCTTAGCGAACAACATTTGACCGAATACCCGCAGTTGGCAATGTTTTCGTTCGATTGTATCGCCAACGACATCTCGCTTCGCGGGCGGTACGAGAATGATGAATTGACCTACCTGGAAAATTACATTCTGCCAAATTTAGAAAAACCGGGAACCTGTTTGGATGTCGGAGCCAATATCGGCAACCACGCCGTCGCATTTGCCCCTTACTTCGAAAACGTGATCGCATTTGAACCAAATCTGCGTACGTTTCAGCTTCTAGGCATCAATGCCAACCTCTTTGGAAACATCACGGCTTTGAATTTCGGCGCATCTTCAATTTCCAAGATTGTTGAAGCTAGGCAAGATCCTAGAAACATAGGTGCAACTGCGATCAAAACCAGCGAAGATCATAACGGTTCGTCGGTGAAATTCGAACTCGTTCGCATTGACGATGTCAAGGAGGTTCAGGAATCGAAGCAGATAACGTTTATGAAGTTGGACATAGAAGGCCACGAATTGGAGGCATTGAACGGAGCGGAACAAACAATTCGCATGCATAGGCCTATAATTGCGATGGAAGTATTGCCAGGCAATATTCATGATGGTTCAACTCGAGAGCTGCGATTTCTTTTCGATCTAGGATATAACTGGATTTACGGATTCCAGGAGGCGGGCTGGCTGGGCCGATCGCCTCGAAAAGTAAAAAATCTTGCACGTTTGCTAATGACGCTAGTTACTGGCAAGCGCCATTCAAAAGCCGGGATCTTGGTTCCAATGAAAACTTTGGAAGAGAGGTCCTATTCCATGGTCCTATGCTCGTTCGACCGCTTGCCAACGCAATGCTAATGTGTTGCGTCGAACTGCGCACGCTGGGAAAATCAAATCTTCACATAGAGCCAATTCGGCAATTTAGTTGATAGCACTGTTTTAATTCCTACAAACGACAGGCCTAGACTGCTTAATATGAACGCGGATTCGGCCTTGCGACTGCTGCCCCCTGGCAAGGATCTCATAGTCCTGGCGGTAATTCCCGCTAGAGGAGAATTTCGGCAGCCGTTCGCGAGTACGGCAGGCTTATCCCGGTGTACGGCCGGGAGGTCGCTGCTGCCGCTAAAACTTGATCCATATCCATTCCGCGGGTATTTCCGCCGCCGGGATTTTCATGTCTATATCGCTTCGACGGCGCATTTCGGCATCGGGTGCCAAATCCCCCGTGCCAAGAGCCCCGAGGCTGCCGCCTAACACAGATGCAGACGGTGTTCACCCTTTGGGATCGGGTGGAATCACTTGCCCGCTAAGCCCCGGGGCCGCTGCGCGCATTAGATGTTCCCAGTCTTCCAGTCGGACGGCAAGGAAGCCGCCTTTCAAACGCCACGACATCGCGGTTCGCGCATGAAAGGTCCGCCGCACCGCACCGAACACCGGGCAGCATAGAATCAAGGCGTTCTCCACGAGATATTCCAAAAGCATGATCGTGGGCATCACCGAGGCTAGGCGGTTATTCCCGTGGCCGTAACTGTGCTCCAGGCTGTCGAATGATTTCAATGTATCAAAAGCTTCGTTCTCGACTCTGCAGCGGCTGCGGCCTGCCCTCATCACCTCTATTAGCCTATCGGGACGGAGCTCTATGTCGGTGATCCAGCCAAACGTGCGCTCGCGTGCCGGCTCGATTCGCACCTTGCCCCCAGCTTTGCGGAGCCGGCGCTCCGGTATCTTCTCGTGACATTCCAGGACGTTTGTCCAGAGGCCCGGGCTACTGTCGTCCAGCTCGGCGCCATTGCGCCAGCGAAAGACTTGCCTAATTCCGTCCGTCGATTCGATTTCGTAGCTATCGCCGTCGATATCCAGCTGCTCATACAGGAATTTGTGGTCGCTCCGCTTGGCGCCGATGATGAAGTTCATGCCCAGCTCGCGCATTAGCCGCACCTGTTGCGCGCCGAAGTGCAGCCTGTAGATCAGGGCGCAGATCTTCAGATGCGGATGCTCCCGACGGATGCCGGGAAGCAGCCGACGGGTCGCATTGCTCTCGCGGTCGTTCTTTTTCTCCCCGTCGGACTTCAGCACCATCTCGGGCATGAAGGGGAGGACGATCTGGGCGTCGGGAGCGATCATGGTGGCGAAGACCATTTGGTGGAAGCTCTCAATTTCGCCGCCGCGCAGATTGCGCTGGCAGCAGCTTTTGCATTCGATCGTTCTAGAGCGAAAATACTCCGTGCTTTGGATGGAAACCAGAAAATGGCCGTCGATCACCGGCATCTTCTCCAAGTCCCCTCCGCGCTGGATCTCCGAGAACACCGCCTTGAAAGCAGAGCGCAGTGCCTGCGGGTCCACCTCGTCTAGACGCTTGCGAAGCGACGTGTCGGTGGGCAGGCACCCGATGCCGAAAAGCGTTTTAAAATTGTGGTCCGGATCCGGGAGGGACGCCAAACCGCTCTCTGGCCGAGTCAAATCCAGCATGTAAGGGATTTTTAAGAAAAATATCGCCATTACGGCCATCAGGTGGTCGACGAGTGGAGGACTGCGATGCCGGAAGGGGTCGGGAATGCGCTCGAAGCATGCTCTAACGACTTCCAGAAGCCCAGGCATGCTCAAGATGCGACGGAACCTCAGGTCGTTCGGTGCTTCCATCTTTGCTGCTCGACAAATTGCCGTTGTATCGCGCAAAATTTAGCCCGATTCTATCCAAGAGTCTATTTGGAGCATCAGCGCTGGCTGCCGATCAAAGTTCATGCAAATTGCGTGAAGGCGATTCGTAGCTGCAATCGGCATAAACTCATCCCGGACAAGTCCAATTGTTAAGCGGCCGCTCGGTCACGAAATTTGAACCGCGCCCATCCGCGCACTCTGTCGGGCAAGCCCATGATTGGAACGTTTTGCCATGCGCATGGATTCTAGCAGAAATTGCTGGAATAAGGCTGCGAATCACGCGAATCATGCCGATTCGCAGCGAAAGTCCCGAGAGATCGCAGTACTTTTTCCACCAAGAGGAATTCTGGCCTGATGTTTTGGACACGACGCATTGATTGACATTTAATCATTCTAAAACTAGGCGAAAGTCTTGCCGACAGAGTAGAAATTGTCAGTCGCTCGTCTAGGATGTTATGGAGTCGCCGAAATGATACCAGCGTTCGTAATCTCACTGCCTAGCAATAGCGATAGGCGCCAAACAATTGCGGAAAGGTTGCGCAAAATTGGTGTCACTTTCGAATTTGTCGATGGAATTGATGGAAGATCGGGGCTGGATCGGAAATACGAGGTGGAAATTGATCGACAAAAGGCAAAAGACCTCAATTGGCCCTTGACCGATGCGGAGTTTGCGTGCGCACTTTCACATATTAAGGTCTATAAAAAAGTTGTAGAGCTGAATATACCGTATGCATTAATTTTGGAAGACGACGCAATTCCCAAACCGGAATTAACTACTTTTCTTGAGAGCAAATATTTCAAGGGCGCCGATTTGATACAAGTTCAGTATTTTAAAACGTATGTTCGCCCCAGTAGCGAAAGTCACATATTCGGTCATTATAATTCATATAAAAAAATTACGAAGGCGGGAGGCGCGTCGGGATATATTATTTCAAACCAGGCCGCTAAACAAATTATAGAAAACGCTGTTCCAGTTTATTCCGCAGCTGATTGGCCAAATATCACAAATCATTTGAATATCCGGCTGATTTACCCGCCGCTTGTGAGGCATTCGACAAAACATGAGGCGGCATCGGTAATAGGAGAACGGGTTAGTCCTCGTCGTAGGAAATTTTTAGGAGTGAGCTTTACAGTTGTACCATTTTCGCGATTCTGGCTCATGCTAACCGCGAAACGCATACCTAAATCGCGCGATCTGAATTTTTAAGCTGGGCGGGCAGGGCGCGGTCTCGGCGAATTTACGGCTGGGCGGCGAACCGCCGAGCCGTTCGTCGACCGGCACTCAGTTCGAGGTCAGCTAAATTGGATGCATGTCCATGCACAGGCATCCGCTGCCAACCCGAGCGATACTTCGGCAGTAATACCGCGTTTTGTAGTTTAAACTCTGGATCAGACTATCCCCATGATCGATTTGACATATTGTCCATACGTGCTGTTTTTTAAAAACGCTCCATGATCCGAAGGCCAGGACTCTGGTAGCCAGCCATTGTTGTATGCGATCTCTTCTAGGCATGCGATTTGAGTTCCCTGACGAAGTTGGAGAGTTCGCACGAAGTTGCCTGCATCAAGAAGATTGCCATGTGTTCCCATGTCTAGCCAAGCGAACCCGCGTCCGAGAAGCTCAACAGCCAACTTGTCCGCAGCACGATAGGATTCAAGCAATGCCGTAATTTCGTATTCGCCCCTTTGGGACGGGACGATTTTCTTTGCTCGTTCAGGAGCCGAGCCGTCAAGGAAGTACAAGCCCGTAACCGCGTAGTCGGATTTTGGCTCGGGAGGCTTTTCCACTATCGCCGTTGCTCGTCCCTTGTCGTCAAAGGAGACAACTCCGAATTGTTCGGGATTCGACACCTTGCATGCGAAAATCGTACCTCCACTCGTCCGCTTGTTTGCGATCCTGAGTATTTCCGGCAAACCGTGGCCGTAAAAGAGATTATCGCCAAGCACGAGCGCCGATGGCGCCCCTTCCAGGAATTCTTTTGCAAGTACATATGCCTGCGACAAGCCTTCCGGTACCGCTTGCTCGATAAAAGTGAACGATAGCCCCCACTGATTACCATCTCCGAGAAGACGTCTGTACTGCGCAAGGTCGTCAGGTGTGCTGATTACCGCGATTTTCCGGATTCCGGCTAGCATTAGGACAGAAATCGGGTAGTAGACCATTGGCTTGTCGTAAACCGGAAGAAGGTGTTTGGATGCACCTAAGGTAATCGGATATAGTCTCGTGCCGTAGCCTCCGGCCAGCACTATTCCTCGCCGCTCGTTCAATTTTTCAACTCCCGATATCTTGCAGAACCTTGACGAGGTCCTTTCTCCAATCCGGCCTTCGGATTCCAAACTTTCGCTGCAGTTCCGAGCAGTCCATTCGGGAATTGGCCGGTCGAAATGCAGCCGGAGGCAAGTCTCCCGTTGAAATGTTCCTTACCTGGACTTCACTCCCGGCCCGATTAATAATCTCGCGTGCAAAGTCCGCCCTGCTCACGTCAGGCGCCCCGGAGAAATGGTATATTCCCGAGTCGACTTGGCGTTCTGCCAATTGGTGCGCAATTGAAATACAAGCTGCGGCAACGGATTTTGCCGATGTGGGGCCGCCAAACTGGTCCCCAACGACCGCAAGCTCGTCTCTTGACTTTGCGCCATCCAGGATGGCAGTCACAAAATTCCTTCCCACGGCAGAAAACACCCACGATGTTCGAACGATGACATAAATTCCCCTTGCAGCGACTATGCCTTTTTCGCCCGCGAATTTGCCGCGCCCGTACGCATTCAGCGGGTTGGCTAAATCGGCCGTGCTGTAGGGAGTCGCTTTCCTACCGTCAAAAACAAATTCTGTTGAAATCTGTACGAAGGGCACTTTCAGTGATGCCGCCGCCCTTGCCATCGCTGTAGGAGAGTCCGCATTGACAACATGGGCTAGAGGCTCGTTCGTTTCTGCGTCGTCCACCGCTGTATACGCCGCCGCGTTGACAATTGCATCGGGGCGATGGTCGTAAATGGCTTCCGCGCACAATTGTGGATCTCTGAGATCCGCGGCATTGCGGTCAAGGGAATGAACGTTGTCAATGCGACGGAGTTCGGTAGCAACTTGACCACTACTGCCGAATACCAAGATCGCCATGAAATTCGTCCTTTAGGTACTGCTCTGCGGTCGCGGTAGCCACCGATGCCTATTGTTGATGTACCACGCCACCGTGGCCCTAAGGCCGGCCTCGAAGTTTGTCGTAGCTTGCCATCCCAATTCGGTTCTTATGCGGGTTGCGTCTGTCGCATAGCGGAAATCGTGGCCTGGCCTGTCGTCCACGAATGCAATAAGACCCTTGTATGGGTAGGCTGCCGGGCAAATTTCGTCGAGGATGCCGCAAATATTGTGAATGACATCGATGTTGCGCCTTTCGCAAGTCGCCCCGACTAGGTAGCTATGTCCTGGCACTCCGCGCTTTGCCACGGCGAGAAGAGCTCGGGCATGATCGTCGACATGGATCCAGTCCCTAATATTTGCACCATGGCTGTAAACTGGGATCGGTAAGCCTTCCAGTGCATTGAGAATTGTCTTGGGAATTAATTTTTCGGGGAACTGGCAGGGACCATAGTTATTCGAACTATTCGTAATGATTGTTGGCAAACCGTATGTCTCGAACCATGCCCTAACGAAATGGTCGCTCGCCGCCTTCGAAGCAGCATAGGGGCTTCGCGGCGCGTAGGGGGAAGTCTCCTTGAAAAAACCGCTTGATCCCAGTTCTCCGAACACCTCGTCTGTCGAGACATGCACGAACCGAAATTCGGGAAGCGATTTTCTGGAACGCCAGAATGCACATACGGCCTCGAGGAGAACGCAGGTTCCGACGACATTGCTTTGCACAAATTTGGCGGGCCCATCAATTGAGCGGTCCACATGAGATTCTGCAGCAAGGTGTATTACCCGGTCGGGACAATGCTCGGCAAGAATGCGGTCGACCGCGTCTCGGTCGCGAATATCCGCCTTAACGAAGGTGTAGTTGCTATGCTCCGAGATGGATCGAGTGTTTTCCAAGCAACCGGCATAAGTCAAGGCATCAAGATTTATAACGGCGTGGCCGCATTCGACTGCGAGCCGTGCGACAGCCGATCCGATAAAACCGGCACCGCCGGTTACGAGAATCCTCATGCCGCACCCACATAGTGGAAGGGTGACAGGATATCTCGCAAGAATGGCGCAGATGCGTCGCGGTCCGAGAGTATCGCGTCGACTGGATCGATACCCCAATCAATTCCAATTTTCGGGTCGTCGAAGCGTACGGCTCCTTCGCATTCCGGCGCGTAGTGAGCGGTACACTTGTAAATAATTTCTGTGTTCGGTTCGCGGCTTATAAACCCGTGAAGGAATCCCGCCGGGATCCAGAATTGCTCGCCGTTTTCGGAGGAAAGCTCTCGTCCGTACCACTTGCCAAAATTCGGGGAGCCAATACGGATATCAACCGCAACGTCGAAAAGCCGTCCTCTCCCGCATCGCACAAGCTTTCCCTGAGCATGCGGCGGTCCTTGAAAGTGGAGACCCCGAACCGTGTTCTTCTCGTATGAAAAGGATTGATTGTCCTGAACAAACTCGGGCAGCGGACGACCCAATTTCTCAAGCGCGCGCTTGCTCCAGGTCTCGCAGAAAAACCCGCGATCATCGGTGAAGCGTTTCGGGCTCAGTGACATTACTTCGGTCAAGTGTTCGCGCTTCTGCATTTCATCAGCCAAATTCAGTTTCGAATTGATTCGGTTCAAATATGATCAATTTTCATTGCCTCTCATTCAGACTATGGCTTTCGACGTGCATTTTGTCCAAGTCGTCCACCATGAGGCTGGGAGTGATCATTCAGAGAGAGTCTGCGCGGAAGGCATAGCCTGCAATTCACGGTGTATAAATGTTAAGGGGAAATCAAAAGCGATATTTGGGCATGTGTTTGTTGATTTGAAAGAATTCCTTTGGAGAAATTCCCATGCTAACCGGCGGAAAGAGTTTTCCGAGGCGGGCTCGCAAAACGAGTAATTACCGCTTTCCTTTCTACCGGCAATAAATTCTTGAAGCTTTATTCGAATCTCGGCATAGCTAACATCAATCAGATTCTGGGTTGGCATTACTACCGTCGTCCGATCTCTAAGCTCGAGTCCAATTGTAGGCATGATAAACCTGTCCTCTGAGATAACAAAAATTGTCAACTACACTTGGCATTTCGGTGTAAGTTTTGACCAAAGAATCTCCATCGCGCGACACATTAAGGATTGGCCGACGAGATATTGGCTTCAATTTCTTCCAAGACATAGTCAAAGATCGCATTCTCAAATTTTCCGGAACGAGCAGCAGCAAGTATCATATACTGTCCATTGATGAAAATCGGATGCCGAAGTTTCTTGAAATAGGAAATTCCTAATTTTTGGATTGTAAACACGGGCAACCAATGAAAGTACGCGTTGTTTTGGCAGTTGACCATGAGAAACTCCCGACATTCATCGGCCCAATTGTGGCTTTCTCCGTATGTCTCCATTAGTCGCAGTTTCACTTTAGAGATCTGCTGGTCTACACTCACTAAGTATGTCAGCTCGTCCTTAAGATTCTGCGAATCCATTCGGTATAGAGCGTCTGAAAAGCCTTCCCTCGGGACTATAGACGCCGACGTAAATCTCGATGAAATTAACATGTTCGATAGTCCGATTTCGCCTCTGCGGATTACTTTGTGCTTTCTCGAACTAACTCGGTAAGTCTTCCAAAAATTTTGAAACTCTTTGCTACGAAAGACACCGCGTTTGACCATGAATAAGTACGAGGGATAGAAAAGTCGCTTGCGAACGGTACGGCGTCTCCTCTTGATGATTTCATATTCGAACGTGCCAACATATTCCGCCTGCGATGATTCCATTTCTTCAAGGATTGTTGCATCCGACGAGATCGGGAACCAGATACTATCGTTTAGAAACAACAGAAACTGCGGACAAACGTTTAATTTGTTCAGCAACCAAACGGCATCCCTATATCCGCCAAAGTCATAGCCGAAATTTGGCCGAGCCATGATCTTCCAACTAATCTCAAGAAGGCGTTTGAGGTCGGCGGATGCCAGTGTAGAGTTGCAAACTACGAGAGGCGAATATCCTGACATAGCAAGATATTCGCAGGTCTTGAATAAGCTTTCCGGAATGCCACTTGGCTGGTAAATGAGAAGCACCGCAACTCGCTCAGATTTGAGGGGAATTCCTCCTTCCGAGACCTTTATGGTGCTAGCTCGATTCCAATCGTGCCAAAACTTGAAAAATGGTTCATGCAATTCATCGATCAGGTCTTGGAACTGTACGGCGATTCGAAGGACTTCGCGTCGAATTTTCCACCTAGGCGGCATGCGAATGAATGTTAACATTTCAGTCCAGAATTGAATTTGAACTAAGGAATTGCGCTATTAGAAACTCTCGAAGTTAGCTGAAACGACATTCGATTCCATTTCTTTTAGGACATAGTCATAGATCGAGTTCTCAAACTTACCCGAATGGGCAGCATCAAGTATCATACGCTGTCCTGAAATAATTTCCTGAATCCAGAGTTTCTTGTAGTAAGGAACACCTAGTTTTTCGATTGAAAAAACAGGTAACAAATGAAAAAATCCGTTGTTTCGGCAATTAAATATGAGGAACTCCCGACATTTCTTGGACCAATTGTGGTATTTTCCGTAAGTTTCCATTAGTTGCTGTTTTACTTTAGATGCTTCCTGGTTCCTACAAACGAAGTAAGTTAGCACTTCCTTAAGACCCTGCGAATCCATTCCGTACAGTGAATCCAAAAAGCCTTTACCAGGGAAGATTGCCTCCGATTTAAATCCTGATGAAATTAACATGTTTGATAGCCCTACTTCACCTCTGCGAATCACCTTATTCTTTTTCGAACTCACTCTGTAGGATTTCCAAAACTCTTGGAATTCCATGCTACTAAATACTCTGCGCTTGATCATGAACAAGTAGGAGGGATAGAAAAGTCGCTCACGAAAAACTCCGCGTCTTCTTTTGCCAATATCATATTCGAATGTGCCTACATATTCCGCCAGCGATGATTCCATTTCTTCAAGAATTGGTGCATTTGACGCGATCGGGAACCAAATACTATCATTCAGGAATAGCAGAAACTGCGGACAAATGTTTAACTTGTTCAGCAACCAAACTGCATCCCTATATCCACCAAAGTCATAACCATAATTTGGCCGAATCATGCACATCCAACTGATCTCAAGAAGCCGTGTGCGGTCAGCGGAAGAAAGTGGCGAGTTGCAAACTACGAGAGGTGAATACCCTAACCGAGCTAGGTAGAGGCAGGTCTTGAATACGCTTTCTGGAATGCCGTTTGGTTGGTAGATGAGAAATACTGCAACCCGCTCCTCTGTTAGAGGTATCGCTCCATCCGAGACATTGATGATGCTTGGCCGTCTCCAGTCGTGCCAATATTTGAAAAATGGTTCATATAATTCACCGATCATATCCCGGATCTTTTCGCCGAGTTTCTTACTTGCGCGTCGGAATTCACGTCGGATTTTCCACCGCGGCGGTAAGCGAATAAAGGTCAAAATTTCATCCCTAGATTGCAATAGAACTAATTTTCGTGTCGCGCAAAAACTTAGAAGTTGGATGAAGAGACATTCGATTCCATTTCTTCCAAGACATGATCAAAAATCGCGTTCTCAAACTTTCCAGAATGAGCGGCAGATAGTATCATGCGTTGTCCAATAACGAACCTCTGAATCCGAAGTTTTTTGAAAAATGGAACCCCCAGTTTTTCGATAGAAAAAACCGGTAAAAAAGGAAATGCACCGAAATTATTGCAATTGATCGATAGAAACTCCTGGCATTCATCGGACCAATATTGGCTGTCTTTATAAGAATCAATTAGCCGCATCTTCTCGTTGGACATATGCTCGTTTGTACAAACTGAGCACGTAAGAACGTCCTTAAGGCTCTTCGAATCCAATTGACAAATAGTATCAGAATAGAGTTTTCCTGGGAAAATTGACGCAGATAAAAATCTTGATGTAATCAATATTTTCGATAGCCTAATCTCGCCTCTAAGAATCACCTTACGCTTTATTGACGACACCGGGTAAGTTTCCCAAAACTCCTGGAATTCTTTGCTCCTAAAAACTCTTCCTTTGATCATGAACAAGTATGAGGGATAATAAAAGCCTAAGTGGAGTTTCCTCTTACCAATTGTGTTTTCCAATGCGCCAACGTATTCGGCTTGCGAAGTTTCCATTTCTTCAAGAACCGTTGCATTTGATGCTATCGGGAACCAGATACTATCGTTCAGAAATAGCAGGAACTGCGGACTAATGTTTAACTTGTTCAGCAACCAAACGGCATCTCTATATCCGCCAAAGTCATAGCCGTAATTTGGCCGAAACATACATTTCCAACTGGTCTCAAGTAGTCGTGCGCGGTCCGCGGATGTAAGTGGCGAATTGCAAACTATTAAAGGAGAATACCCTGACTGAACTAGATAGTGGCACGTACTAAATACGCTTTCCGGAATGCCGCTTGGTTGGTAGATGAGAAACACCGCTACACGTTCATGACTGAAAGCGACCGGTCCGTCGAAGATCTCGATTATGCTAGCTCGTTTTCGATCATACAGAAACTTGAGAAACGGTTCATAAACTTCACCAATTAGGCATCGTGCCTGTTCGGCGATACGTAGAATTTCACGTCGGATTTTCCACCGCGGTGGCATACGATTAAAGGCAAACATCACTTTCCCGAAATAAAGTTGATGATTGATCTAGACTGGATCACTAATTCAGTCAATAAGGCGGACACAATGGGGTATAGGTCAGAGTTGATCCAAACGCCACTATTGTTCTTCGATCAGACTCAGCGAGGTCGTCGAAGATGTCTGCAATTTACGCTAGACGAATATATTGCCTGTTTTTCACGCGTTCGGCAATCTGAAACCCGGTTTTTCGGAAGGGGAACTCTCTACCGCTTCCGAATCCGATGCAGAATCCTTCCTGCGGGCGCATCTGTCGAAGCAATTTCTACACTCTCATCGCCTGGAAGGGGCTTTTCGGAGCCAAGATGGACAAACCGCACCCGTTGGCAGTCCCACTGCTGGCGCCAAATTGATGCAGAAGGCGTTCACCCAGCAAGGGCGGCCGGTTTCTGCTACTAGCGCAGATCCGGGGCCGCTTCGCGCATGAGATACTCCCACCCAGCCATGCGAACGGAGCGGAAGCGGTCGCGCAATGAAAGAATTCGACACCGCCCTGAAATTCTGGCAGCCGAGATTTTGGGCTTTCTCATCGAGATATTCCTGAATTATGATCACGGGCATCTGCGATCCCAGAAATTTTTTCCCATACCCAAAGCTTAGTTCCAATTAGTTGAATGCCTTCGAGGCAATTGAAGTTTCGTTTTTGATATCCCAGCGGCTGCGACCGGCTCTCGGAACTTACATCGGCTTGGCTAGCCGGCGCTTGATGTCGGTGGCCTCAGCGAAAATACCGCGAAGCCCGACATCAGGCAGTCGGAAAGGCTGAAGTCACGTCCGTTGATCGGGTCGGGAACGCGGTCGAAGCATGCGCGCACCATGCGAAGCATGCCGGGCATCGACAGATGCC
>MKWU01003903.1_pt1 | contig 18610 bp, 18 predicted proteins | sample 809101 | NCBI WGS metagenome assembly MKWU01 (sample SAMN05860141, study PRJNA318959) | sponge metagenome | host: Aplysina aerophoba | place: Slovenia: Piran, Adriatic Sea, Gulf of Piran | collected 2013-05-07
GGACGCTGCCTGCGGCCGATGCTCAGGGCGGGCTGCCGGGCGCGCCCGACATTCACACGATCACGCCCCTGCATCAGGGGCTGCGGGTTTACTGGTGGCCGCCCGGGCGCGACGGCGGCTCGGCGCTGACCGACTACGAGGTGTACCACCGCGCCAGCGGAGCCCAACCCTGGACTGACGCCGGTCACCAGGGACTCTCGCAGACGGCGGTGATTGCGGGGCTGCGATTCAACACAAGTTACGAGGTACGGGTGCGTGCGCGCAACGCCGATGGTGCCGGACCCTGGTCGATGACCGAGTCCCGGCGCACGTTGCCCAACGATGGCCGGCCCGACCAGCCCGTGCCGCCGTCGCTGGAGCCGGGCGACGGTCGGGTCGAAGTCACCTGGGCCGCGCCCGCCTACACGGGTGGTCGGGCGATCACGGGCTACCACGTGCGCTACACAACCGATGACGCCGCGACCTGGCGCTTCTGGGCACCGGGCGGCAACCGGCTGATCAGATCGACGACGACCACGATCAGCGGTCTCGACAACGGCCAGACTGTCGGCGTGGTCGTCGCCGCGGTCAACGGTTGTGGGCAGGGCCGCTTTTCCGCGCCGATCGCACAGGCCGCGCCAGAGCCAGCGGCCTCACTATCACCGGTGCCGGCCACGCTGCAGGCAGCTTCGCTGAGCCGGGCGTTGCGGGTGTCCTAGTCGACAGTCAGGGCGGAGCCGCCGCTGACAGGTTATGAGCTCCAATTCCAGTCGATCGCCTGGAACGCCTCGGTCTGGCCTGAGGATTGGACTGCGGTCGATCAATCGCTCGGCGCGGATGCGGTGGTCTACCTGCACGAAGAACTTAGCCCCGACCGGCGCTACCGCTATCGTCTGCGGGCGCGCAACAGCGCCGGCGATTGGTCGGTCGCTTCTCCGGCGACTGGCGCACAACCGCTCACGGCTGGGCCGAAGCTGACGGCACAGACAGCGGCCTCGGGTTCGGTCAAGCTGAGCTGGAGCGGCGGTTCGCACAGTGCGACGCTCTGGGAGTACCGCTGGCGGCTCCAAGACGGCGTCTGGGATCGTTGGACCCGGATAACAGGCTCCGACGCCGAGACCACGGAGCACGTCGTCTCGAATCTGTCCGAAGACGTGCGCTACGAATCCATCATTCGTGCCTACAACGCGGCGGGCGCGGGGTCCCCCTCGAACATCGTCAGCGCGGTCGCCGGCCTCACACCGACGGTGCCCAGCGACCGTGAAACGCTGTACTACGACCGCCACGCCTCCCCAGGGGACGACATTGTTGCTGGCCGCTATACCTTCCTCACCAAGCACAACGACCTCCGCAGCGTCGCAACGACGTTGGCACAAGTAAGCAGCGCGGCGGCTCTTCTGCTGCACAACGTTGGTCAGGACAGCCAAGACTACAACAGCGCCTTGGCTGCAGTGCAAGTAGGGGACCGGTTCACCTGGTACATGGCGGTCGACTGTTGGGTTTCCTATTCCGTCACGGAGAAACTCTCTCACCAATCGACTACGACCCTCATTATCTCTCATGTCCAGACTGACGCTGCGGCCACCTGCGGGTTAACCCCAGAGCAACAACAAGATCCTTCGTCCTTCACAAGATTCCGTGACAGATTCGCGGCGCTGCAGTGGAATCAGCTGTTGCCCAATGAACCTGAGATAGGACCTGATGGCATACGCATCCTGCTGACGAGAGTGGCAGTTGAAGGTGGACACACTTACCGATTGCGAGTCGGAGAGCCTACTGACGTCCTCATTGACATACCAGTCGGCATGCGCCTCAAGTACACAGGGTACGCTATGGCGTTCACTCGTTCAGGTACATTCCTGTATGCAAACTACATTGACTTAGCCAGTGGAGGCTTCCTCGGCCTGGACCCGGTCAGCGGTGATGACCCCTCCTATTTCGTGCCCCTCGCCGCGGGCCAATTGCAGCCTTCGCCCGAGGCGCGTTCCCGTTTCGAGGCGCTGATCGACTCGATACGAACGGTACCGCTGCCGTGATTTACTACACAAACATCATTGCCCATCAACCGTGGTCAGTCCTGCCGATGTTCTTTGTTCTACTCGGAGTGATGGTCGGCGTGACGCTGCCTCTAGCCAGTGCCGATGTCGGAGACGCTGACCCCATAGGGTTTCGAGTGGTTCGCCAAGACGAGAGCGGCTCGTGGTACACTTATTGGCTGGAGCCGGACTGGATCACGCGGAATGTCAACGACGGCAAGCAGGTTGGGGCCATTGACTTCCCGGCGATTCTGTAGCTGTCTCCTCAGTTGCCCGCGGAGCGCAGCCGAGTCGGCATTCGCGGGCGCGGTTGCTACCACCATGTCGCACCGTCTAGCCGCTGAATCTCGAAGCCGGAATCAACGAAGACAACGGACCGATCCCGGGTCAGAGCGATAGGCTGGCCGCTCGCCCCGCCAGCAATAGCTGTCAGCGCTGCAGGGAGATAAACCGTTCGGTAGTCGCTCACGTCGCGTGTCGTTGGGCTTCCGTCTGGAGCGTTGCATGTCCGTCACGAAGCGAGGGCCGAGAAAGAAAAAGAGTTCATCAACGTCGGTACGTCGATAAAGTCAGGATGCCGATTGGATGCGTTGTCTGGATTGTCAGGGTCACGGTGCTGGCAGAAGTAATCTCCAAGAGACAGGGCGCGTCCCAGCTCGTAGGCGATTAGATAGCGGAGGTCATCGTCCGTGTCCTGACCTGGCGGTTGAACATCGATGCCGCACGCGGCGGTAGCTCGTGAGCCAGCGCCTCGACAGAACCGTTTCGGGTTGAATATCGCTTCATTTCGGCCATATCGTGTCCGCGCGTTCGTCGTATCAACACCGACTTGCCGTACACAAGCAAGGCTATCAAAACGACAAGTTGCAAACGTCAGCATCCGGTCTCGATATCCATTCGTGCCGTCCGCACCAATCAGCCACTCCAACGTCGAACGGCCTCTCGAGTCGCACCTGGAAGGTCGCCGCTGCTGATTACGAGCGCATTGCCGCCCACTAGGTTGAGCGTGAGGCGTCCCGGTCGCTCGAACTCTACCGGCGGTTCGAATGTTTCCTGCGGATAGGCGCGTGAATGACCAGCGCCTCAGTCAGCGACGCCCAATGCCGTCGACTGACGGACATCGCCGCCAATCCGAGAAGTCCTAGCGAGACCCCGAAAGCGATCACGGTTTCTCATCTTCGAACGCGACGCACGCTATCGCCAGAGCTTTACACGCGCTGAGGCCGCGATCGCGTCCAACAGTGCACCGACGTCCCGCATCCCGCCATCCGAGCCGTTGACCTCAGGGATGTAGCGTACGACCTCAGCGCCGGTGTCGTAGTCCAGAGCCAATATGGCGCCGCTCACCTCATCCCTCAACCAGACGGTGATGTATCCGCCAAACTCCTCAGATACGCCCGTATGAACCAGTCGCATGCCCGCGGGAACATCGATCACGATCCGACTAATCCCAAATCCATATTCGGTGAGACGGTAGGTGTGGCCGCCCGCTACGGGATAGTTGTCGGGAAAGAAGCGGACTCCGTCGATTCCGATGAACGGCTGGTTGGGCGGCGGTCCCCAGTTGATTCGGTCGAATGAACTCGGCCCTGGGTCTCGAATCTGGACTGCGCACGGATCCTGGGAGGTCAACTTGATCGCGAAGAGCTTGCGGTCCGGTGCTGAGGAATCGCTTAGCAACTTGGTGACTCGATAGGCGAACCAGCACCTCGGGGTATGCAGCCATGTGAAGGTGTCGCCGACAGCTACCTGATCAAGGAAATCGGCGTACTGTCGACCGCCGTAACCCTCGACGTTGAGCAAGATCGCCTCCGCAGTCGAAGCGCTCGCGAAGCTGGTGATCCCGCTCAACAGGTCCGTGGCATCGGAGAGCACGGCATAGAGCCCCGCGTGGTCGCGCCGCCGCTCGCGTCGTAATCGCCGTACCAGAGCGAGACGATTGGCTCCGTCGGCGTCAATCCCGCGACGGCGCTGGCGACGTTCGAGGGGGACCCGGCGCCCGCCGCGGTGTAGGCACGAACGATGAAGTCGTAACGAACGTCTTCGGTCAGTCCCGAGACGACGTGTTCCGTGGTCTCGGCGTCGGAGTCGGCGATCCGAGTCCAACGATCCCAGACGCCGTCTTGGAGCCGCCAACGGTATTCCCAGAGCGTCGCGCTGCGCGGACCGTCGCTCCAGCTCAGCTTGACCGAGCCCGAGGCCGCCGTCTGCGCCCTCAGCGCCGGCGAGAGCGCTTGCACAGGCGCGACCTCAACGATCGGAGAGGAGTAGCGGCCCTGCCCGCAACCGTTGACTGCGGCAACGACCACGCCGACAGTCTGGCCGTTGTCGAAACCGCTGATCGTGGTCGTCGTAGATTTGATCAGCCCGTTGCCACCCGGCTCCCAGGAGCGCCAGGTCGCGGCGGCGTCGGTCGTGTAACGCACCCGGTAGCCGGTGATCGGACGACCGCCCGTGTAGGCGGGCGCAGTCCAGGAGACCTCGATCAGTCCGTCGGCCGGCTTCAGCACCGGCGGCTTGGGCGGGTCGGGACGGCCGTCGTTGGGCAAGGTGCGCCGGGACTCAGTCATCGACCAGGGACCGGCACCATCGGCGTTGCGCGCACGCACCCGTACCTCGTAGCTCGTGTTGAAGCTCAGCCCCGCAATCACCGCCGGCTGCGAGAGTCCCCGGTGCCCGGCGTCGCTCCAGGTCGGAGCGCCACTTGCGCGATAGTGCACCTCGTAGTCGGTCAGCCGCGAACGACCGTTCTTGTCCGGCTCATACCAGTACACCCGCAAGCCCTGGTGCAAAACCGTAATCGTGTGCACCGATGGCCGGGTCGGCGGTCCGCCATGTGCGCCAGGGTGGGACAGCGTCCACCACACCCCGGCCGCAACACCAAGCAGCAAGCCGCAGGACAAGACAAACGCTCGCAGTCTCGGCAGGCGTCGCGACATTCCCCCCTCCGTCCTGAACGACCCTTCCTCGCCGTCGCTGCCATTGTCCCATTTCACCCGCACCAAGTCAGTGAGCATACGTATGAGTTTCTGTGTGGTTGCCATGGAAGTCAGGGGCATGCCGGTCGGAAGATCCACGCCGCTCGAGGTCGTCGTGATCCGCTTTCGGAACGGGCCTCGTTCGGTGTCTTCACCGGCCGCCGCACCAATGCTGTGCTTCCTGCCGCTCGGTTCCGCCTCTACCGGCTACCACTCCCGAGCGAGCATCAACGGGACGCTTCCAGGTTTCGCCGAGTCTGCTGCACTCGAAGCTCACGGACCTCAACTGATCTGCATCATCATCTACATGGATACACACACCCAACCGCGCATCATCCCTACGATGATGGCCACAGGCCGAACCAGTGAGTGCGGCCGCGAAGATCTGAATCGGCAGCGAACGGATCACGCCCGCCCGATTGCGAGCGGAGCTTGCGCCGCGAACGATCGAGCGGGCGGCCACACGCGAGGAGTTAGCTGATGTCTATGTCGCAACGTATCGCCGCGCTGGCCTTGACGGCGCTGTTGGGAGCGCTTTGCTTCGCGCTCAGTCCTGCGCCGGCGCCAGCCCAGACTTCCGAGGAGTTCGCATTTCGCATCGCCGTGCGCTTGAGCGAAACCGGCGAGCGGCTGGAGTTCGGCATCCAGCGGCTCGACGCCGAGGGACGACCGAGACTGCTGCACCTGGCTGACAAACGCTTCTTTCCGCTCTCGATTCGTCACCACCGCTGGCTGCGCGGCGACACCGCCCAACTGCTCCAGGCCCCCTACTATGACGCGCCGAACCTCGAAGCCAGCGGCTGGCCGGCCGGGCTTGAGGGGGTCGACGTCAAGGTCGTGGCCCGGCTGCACCCGATCCGAGGCCAGGTCGAGTTCGGGGCAACATGGGAACTAGACTCGTCGCAGCTGGTGGACAGCGCCGCCGACGCCTTCGTCGATCCGGTCTTCCCCAAGCGGCGCTTCTTCCCCCGGCAAGTCAGCCACGGGCGCTGGCTCTTCAGCAGCCCGCTGCGCTTCACCCGTGTCTGGAGCGGCGATTCCATGATGGAAACCGGGGCGACGCTGGAGGCCGAGGCGACGGAACCTGAACCCGAAGCCGAACCGACGCAGACCACCGAGAGCTGCCTGGCGTTCGTCGAACGTCTTGTCGGGACGACGGTCTCCGGGCAGTGCCACGCCCTGTTGACGGCCTACTGCGAAGGGCATCCGGAGCACGCCTGGTGCCGCAGCCAGCGCCAGGAGAGTTGAACACCGGCACGACGCGCCGGGGACGCGAGCGAGGCTGTTCACAGTCGAGTCCCGATGAGTCCGAGGTGGACCCGGTTGGGCTGGAGCTCAGAGCCGATCCCATCTCAGCGACACGCTGGTGTGGGCTCGACTGCATCGCCGGCCGATGTCTTCACATCGGCCGGCGACGCTGACTACGCTTCCCGTCGGAACATCGGCCTCACTAGCCTCACCCCTGCCTGCGTACCCGCGGCGATTGATCGTGTCGGCAGATAGACCGATGCGCGTGCTGCCCCGCTGCAGTCTGCGCGTGCGTCTAGCCTGGCGGCTCCGGCGCCGGGTTGGGATCCGGGTCTGGCTCGGCCGGCGCGGGCGGGACCAGGTCGGCCATTGCCCCGCCTGTTGCCCCGTGCGAGTTTTCGGCTCCAGAAGCCAGCGATCCCATCTGCTCGTCCGCCGAAGCACCCGGCAGCTGCCCGCCAATAGTCGCCGTATTCGAGCGCGAACACGTACCGGCGCACTGATGACAACCGCACCGGCCCCGGCGGAGAATCCGGTCGCGTCCGCCTCCTCGCGGCGCCGAGTTGAACCGGCGAATCCGATCCGTCCGGTGACAATTGGCGGGCACACTCCGCTCCCTCGAACCACGGAAGGTTGAATGCTCCCGCTACCGTTGGGGACGGCCGAACGGGGCTCGCGATGCCGCTGCGTACCAGTCCATCTTCACGAACATGGCTCTCCGTGATTGTCGCGGGGGCGCTGTTCGCGTTCGCGGCTTGTTCGGACGATCCCGCACTCGACCCGCTCGCCGCCGCCTGCACCGACGGCGAGCGAGTGCTGCGGGCGGGATTCTATGCCTACTTCGCACCGGTCAGCTCGAGCGCCGGCAGCGGTCCCGGCCAACCAGGATTCGACACGCACCTCGGTTATGAAGCCGACCTGCTGTCGGCGCTGGAGGCGATGCAGGGTGCCGCGCTCGCCTTCGAACGCACCGCCGTCGCGAAGTGGCCGGACATCTGGCTGCTGGCCGCCGGCCCCGAGTACGATCTGATCGGCGGCGGCGTCACGATCCTCGATGCCCGCCGCCGCGACGACTCGGGCCGTGAGGTGATCGTGTTTACCTCCGGTCACATCGCGTTCCGCCAGTCGCTGCTGGTGCGGACCGAGGATCTCGGGCGCATCCCAGATCACGGCGCCCTGGGCAGCAGCGAGTGGGTCGGCGTGCTACGAGATACGACCGGGGAGGCGCGCTTGCTCCAGCTGACCGGGTTGGCCGACGCTGAAGGCGTGCTCGCGGCCGGCGTGCGGGTCGACACGCCGGCAGGCGAGCTGGTTGCCGACGGCAGCGCCCGCTATGTGATCACTGCGGCGGGCGCATCGCCCGTGCTGGAGGGACGGCGCCGGATGTTCCCGCCCACAACGGATCAGCCGCAACTGATCTACCTCGGCGATGCGCGCGGCGAGACGGAGCTGCTGGAGGCGCTGGCCGACGGCACGATCGACGCCGTCGCGCGGGGCGAGATCGGGAACCGCGACTCGGCCCATGCTTCAGGTGCGGCGTTCGCCGTGACTGCCCTCGACCCAGTCGTCGAATGGGGCGGCTTCGCGCTCGCCCGCAACGACGCCGCACTGGCCCGCTGCATCGACGCGAAGCTCGACTATCTCACGGACGAGCGGCAAGTCGGCTACGCGCAGTGGCGGGCCGACGCTCAGGTGTTCATGCGTCGCGCCGAGCGCTGGAACCAGGAACGCTGAGCGGTCTCGGACGACGGCCCGGGCATACCGGCACGCTCGTCGCGCAGTTTGGACCAGCACCTGGCTGGCCCGGCCGCGCCGCCGCAGGCTGCGCGTGAGTCCATCGTTCACGCCCGCCTTTGGCCCGCTTCGCCAGCGGGCTGTTCTTCGACGATCGATCAAGGCGAAACACACGCAGCCCAGGGCCATCATCACGCCTGCGACAAACTAGTGGCCAACCGCCGCCTGATGGTGCTGCGCGGCGCGTAGCTTCGGCTTGCCGGCTAGGCGGTCAACGGAACCTGTCCCAATCGTCGCTGTTTGGCATGCGTCTGGGCTAGGTCCGATGGCGGACCGGTTTGGCGTTGGAGACGAACTGTGGCAGCGGAGCAGATCGTGGTCTGAGCGTCAAGGGCAGGTCGGCTGGGAGGCAGATACCGGGTCAACTGAGGAGGACCGCGATGGCCTGGCGCGCGCTCAACCGTGTACAGGCCTGTTTGCTGCCGCCCTCGGTCGAGGAGCTCGTGGCGGACGATCAACCTGGCGCATGGCGGCCGGGTTCGTCGACCAGCTCTCGGCCGAGGATTTGAACGAACTGGAGGTGGAGGTCAATGGCCAGTGCATGTGCAGTCCTACCTACCAGCCTCGGGCACTGCTCACGGTCAGGACCTTCCCGCGCCGTTGGCCGAAGATGATCGAGGCGCGCGATTGGCGCTGATCAACGTGTGGCTGCCGAGATTCAGCGAAGTGCGGATGTAGTCGATGGCGCTGCGGCTTGAGTCGCACGGCACGCCGAAGTGGAAATGCTTCACACCTCCAAAGCGAACACCAACTCGAAGGTTCTTGATTTTGTCCAGTTTGGTGGAGCCGAGGGGATTCGAACCCCTGACCTCCGCCGTGCAAGGGCGGCGCTCTCCCGGCTGAGCTACGGCCCCGGGATGGTCAGCGTAACGTCTGGCGACGCTCTGGGCCGCCGGACGCGAAAAACTCCCGCTCTGGCCTGGTGAGGCGAGGACGGGAGCTTGCTGGTTGGTGGGCCATCCTGGACTCGAACCAGGGACCTCAGTCTTATCAGGACTGCGCTCTAACCTGCTGAGCTAATGGCCCGGGATGGCCTCGGCCGGCTGTTGGGCCTTAACCGTTGGAGAGCGGAAGTCAGTGCATCTGAGGAGCCGGATCACGCCGTTGACTCGTCGGCCTCGGCCCGGGTTAGGGGCGTCAACCTCGGAGCGCCGTTCTCATTGCTGAGTTGGCTGGCGGATCGACCTGGGAGCTCAATCGATGATGGGATCATCGAATGGCGTTCTCCCTAGAAAGGAGGTGATCCAGCCGCAGCTTCCGCTACGGCTACCTTGTTACGACTTCGTCCCAGTCGCGAGTCCCACCTTCGGCGGCTGCGTCCCTAAGGTTCGCGCACCGACTTCAAGTGTTACTCACTCCCATGACGTGACGGGCGGTGTGTACAAGGCCCGAGAACGTATTCACCGCAGTATGGCTGACCTGCGGTTACTAGCAACTCCGGCTTCAAGCAGGCGAGTTTCAGCCTGCTATCCGAACTGGGGCCGGTTTTGAGGGATTCGCTCCTGCTCGCGCAGTGGCTGCCCGTTGTACCGGCCATTGTAGCGTGTGTGTCGCCCTGGGCGTAAGGGCCACGCTGACTTGACATCGTCCCCACCTTCCTCTGCGTTGTACGCAGCGGTCTCGCTAGAGAAATACAACTAACGACGAGGGTTGCGCTCGTTGCGGGACTTAACCCAACACCTCACGGCACGAGCTGACGACAGCCGTGCAGCACCTGTGATCCGGCCCCGAAGGGAAGCGGGCTTTCACCCGCGGTCCGGACCATGTCAAGCCCAGGTAAGGTTCTTCGCGTTGCATCGAATTGAACCACACGCTCCGCTGCTTGTGCGGGCCCCCGTCAATTCCTTTGAGTTTTAGCCTTGCGGCCGTACTCCCCAGGCGGGATGCTTATTGCGTTAGCTGCGTCACAGAGGGGGTCGATACCCCCCACGACTAGCATCCATCGTTTACGGCGTGGACTACCCGGGTATCTAATCCGGTTCGCTACCCACGCTTTCGTACCTCAGCGTCAGGATGCGTCTGGCAAGCCGCTTGCGCCACTGGTGTTCCTCCCGGTATCTACGCATTCCACCACTACTCCGGGAATTCCGCTTGCCTCTACGCCCCTCGAGCGCCACAGTTTCCATCGGCCGCTCCCGGTTGAGCCGGGAGATTTCACGACAGACTTATGGAGCCGCCTACGTACGCTTTACGCCCAGTAAATCCGGATAACGCTCGCCACCTACGTCTTACCGCGGCTGCTGGCACGTAGTTAGCCGTGGCTTATTCGCCGGGTACCGTCAAAATTCTTCCCCGGCAAAAGGGATTTACAACCCTAAGGCCTTCATCACCCACGCGGCGTTGCTGCATCAGGCTTTCGCCCATTGTGCAAGATTCCTCGCTGCTGCCTCCCGTAGGAGTCTGGGCCGTGTCTCAGTCCCAGTCTGGCTGATCATCCTCTCAGACCAGCTACCGATCGCTGCCTTGGTAGGCCGTTACCCCACCAACTAGCTAATCGGACGCAGGCTCCTCCCAAGGCGCCGGAACATTTCCCCACCGGGCTGAACCGGTGGGCGTATGGGGCATTAGCTCGCGTTTCCACGAGTTGTTCCCCTCCTCGGGACAGATCACCTACGCGTTACTCAGCCGTTTGCCACTCAGTCACCGACCCGAAGGCCGGGCTTCGTTCGACTTGCATGCGTAAGGCACGCCGCCAGCGTTTATCCTGAGCCAGGATCAAACTCTCCATTGGATCAGCCGATCAAGTCGGCTGCAAAAGTAGAGATTGTTCGGACATCGCGACCGCCGCCACTCCCGAAGGAATCGCGACGATTTTGTGTCCGGACTTGGGGGGGCTCCCCAAGCACACTGGACTTCCGCTCTCCAATTGTTAAGGCCTGGCTCCTGCGGGACGCCCTTCAGGCTTCTTGCCGAGTGGGGCGCTCTACATTTGCGCAGAAGACAATCTTAGCCCGGCGCGATCCAAGAAGTCAACCGGTCGCAGTGTCCGGTGGACTACTCCGCTCGAACGCCACCACGCCCGCGGCTACGCGTAGGCAAGCGCCCTCCGGCAGCTCTACGACGCCGTGCCCGTTGTGAATCACCTGCAGCGCCGACGCCGTGCGCTCGGACGACAACGTCACACCATGCGCCCGAGCCTGTGCCCGGACCACCCTGACCTGCAACGGACCGGGCAGCGACATGAACATCCGCCGCGGCACGCGACCATCCGCGTCAAGGATCTGCTCTAACGCCTGCTGCCCCACCAGGTCGAGCAGCTCCCGGTCCGAGCCAACGGCCAGGGCCAGCTCCGCAAGTCGATGCGACACGTTCGGATTTATCTCACGCATCAGCGGCATCAGCGACTGACGCACGCGATTCCGCGTGTGGACGAGGTCATCATTTGTCGGATCATGCACGGGTGTCCACTCGTACGCCCGACAGACCTGCTCAGTCTCGGCCCGGCTCACATCGAGCATCGGCCTCACTAACGTCACGTTGTCGCTCAGCGATCGTGAGCGCGGCATTCCACTGAGTCCATCGAGCCCCGATCCGCGAAGCAAGTGCAGCATGATGGTCTCAGCCTGATCATCCTGCGTGTGAGCCACAGCCACCGCCGGCGCTCCCAGGCTGAGGGCTAGCTCAGTCAGTGCGCGATAGCGAACTCTGCGCGCTGCGGCTTCGAGTCCGTCAGATGAATCATCGGCCTCAGTAGTTGCATCCGCCTCTACCAGGTGCAGAGGCACGCCAGCAGTCTGCGACAGCTCGGCGGCCGATGCGCGGAATTCACTTCGAATCGAATCGGATTGAATCAGATGATCAACGTGCGCCGCCCGGACGCGCCATCCGTGTCTTGACTGCGTATCGGTTAACAGCAAGAGCAACGCCGACGAATCTGCACCGCCCGAGACCGCGACGACCAGCGGTCGTCCCGCGCCCGATCCGAGGTGCTCCACCACTTGCCGAGCGATGCCTCGTCCAATTTCGCGGATGCGTCGGTCTGTCGGCAGCGTCACAGCGGACTCCGCCCTGGTTGGATGCTCCGTAGGACGAGACTACTCGGCCTCTTCCGGAAGCAGATTCGCCCACCAGGGCGAGCGGTTGATTTCGAGTTGCCCCCGCCGGGGCGCGTGGACGCCGAACGCTTCTTCGCCGGGCCGGACCATGCCCAGGTCTTCACGGGCGATGCGTTCGATGTAGGCATCAGAATCCAACCAGGCGACTAGTGCGGCGAGCTGGTCGGCGTCACGTTGGAGCTCGACGATCTCTGCTCGGGTCTCGATGATTCGACTATCAAGGCTATTCGCTTGCAACAGACCCTCGACGCCGCTGTAGACGACGAATCCCACCAGCAGCAACGAAGAGATGAAGGCGACGCGACGCAGCAACCACGGCAACACCGGAGGCGTTGCAGAGCGCCCGGGCATCGGCGGCAGAGCCTCTGAAGGATCTGTCACCAGTTCGACCGATCGGTCGACTGTTGTCTCAGCCATGGTTCGTGATCAACGCCGCCGCCGCTGGCACTCTACACCCGCAACGAATCGATGCGGGGCGCTCAGAGGCCGTTGAGATGGTGACGATCGTTTAATCGTTCCACAGCGGGTATGCCGTCGGCAATGCGAAACGACGTGATTCCGGCCAGGCCCGTATCGATACGACGCCAGGCATGGTGCGGCATCGCCAGGGCATGCACTACCAGCATCTTGACGACAAAATTGTGGGTCACAAGGAGTCCAGTGCCTTCGGACGGATCCGCAACCAGTGCCTCGAACACGGGATAAGCCCGCTCCAACACGTCGAGTAGCGACTCACCGCCTGGCATCGGAGCGCTGACCGAATCATTGCCGCGCCAGTTGCGCAGGAACGCACCGAAGCGCTCACGCACGATTGGCCACTCAACGCCTTCGAGTTCACCCACATCCAGCTCGAGCAATCCATCATTCGGCATCGCGTCAATTCCGTGTGAGTCGGCGATGGCCTCTGCCAGGTGCCGGGCACGAGAGAGCGGACTCGTCACGACGCGCGTGATCGGTTCACTGCTCAGCGCTTCGACGGTCGCTTGCAACTGTCGCAGTCCGAGTTCGGTCGCCGGAGAATCAGTCCGACCCAAACCGACGCCCGATTTGTTCGCTTCCGACTCGACATGCCGCAGAACGATGATCCGGTTCATGCAGTTACGGCTTTGGCTTTGGAATCCGCCGACAACTCGATCGCGGTGCGGTGAATGGTCGTTGGCTCCTCGCTGGCGCCGAGTGCCAGCGCCACCTGTTCTGGTCGTCCTGCGCCGCGTTCGTCGTTTCGCAAACGCATATGCAACGAGGCCACGCCGTCGGAGACGTCACGAACCTCGATTTCAAGGATTAGCGGCCGCAGGTCGTACGATTTCGTTTCCTTGCCGCGCTGGTGACTCCAGGGGATCTCGTCCCGAGTGAGAAGGTCGTCGACGGCCTGTTGCCATTCCTGTGATGAGCGTTGATCAGGAATCTCAACGTCGTAGCAGGCTGCTTGCAGCATCGATTGCAGCGAGGACTGCTTGAGTGGGCTCTCGCGTATCTCAAGCAGACGCAGTCCCGGGGTTAGCTCCTCTGACAGGTCGCGCATCGTCGATGCCAGATCCACGCGCTCGGTCAGCAGCACATCGAGGATCTCAGCCTCGGAGGTGGCTCCGACGGCCAGTGGCGCTGCCAGTGCAATCTTCGGGCGGGGTGAGAATCCGTGCGATGTCGCCAGGGGTAGTCCGGCCCGTTTGCAGACACGCTCCCAGACACGCATCAGGTCGAGGTGCGAAACATACTTCAGTGGACCTTCTGCCGCGAATCGAATCTGCAGCCGTTGTACTGCGTCAGACTGACTCATGATCCCGCGAGCCATTCGGCAGCGGCGGTATGTGGATCGGAACTACGAGAGGCCACGTCGTTGGCCAGCTTTGCGAGGCGTTCTTCGCCCGACTCGGTATTCAGTCGGTGCAGGATCGTGGCACGCGCGAGGGACGTGATCTGTTGCCGGGCGCGATCAAGCTCTGCCGTCTGCATCTTGCCCGAGGACTCCAGCTCTTCGAAGTGGGCGTCGCAGGCTTCGGCCAGTTTCTCGATCCCCTCACCCTGTGTGGCAACGATGGGAACCACCGGAGGATCCCAGCCGCGATCGGGATTGAGCGAGAGCAGCGCCTTCAGTGCCGAGACCATGCGGTTCGCGCCGGGCAGATCGGATTTGTTCACGGCGAGCACATCGGCGATTTCCATGATGCCCGCTTTAAGTGTCTGCACTTCGTCGCCCATGTTGGGCGTGTTGACCAGGATCGTGGTTTGCGCTGCGCCGGCGATATCGACCTCGTCCTGGCCCGCGCCGACGGTCTCGATCAGAATCACATCCTTGCCATAGGCATCGAGCACATGAACCACATCCTGCGTCGCCGCCGATAGACCGCCCAACGCGCCGCGCGAAGCCAGTGATCGGATAAACACGTCGGAGTCCGAGTACAGCTCAGACATCCGCACGCGGTCGCCAAGGATCGCGCCCATCGTGTAGGGAGACGAAGGGTCGATCGCGACGATGCCCACCGTCTGCCCTCTAGAGCGAAATGCCTTGGCCAGTTCATTCGTGACGGTGCTCTTGCCGGCCCCGGGCGACCCGGTCAGACCGATAGTGCGTGCGCGTCCGCTACGTGGATAGAGCGCGCGCAACATATCCCGACCACGTTGATCGCCGCTTTCAACCCAACTGAGAACGCGAGCGAGCGCTCGCCGGTCTCCGGAGAGCAACCGCTGCTCAAGTTCGGCCAGCCTGCCGCTGAGTTGTAGCGAGGCGCTCGTCTCGGTCGTCACGACCGGTCAAGCTCAGGCACGTGGGCGCGGACATACTCGGCGATGTCGCCGGTGTGCGCGCCCGGTCCGAAGACTGCGGAGAAGCCAGCGCCCTGCAAGACATCGGCGTCCTCATCGGGGATGATGCCGCCGCCCAGGAACAGCGTGTTCTCGGGAGTGATCCCGCGTTCTCGACAAGCGTCTACGACACGTGGAAACAGTTCGAGGTGAGCCCCAGAGAGCACAGACAGCGCCACAACGTGGACATCTTCCTGCAGTGCCGCTTCAGCAATCATGTCCGGTGTCTGCCGGATGCCGGTGTAGATCACTTCCATGCCGGCATCGCGCAGCGCACGGGCAACAATCTTCGCCCCGCGGTCATGGCCATCAAGTCCGGGCTTCGCGACTAACACGCGAATCTGGTCTGTCATCGTGGCGGTATCGCTCATAGTCTCAACTTCCGATCTGCCGCATCTCAACCAAGTCGACTTCGACGTAGCGAGCTGGCAACCATCAGCTTAAGCCTCCGACAGGCGTAGCCGCGCACCATAAGTGTGCTTGGGTGAAATGAATGCGCCGGCGTTGGCGTCGGTGACGGTCCAGCCTTCGCCTCGCAGGTGTTCAACCGACTCCGCGGCGTCGCGGACCGTCAGCGCCAGCATGAACATGCCCTCGCCCGATTGGTCGAGCTTGCGCGGCAACGGACCGCCGCTGCCGGGCATAGGACGCACCAGTTCGATCGCTGTCGGGCCGATGTCCAGGAACTGACCCTCCAGACCCAGCGCCTCGGCGCTGAACGGCTCTCGCCCGACCAGACCATAGCGCTCAGTCCATGACTCCGTGACCGGCGCCACTTCGTTGACCGCCACCGTCATATGGTGCAGCGCGTGCGGGCCGGGTCCCGACTCGGGGCCCGTGTGCTGAGGCGCGTCGTCGGGAGGCTGGGCATACTCGATCAGCACGCCGTGGTTTGCACGCGGGTGGAGAAAGCCAATCATCCCGGTCAGGCCGACACGCGGCTCCTCATCAATCATCTGGATGCCTGACTCTTTGGCGGTAATGAGGTCGCCTGCCACATCCGTCGACTCGAAGCAGATGTGGTGAAAGCCTTCGCCGTTGGTCTCCAGATACTTCGAGATCCCGGTATCCTCGCGCGTTGGCTGGAGCAGTTCAATCTCGCAATTGTCGAGCGGGAAGATGACGCCGCGGACACCTTGCGAGTCCAGTTCGGTGTCAAGCGCGGTCTCGAGACCGAAGGTGTCCCGCCAGACCTCAGCCGTCTTGTCCGCGTCGTGCACGGCGATGCCGATGTGGTGAATCCGTGTCAGTGCCATGTTGCTCCCTGCTCGCTCAATGGAGGATCAATCTTCGGCCAGCGCGCCGAATCGCGATTCGAGCTGCCGGCGATGTTCACGGTCATGTTCCAGCGCAACGCCGAGCAGGATCCGGGCCGGGTTGCCTTGCGCGTTGAGATGCTCATCGGGCAAACGCTCGACCAGAATGGCGGTGCGTTCGCGTAAGTCCTGCAACGCACGAATCAGCGCGCTCAGTCGTCGGTCGCCGAGTGACGCGACCGCGGCCGCGTTGGTTGAATCGATCCGGCGAGTAGGAAAGTCGAGCAATGTCGGAAACGTGTCGCCGAGGTGTTCCTCGATCGCAGCACGTTCTTCGGCTTCCCAGAACAGTCGATGCGCGGCCATGCCTTTCGGCGACCAGCCGCCTTCTTCAATCTCGATATCAACGGCGTCATCCGGGACAGCCGCGAGCGTCTTCAGTAGCAGTTCCCGTTCGGCCTGCCACCAGTAGCGCAGGCGACGGGCGTCAGACCACGCCCGATCGGAGCGGCCTCCGGAGCCGCCATCGGCTTTGCGCCCTACTGTTCTTCTTCCAAATGGCACGTCGCCTGAACTTTCGTCGCCTGATCTATCTGGCTTAGACGACAATCCGTTCGCGGTACTCGCCCCATACTTTGCGTAACGAGTCCGAAATCTCGCCCAGCGTGGCTGATTGCTTGACGGCGTCGAGCATCAGCGGCACCAGGTTTTCGTCGGTATCTGCCGCCTGTTGGATCGCATCAAGCGCAGCCGAAACCGCCGATGCGTCACGGCCGTCGCGAAGACGTTCGAGCTTTTCAATCTGCCGCTCACGCACGGTCGGATCGACGCGGACAATCTCAACGTCGGCATCATCTTCGGTCTCGAACCGGTTGACACCGACGATCACGCGCCCTCGAGTGCCAGCCGTGCCGTCGCCAGCGCGCGCGGCCTCCGATTCGGTTTCGACTTCCCGCTGGAAGCTGGACGCCGCCTCGAGGATCTCCGCCTGTTGGTAACCTTGCTCGATCGCCGAGACCGCACCACCGAGCGCGTCGATCTGGTCGATGTAGTTGCGCGCCTCAGCCTCAAGCTGATCCGTGGCTTGCTCGATGTAATACGAGCCGCCAAGCGGATCGATCACATCGGCGACACCGGACTCGTAGCCGATCACCTGCTGCGTGCGCAAGGCAATCTCAACCGCGTGTTCGGACGGCAATCCCAACGCCTCGTCAAGCGAGTTGGTGTGCAGCGACTGCGTCCCACCGAGCACGGCAGCCAGCGCTTGCAATGTGGTGCGGATCACGTTGTTGTCGGGCTGCTGCGCGGTCAGCGTCACCCCGCCGGTCTGTGTGTGGAAACGAAGCATCTGCGCCCGCTCGTTCTGTGAGCCGAAGCGCTCACGGGCGATACTCGCCCACAGACGTCGTGCCGCCCGAAACTTGCCGATCTCCTCGAGGAAGTTGCTGTGACAGGCAAAGAAGAACGAGAGCCTGGGGCCAAAGCTGTCAAAGGCCATGCCCTGCTCCAACGCCGCCTCGACGTAAGCAATCGCGTTCGCCAGCGTGAAGCCAATTTCCTGCGCGGCCGTACAACCGGCTTCGCGCATGTGGTAGCCGGAGATCGAGATTGTGTTCCAGCGTGGCACCTCGCGCGTGCAGTAATCGAAACTGTCGGTGATCAGTCTCATCGAGGGCTTGGGTGGATAGATATACGTCCCGCGTGCGACGTACTCCTTGAGGATGTCGTTCTGGACCGTGCCGCCGATCTTGTCTTGGCCTACTCCCTGCTCCTCCGCCACAGCTGCATAGAGCGAGAGCAGAATGTTGGCCGTCGAGTTGATCGTCATCGACGTGGTCACGCGGTCTAATGGGATCTGATCGAACAGGGTGCGCATGTCGTCGATCGAGTCGATCGCCACGCCGACCTTGCCGACTTCGCCCTCCGCCATCGACGCGTCGGAGTCGTAGCCAATCTGGGTCGGCAGGTCGAACGCGACCGATAGTCCGGTCTGGCCCTGATCCAACAGGAATCGATAGCGGCGGTTCGACGCCTCGGCGTCCTCCTGGCCCGCATACTGGCGCATCGTCCAGAGCCGGCCGCGATACATCGTCGGTTGGATGCCGCGCGTGTAGGGGTACTCGCCCGGGAGCGGATCGGAGTCACCATTGACGTAGATCGGGTCCAGCGGATCACCGGACGAGCGATGAAACGCCTCCCGACGCTCGGGAAAACGACCGGTCGCCTTGGCGTACGGCCCGTCCAGCCATTCCTGTAATCGTGAGGTCATCGCACCCTCCCACGGTCGAAATCACCATCAGGCGCAGCATTAGGCGCTCTCAACTAGAGGCTACTAGCAGGCTGCTGAAAAATGAATGTGTGAGATCATGAAGGAGGTACGGAGCCGATAGATGAGGGAGCTTGGCGATGCGTGGCGAGAGTGAGCGGCAGGCGGCGATGATGTTGGGCTTGACGCCGGA